>FWPV01008822.1_pt1 | contig 17395 bp, 14 predicted proteins | sample 2228371 | NCBI WGS metagenome assembly FWPV01 (sample SAMEA103939776, study PRJEB20133) | metagenome | reverse complement strand
TTTAATTTCTTCGACGGTCTTAGAGTTAGAAGGGAATTATAAAGTAGAGTATTTAGGAACCACAGTTGATTTTAAGACGGGCTGGAAGAGAATAAATTATTTTGATGCTTTGAAAGAATATTTAGGAGTAGAAATAAAGATGGAAATGAGCAAAGAGGAATTGATACATATTGCAAGGGAAAAGAGTATAAATATTGATGAAAACTTAAAAAAAGAGAAAATAATGAACAAAATATTTGAAGAAGCAGTTGAGAGTAAAATAGTTGAGCCCACTATAGTATATGATTATCCTAAAGCAATTTCCCCCCTTGCAAAAGAAAAAAAAGAAAATCCTGAGTTAGTAGAAAGATTTGAGGTGTTTGCGTTTGGACTTGAGTTGGCAAATGCTTTTTCAGAATTAAATAATCCTCTTGAACAGGAGTTAAGGTTCAAAGAGCAAGAAAATGAAAGAAGAGATGGAGATTTAGAAGCTCACAGTATGGATATGGACTACATTACTGCTTTAAAATATGGAATGCCTCCTGCAGGAGGTTTAGGGATAGGGATTGATAGACTTGTAATGATTCTTACTAATTCCTCTTCTATAAGAGATGTAATTTTATTTCCGTTAATGAAACCTATAAAAAAGGGTTTTAATGAATGAAGATTTAAAAACAAAGTCAGAAATTTCACTGAAATTTAAAGCAAAATCTGACGATTCTTGTTAAGGTTTTAACTTGCTTATACCGTTCTGAACGAAGCGAGGATAGTGTCATTGTGGTTGTCGGATGTAGATTAGGAAAAGTTAAGCAATTCGTCATTAATGCAAGAGAAGAATACAGATTACTTCTTCATTTTTGTTTAAGCTTCGTTCATGCTAATGTAGGGCAAGTAGAGATTTATATATTGAATATGGACTTACATTCCAACAGTAATATTGCATTTGGCTTATGGGAATAATCAATCTCAAAAAAAAGATAAAAAGGAGGTATGAAAAATGGGTAAATGGCAAATTCCACCCAAAGGAGGTCATTTAGATAGTGCTTCAAAACTTTATTTTCAGAACATGCCTTATCATGATGTTCTGGAGAGGCTAAAGAAAAATGACATTATCATAATACCGATTGGGAGCACAGAGAATCATGGACTTGCTGCTTGCACAGGAGAAGATACTTTTTTAGTAACAAGAATGGCAGAAGCGATAGCGATGGAATGTGGTTGCACGATTGCACAACCTATCTGGTATGGTTCACATCCTTATCATCACATGGGTATGCCAGGGACGATTGTTGTTCCTGAGGAGTATTTTATTGGGATGGTCAAATCCGTAATGGCTGGGTTATGGAATACGGGTTTTAGAAAGCAGATACTTTTAAATGGGCATGGACAAGAATATGTTATTCCAACGGCAATTCATCAGTTTGCAAAACATTTTCAAGTGCCTGGAATTTTCATTAATGTGAATTGGTATCACGCAATTCAAGATAAATTTAAGACGAAAAGAGATGGAGGTCCATACGAAACTGATTTTATACATGCAGATGAAGTTGAGACTTCGTGGGCACTTGCTCTTCTTCCAGAATATATAAATATGAAATATGCAGAAGATACAACACCGAAAGGTTTTTTACCTGATGGTCATATTGATAAAGCTGGTTGTTTACTCCATCGACCAATTGCTTGGTATGGACAGGTTGGTTGTGGACCTATTGAGTTGGCAGCTTATCCAGAAGGAGTCGTTGGAAAAACAACTTTAGCAGATGCAAATAAGGCAAAAGAAGGCGTTGAGGCACTTTTGGATTACCTTAAGAAACTTCATGATGATATACTTGAAGCTTTCCCCCCTGGCAAATTGCCTGATGCTTCTCAACTTACTCAACGCTCTAAAGAAGAAATTGAAGCAGTTTTAAAAGGTCCACTCACAAAGGGTGGGAAGAGTATTTATGCCCTTGGATACCCATTTTAAAATGATTTCTTTTGGTAGAGAAATATGCGGTAATTTTCAACTCGCTTCCAGAAAAGAATGGATAATTTCTAATGGAATAGGTGGTTATGCTTCTTCTACAATTATAGGCTGTAATACAAGAAGGTATCATGGATTGTTGATAAGCGCCTTGTCTCCTCCTGTTGGAAGAACTGTTTTACTTTCTAAGGTTGAAGAAAACTTGATAATTGATGATAATGTATATCCACTTTCTACAAATTCCTATGGGAGTGGCTTAATTCATCCTAATGGCTTTAATTTTCAACAAGGTTTTCATTTAGACCCCTACCCTACTTTTACCTATTTTATTGAAGGATTTGTTTTACAAAAAAAAGTTTTATTAATTTATGATGAAAATACAGTAGTTCTAACTTATAAAATTTTAAATCCTCAGTGTAACAGGAAAGTAATATTGGAAATTAGACCTTTGATTAATTATAGAGATTATCATTCCGAGACAAAAGAAAATTCATATTTTAATCTTAAACCGGAAGTTTCATCATTGCAAAATAATATATTTCTAAAATTTCAACCTTATCAAAGTGTTGAACCTTTTTTCTTATATAGTAGAGATGCTGAATTTCATTATTCTCCCAGTTGGTATAGAAATTTTTTTTATGAAAGGGAGAAGGAAAGGGGGTTATACTGCAACGAAGATTTAGCATCGCCGGGGTATTTTATTTTTAATTTTAAAGAAGGAACTGTTGGAATTATATGTTCTTCTGAAAAACTTAAGGATGAATACATAGATGTTTTAAGAAGTAAAAAATTTAAAAACTTCGACGATATATTTGAGAGCCAAAAAAAGAAATTGTACCACAGGTGTAGAATTTCTGAGAATGATTCTGATTTTATAAAATCTTTGCTTGTTTCTGCAGATTCATTTATAGTGTCTCGGAAAATGAAAGTTGGTTTTGGGAAAACGATTTTAGCAGGCTATCACTGGTTTGAAGATTGGGGAAGAGATGTAATGATAAGTTTACCTGGCTTAACGCTTGCGATTGGAAAATATAGGGAAGCAGAAGATATTTTGGTTACCTTCTGCAAGTATATTGATTATGGAATGGTGCCTAATAGGTTGGGAGATGAAAATACTCCACCTGCCTATAATAGTGTTGATGCCACCTTGTGGTTTTTTTATGCAGTGTGGAAATATCTTCAGTATACAAAAAATTATGAATTTGTTGCAAGTAATTTATTAGATAAATTAATGGAGTGTATTTACTATTATAATAATGGAACCAGATACAATATTCATAGAGATCCTCAGGATGGATTATTAGATTGTGGAGATGAAGGTAGCCAATTGACATGGATGGACGCTAAAGTAGGAGATTGGGTGGTTACTCCTCGTTATGGGAAACCAGTTGAAATAAATGCACTTTGGTTCAATGCTTTGAAGATTTTAGAAAACATACTTTTTAAAATTTCTAACAATAGTAAACTTAAGGTTGTATTAAATAAAATTTCTGCAACAGAGCACTATATCCCCTTAAAGAATATTTCTTTACTGGCAAAGCAAGTGAAGGAAAACTTTGAGATGGTTTATTGGAATGACGAAAAACAATGTTTATATGATTGTGTTAGAGAAAATTTAAAAGATAGCTCAGTTCGTCCCAATCAAATCTTTTCTATTAGTTTACCTTTTCAATTACTATCAAACGAGAAGGCAAAAAAGATGTTAGAAGTTGTAAAAAGTGAGTTGCTAACAACCTTTGGGTTAAGAACTCTATCTCCATACGATGAAAAGTTCAGGGGATATTATTCGGGGAGTCAATTAGAAAGGGATTCTGCTTATCATCAAGGGACAGTTTGGGCATGGCTTATTGGGCATTTTATAAGTGCTTATCTTAAAATTTATGGTAAAAATGAAGAAATCTTGAGTTATGTGAAGGAAATAATTTTACCTTTTAAATCTCACATTTTTGAATATGGAGTGGGGAGTATTTCTGAGATTTTTGAAGGTTCTACTCCACATAATTCTGTTGGTTGTATTTCACAAGCTTGGAGTGTTGCAGAGGTTATACGGATACTGAAAGAAGAGTTAAAAATGATTTAATAAATTACTCATACTTAGAATTTTGGATTCTTGATTGTAAAACGAAAGTTTTACCATTGTTCGTAAATATATGGGCAAGCTTTCGTTTGGCATTTCATTTTTCACGGTGAGTATCTTGATAAAGATCATCAATTTTAAGTTTTATTTACTTTTTTATTTTTTTCTAACAAGCTAAAAAGTTATAATCTAATTTTATAGAATGCCAAACTTTATAAAATTTCTTGGAACTGCTGGGGCACGATTTGTTGTGGCAAGACAAATACGGTCTTCTGCAGGCACATGGATAGAATTAGATGGAAGTCATTTTTTGTTGGATCCAGGCCCTGGGACTCTTCTTAAATGTTCTTCTTCCAAACCGAAACTTGCTCCTAATTTGCTTGATGCAATTTTTTTGTCTCATCTACATTTAGACCATTCTTGTGATGTTAATGTAATTATTGAGGCAATGACGGATGGGGGAACTAAAAAGAAGGGTATCGTTTTTGCTCCAGAACAAGCTGTAAATTCCGAAGATAAAGTCATATTTAACTATCTGCATAGTTTTGTTGAAAGATTTGAATTTTTTGATAACTTGAAAAGGTTTAAAATAGGGAATGTAAGTTTTGAATCGATTTCTCACAAACATGGAGTTGAAACATACGGTCTTAAATTTTTCTCAACTTCTGGAGTGATTTCATTCATTACTGATACGAAATTTTTTGATGAACTAATTGAGTTATATAAGGATTCTGATTTAATAATTATAAATGTGGTTAGGAATAAACCAACTGATGTTAGTGATGTAAAACATTTATGCATGGATGATGCACTTAAAATAATTAGTTCGATAAAGCCAAAAGCTTGCATATTGACGCATTTTGGTATGACAATGATTGCTTCAAAGCCGTGGTTGCTTGCTGACAGCCTCCAGCAGAAAACAGGTGTTAAAGTAATCGCAGCAAATGATGGTATGGTTTTTAACTTATGATAAGTAAATATTATATTTTTCTATTTTTTCTTTCAATTAATTTACTCTTTGCCTCAGGACATTTTTATTTCTATGATGAAATGGCAATGTATGAAGTTGCAAAAAGTATTTTCGAGAGAGGAGATTTTTCAGTCCCTGCAGAAAATGTTCTTGTAAAAGATAAAAAAGGTGTGTGCTTTACAAAATATGGTTTTGGAGAAGCATTAATGTTGGGAAGATTCCCTTTATTTGGAGTTTTTATTCCCTTGATCCCTCATGAAAACATTAAAGGGCGAGATGGTAAGATGTATTCTCCTTTTGGAATTGGACAGTCAATTGCTGTAATCCCTTTTTATGCAGTTGGAATTTTATTTTCGAAATTTTTCTCAACGAGTATCAAAAATGTAATTACAGAATTTTTTGTTTCTTTGTTTAATTCATTTGTAAATGCTTTAATTGGGACAATTATTTTTTTGTTTATTTTAGATTTGGGTTACCGATTTACAGTTGCTTTATTGGCCTCTATTATTTATGAATTTTTTACTTTTTCCTTTGAATATTCAAAAATGTTTTATGCAGAGCCATTAATAACCCTCTGTTTAACTGTGGCAGTTTACTTTTTATATAGATATTTTAATTCCTCTTTGTTGCTATCTAAACAAAATAAAGAATCCTATCCTTTTGATACCAGAAGAATTTTTACTTATCAGGAGAAAATAGTTACTTACTGGTTGATTTTTTTGGCTGGAGCGATTATGGGTTTTGGTATCCTAACTAAAATTGCGTTTTCAATTTTGTTGATACCCATAGTATTCTATGTGGTTTTTGAAATCGCTTCATCTTATTTGAAAAAAGAAAATAAAATCAAAAGTTCAATTAATAAGGTTGGTTGTGATGGTTATCACTCTAAAGTTGTAAATTTATTTTGGCTTAGGAACAAAAAATTCCTCTTTAATTTAATTATTACATTGTTATTGTTTTTATTTCCCATATTTATTTCTTTTTTTGTTGTTGCTTTATATAATTTTTATAGATTTGGAAATGTTTTTGAGACTGGTTATGGTGATAAGGTTAAGTTTAATGTTCAAATTTTAGAGGGTTTATATGGTTTGTTGTTTAGTTCTGGTAAAAGTGTTTTTGTTTATTCGCCAATTTTAATTATTGCAATTATACTATTTCCTAAGTTTTTAAAGAAGCACAAAGCTGAAGGGATTTTATTTATTTCCATCTTTATTATTAGTTTATTGTTTTATAGTAAATGGAATTCCTGGCAAGGTGGATTTTGTTGGGGGCCAAGGTTTCTTTTACCTGCAATTCCGTTTTTAGTTATTCCTCTTTGTGAGTTTTTTGAAATTTTTGATGAGAAAAAACTCTTTGTCTACAAAAGAATTAAAAACAAATTTTCGTCTTACCTTATTCTCAGTTTATTTTTTGTTTTACTTTTTATAACTTTTTTTATTCAAATTATTGGGATATCAGTTCGGTTTGATTACATTTATTCACATATTGGTGTTCAGCCAGTAGTAAATTCAGCTTTTGAAAAGAAATCAGTATTAAAAATTTCATTCCCTTGTTTTGCTCCACTAAGTGAGACTTTTAAAGTTTTTAAAGAAGTTACCAAAAATACATATAGATTATTTTTCTCAAAAATTTCATTGAGTGAAGTAAAAAACTATGAAGATATTGTTAATTCAGTTGGCAGTAGAAGGGTAATGGACTTTTGGTGGGTATACTTTTACTTTTTAGGTTTTAGAAAGTTTGTATTTTATGGGGTATTTTTAAATATAATAGTTTTATTTTTTTGTAGCATTAAGATTTTAGCATTGAAAAGTTAAGTTAGTTCTATGAAACTCTTACGATTTAACGCCGATGTTGATTGGACAAATTAGTGTCAGACAAAAAGTCAGGTTGTCTTTGGTTTATCACTACAAACGAAGTGAAGAGACTGTAGGGCAAGGTTTTAGCCTTGCGTAAAGCAAACCTAAAGGTTTGCCAGACTTTTTGACAAATCAGTGTCAGACTCTCTTTTGTCAAAAACTCAATTTATTGACACCACAAGTGGTGTCATTCCCCACAAAACACCCCTACACCCCTCTACAAGAGGGGAACATTCGAAAAAGTTCCCCTTCTGTGAAGGGGTGGATGGTGCGTAAGCACCAGATGGGATAGTTTGAATCTTGCTTTTTTGCAGGAGTAAATGGAATTAATCAGTGAGGATTTCAGGAGTTAACTCGTAAGATTTTTATTACCTTTTTTTGACTTAATATTTTTCAAAATCTTAGCCTCAAAAATAAAATTACTCTTAAAGCCACTTGATAGATTCGCATAAGTCGTTCCCAATTAAATTCAGTTAAATTAATTAAATTAAATTTTCATTTTTTAAGAATTCTGAAAACTTTTGAAAATCAACTTCGATTTCTCCTCTTAGGGAGCCTTTATGTAGTGCAGCCGCAGGATGATACATCGGATAAATAATTATTCCTTTCCAGTTCATTGCTTTCCCATGACAGAGAGTAATTGATAAGGTTGGGTCAATAAGTAAGTTTAAAGGAATTCTTCCCAAAGTGCAGATTAATTTAGGTTTAATAATGGCAATTTGGGATAGCAGATATTCTTTACAAGTTTCAATTTCGTCTTTTGCAGGTGTTCTGTTTCCAGGTGGTCTACATTTTAAAACATTGGTAATATAAACATTTTCTCTAAATATATTTATACTTTTAAGTAGGTCGGTAAGGAGTTTACCGGCATTTCCAACAAAAGGCTTTCCCATTTCATCTTCTTCAGCCCCCGGGGCTTCACCTATGAAAAGTATTTTGGTATTAACATTTCCCTCTCCAACTACTACATTTTTCCTGCTGAGTGCAAGAGAACATTTTTTACATTTTAAAATTTCTTTTTTTAGTTCTTCAATTAATATTTCCTTCATAAAATTTCAAATATTATTATTCCATCAAATCTTGGTTTATTCTTCTCTCTGAAATAATAATTAAAAAAATCAACTTCAACAACTTTTTTATGTTCAGATGAAGCGTGGAATAGCTTTTTACCTTCAATTAAAAATCCTTCATGTCCAACATCTAATCCCATTTCAAAGTATTTTTCCTTTGTAAAAGCAACACCACAGATTTTAGGAAAGCGTTTAAGTAATTTCTTTGTGATGAATTGGTTTGGAATATATATTATTTCTATTTCCTTTTCCCAATCAATGTTTAATAGTCTTTTCCCGTCCGCACTTATTTTAATTAGCGTATTTTTTGCCTTGCTGTTACTGAACGTTCCTATTTTTTTTTGTATAGTTTTTTCATTTCCTGCAATTTTTAGTGTTATATCTTTATTGAATGGAGAAGTTTGTAGCCTATCTGTAGTAAAATGAAGCCTATTGGAATAGCTTACTACATAATTGTCTAATGGATGATGCAAACTGAAAAGTTCAGAGTTTATAGGCTGTTCCCTTGGGTTTCCCCTTGGTCTGTAGTTTGCAATTATTATATTTTCTCTTGCTTGTTTAATATTGCTGGAATGGAGTAATGATTGTGTAGTTAATATAAATACTGTGCAATCTGTTGTGTCTAACCTGAAAATAGGGTCTTCATCAGGTTTTTTCTCCTCACCTAAACATCCATTTTGATATGGTGTCCCATCTTGTAATTTTATAAGTGAATATAGTTTATCATATTTGTTTTTCAGCTCATTGAAAATAAAATTAAGTATTAGGTCAATTTCTCTATTATCAAGATTATAAAATCTTTTGCCTTCACAAAAAATTTTATCAATATGTTTAGGTAGAATAATGGCGAATGAAACTGAATTATTCAAAAGCAGAAGAAGGATGAAGGTAAGAAGTTTTAGATGAAGGAGGCTGCCAGTTGCGGGAAAGAGTGTATTTTACATTCATATTTTAGATTTAAAACTTTAAATTTATCATTGTCTTTTAAGGCTGGTATTTATCGGATGAATTGTATTTTTATAAAGTTATGTTCTCCGAGTAATTAAATGCAACTATTGATTTTTTTGTGAAAAATTGCAATTTGCCTCTTGTATTTTACTGTTTAAACGGTTTGTAGAACATATTATATTTTTGTAACTTTGTTAGGTCTAAGTTCAGTTAAAAATTCCAGTAGCCCTAAGAATAAGCAATCACTCACTCAATCAATCAATTGGCAAAAATACAGTGAATGTTGTGTTTTTACCTTCTTCACTTTCAACTTGAATTTTTCCGTTATGATTTTCAATTAGTTTTTGGACTATTGGAAGACCAAGTCCACTTCCTCTTGCTTTTGTAGTGAAATAGGGATTAAAGATTTTATCAATATCTTCTTTTTTAATTCCAAAACCTGTATCTTTGAATTCTATCATAGCAAAATTTGAGTTAACTTTTGCTGTTATGGTTAGAGTTCCCCCATTAGGCATAGCGTCAATTGCATTTTTTATGAGGTTTGAAAAAATGATATTAATGCTTTCAGCATTTGCTTTAATTTTTGGGAATCCAAGTTCAACATCTGCAATTATTTTAACATTTTTAAATTCAGCCTGATAAAGAGTTATAGAGTTTTGGAGGATTGAAATTATATTCTCATATTTTTTTTCAGAGGAAGGTAATTTTGAAAACAAAGAAAATTCATTTGCCAATTTTCTCAATTTTTCAATTTCAGATAAAATAATTCTTGAACAATCGTCAAAGATTTCATTAAAAGTTTCTTTATTTGAAGAATAACATTTTTGTAAATTTTGAATTGAAATTTGAATTGGTGTTAATGGATTCTTTATTTCATGAGCCAATTTACGCGCAATATCTTCCCAGGTTGCAAGTCTTTCTGCTTTAATAAGTTTTTCCTGATATTCTTTTAAATCATTGCTCATTGCATTAAAAGAATTAATGAGTATTCCCAATTCATCATTGGATTGAGTTTTTATAACTTTTGTTGTTAGGTTTCCTGAGGCTAATTCTTTTGTCCCCTGAACAAGTGAATAAATGGGCTTTGTTATTTTGTTGGACAATATAATTCCCATAAGTATTGAAAACAAAATACAGAGTCCAGACAAGTATATTAAAGCAGTTGCAAGAGATAGATAAATCGAAAAAGGTTGTGATAAATTAACTCCAACAACAAAGTTTCCTATGATCTTTTTCTTGTAAAAGTCTTTTATTGGAATTGAACTAAAAATATATTTATCTTTATTAAATTTAACTTTAAGAAATCTTTTGCCTTTAAAGGAGTGAGTTAGGTAATTAATATTTGTTAAGTTTTTAAACTCATCACCTATTAAAATTTTTTCAATGATTTTTATGAAATTATTATGAATTTTATTAAAGAAACCAACTATGGACTCAGTAGTTAATTTTTTTCTCCCTTTGATGTTATTTAAGTATTGTGTTTCAGATTGTTTAAATGTAAGTTTTTGGGGAATCAGAAGGTTATTGCCTTGAAACAGGAGAACTAATGAGTTACTTAATTGGGAAAGGTTATTGATAAAATCTTTGTTTAAATAATAGCCTCCTCTTAAAAGACCTATTACTGAGCCGTTATAGTAAACAGGGAAAGAAATGAGTAAAGATATATTTTGGCTTTCTAATGAGGTTTCTTTTTCAATTGAGGTAACGACTTTTCCTGAAAGTGCAGTTTTTATTGATTCAATTGAAGACTTGTTGATATTAAATTTTGCGATATCTCTTCCATCGGCAATTAGAATACCATTTGAATCTTCTACTTCTAAAATATTTAGAGATGAAGTCTCCCTTATTTCAATAACTTTGTCAATCAAAGTTCTTTGTGAAAGTTCTTGAAATTCAAATTTTTTTATTAGTTCTAATTTTATAGTTTCATCATTTGAAAATTTGCTTAGAGCATTATAGAGGGAATTAAGAATAAGGTCATAATGATTAGATATTCCAAAGAGGGAATTATTCAGTCTCATTTCTGATATTTTTTCAAAGTCTTTTGGTATCTTGTTTATTGTTATAAATAAAGTGATAAAAAGGGGAAAAATGGAAACTACGAAAAAGGACAAAATTAGCTTAATTCGGAGGGGTATAAAAAAATTGATTTTTTTTCTCATTAAGCGTAGTTACAAGGACAAAAAGATATTATAGGGATAATGTTTTTGCAAAATTTCAAATATTTTTTCTGCTAATTTGTAGCTATCGTGTCTAATCCAATCATTTTCAGAAATAACTTTTGAATAAATAATTTCAATTGGCAATTTTTTCAAAGCTTTTAAATCGATTTTTACAGGGAGAGATTTTCTTGCTTTATATTTATCAAACAAGATTGATGGCATTTGAGTATTTACGATAGCATAATCCAAGTATTTAAAACCTCCGATGTATTTTGATACAGTTTTAATATGGTCAAAAGCGGTGTAACCTTCAGTTTCTCCAGGCTGAGTCATAACATTACAAATATAAATTTTTACACATTTACTATTTTGAATGGCGGATGAAATACCTGGAATAATGAGATTTGAGATGATACTTGAATATAAACTGCCTGGACCAATTATTAAAGCATCACAATTTTGAATAGCTTCTATGGCATCGGGCAAAGCTTTTATGTTTGGTGGGTGTAAAAAGACTCTTTGAATTTTTGAATTTTGAAGTTCAATCTTACTTTCCCCTCTAATAATTGTGCCATCTTCTAATTCAGCACAAAGGACAACATTCTCAAGAGTTGAAGGGATTACCTTGCCTCTTATTGCAAGCACTGAAGACATTTGTTTTATAGCATTATAAAAATCGCCTTCCATTTCTGTTAAAGCAGCTATTAACAGGTTGCCGATGCATTGTCCTTTTAATAATCCCTCTTTATTAAACCTGTATTGAATTAAATTTGCGATGTTTTCTTCTGAATCTGCCAGTGCAACTAAACAATTTCTTATATCACCTGGAGGTAATATGTTTAATTCTTCTCGCAACTTGCCTGATGAACCACCATCATCACTGACTGTAACTATTGCAGTTATGTTGGAAGTATATTCTTTAATTCCTCTAAGTAAAGTATAAAGTCCTGTTCCCCCTCCAATTGCAGTAAGCCTTAATCCTTTTTTTAGACATTTTTCTTTAAATATCATATTTACTAACTTTTGTTTTTTATTTTTTATGAATGGGTAAAGGATAGAACGATTTAAATTTATAATTCCAATTATAATTAGAAAAATCCCAAAAAGAGAGGCAGAAATTCCAAATACTCCTTGTCGGATATATTTTTTTACAAAAAAGTAAAATTCAGTAGGTATATTTTTACCTACAATGAAAATAGCTCCTACACTCCAGATTATTACTCCTAAGATTATTAAAGATACCCATCTTTTTATTCCTAATCCAGGATAAATCCACAAAAATGCTTGATTGATTTTATTGTTTTTCATGATTTAGCATACTTTTCATCTAAAAATAAATTGCTCACAGGGGAACAAAAGGCTCATATGATTTCCTGCGAATAATCGGCAAAAGTCTTTATCTTTTAAAAATTAATTATTTTTTATCAATGTCTCTATGGATTAGTTTAGTTTTATATCCTTTTTGTGATAAAGTTCGAGATAATTCAATCCCAATTACAACACTTCTATGTTGTCCACCTGTGCATCCTATACTTATAGTTAATTCATTTTTGCCTTCTTTTATATTTTTGGGTATTAAAAAAGTTATTAAGTCGACAACTTTGAACAAAAAAGTATGTGCATCTTCTGAACGCATTATGTATTCATAAATTGTTTCGTTTTCTCCTGAGAGGTCTGACATGGATTCTTCATAAAAAGGGTTTGGTAGAAATCTTACATCAAAAATAAAATCAGATTCAGGAGGTAAACCGAACTTGTAACCAAAAGAAATTATGTTTATTAAAAAGTTTTGTTCATCGGTATTACCAGATACAATTGATGTTATTGTTTCTTTAAGTTTCCATGGAGTCATATTAGATGTGTCTATTACAAGGTCTGCTCTTTTCCTTAATTTTTCTGTCCTTTTTCTTTCGAGTTCTATACCTTCGATTACTCCACCTTCTGGTGAAAGTGGATGTTTTCTTTTTGTTTCCTTAAATCGTCGCAATAAAACAGTATTTGAAGCCTCAAGAAATATAATTTTATACGAATATTTTTTGGAATCTAAAAATGATAAAGCATTAAATAAATCATCAAAAAATTCTCCCCCTCGAATATCAATTACCAGGGCAACATTTTCTATTTTCTTTTCAGAATGAGAAAGTAACTCAACAAAGTTACTTATTAAAGCTGGTGGAATGTTATCTATGCAATAAAAATTCAAATCTTCAAAACTTTTTATTGCAAAAGTTTTTCCAGCTCCTGAAAGACCCGTAATTATGTAAAATTTATACATATACTTAAGTTTATCACTTTGAAAATATAATTAAAAGTTTTATTGTATAATCATTCCTCTTGTGATATCAAAGACTCCGATGTCCGATAGAATTGCTTTTAATTGTGAAAATTCCTTGTTCCTATTAAGAACTGAAATGATATAATTCATACTGGTAGGAATAAACTTTATATAATTTTCTTTTCCAAATTCTTCTTTTAGTCTTACAAAAATGCCTATATCATGCATTTTCCGTTGGATGATTGTATAATCAATTAACTTCATAAATTCCATTTGATTTGATTTCCATTTATCAGTATTACTTATATAGTAATCTATTAGTTTGTTTCTGAGATTATCTTCCATAATAAAGTAAGAATCGTAAAGCAAAGAAACTAAATCATAATGAAGTATGCCAAGCCTTGCATCTTGGTAATCTAATAAAATATATTTATCGTTTTTTATCATTAGATTTTTTGATTGAAAATCCCTATGGACAAATATGTTTTTATATTCATTAAGAGTCGAAGAAATCTTTAAATAATACTTTTTTAATTCATCATTTATTTTTTTAGTAATTTTGGAAGAACAAAATTTGTTAATAAAATATTTTTGAAACAGCTCTTCAAATTCCCACATATATTTCTCAATGTCAAATGCCCTTTTAAAGGCAATGTATTTACAATACTTATTATTTTTTTCTACTTGTAATTTTATGAGGAGATCAATTACTTTTGTATAAGTTTCAAAAACAATTTTGTTGTTTTTGCCTTTTAAATATTCTAATAATGTTAAGTTGCCACAGTCTTCCAATAAAAGAGCAGACAATTTGTTTTTGTAAACACAATATATTTTAGGGACATTTATCCCAAGCATGCTGAGAAATTTAGAGATATTACAGAATGAATAAATTGTTTCATCATTATTGTTCTCAATCAATGCTAATATGATTGTTGAAGGATATTTTGATTTAAATTTTTCGCTTAATTTTATTCGCCAGTATTTTCTTGTTGAAGCATCTCCAGATAATTTTTCAATTGCTTCGGCTTTGATGTTAAAAGCTTTAATTAAAAATGAATGTAATTTAATTTCATCTTTCCTCATATTAAGTTAACTATAAAATTGTTTGATATTATTTTATTTGAAATATTGTTATTTCTTTCTATTTTGGTTAAATTCCAAATTATTGAATTTTTAATTTTAGAATTTTCTTCAACGGTAACAGAATTTCCAAGAACTGCAAAAGGTCCAATGACACAATTTTTATCTATTATAGTAAAATCACCAATTATAGAAGGTTCAATAATTTTTGATTTTTTGGAAATATTCACATTCTTCCCAATCCACAGATGATTTATTTTTTTATATGGGAGGGGTATTTTTATTTTTTCTTCTAATATCTCTTTTGTTGTTTGAAAATAACTATTGAAGTTTCCAATTTCTCCCCAATTGTTTTCAATTTCATAAGCAAAGATTCTTTTATTTTCTTTCAAAAGGATGGGTATAAGTTGAGAAGCCAATTCAAATTTAGTATTTTCTGGAACATATTCTTTTAACAATGTTGATTCCATTATTAACAAGCCAGTAAAAGTTCCTTGCCTTAAATCTATGTTATCATATTTAGGTTGAGAGTGAATTTGTCTTATTCTATGCATCAAATCTATTCCAACATCGGAGGGATAATTGCTATTTTTGTCGACTTTTACAACCATTGTTAAATCAGAATGTTTTTGTTTGTGGAACTTTAAAACATCCTGCAAACTAATATTGAATATTACATCGCAATTTATCGTTATGATTGTTGAATCCTCAAAGTAATTTTCAAGTTTTTTCATCCCTCCAATTGTTCCTAAAAGTGAATTCTCTTTTGAATAAATGAATGAAATATCATTAAAATTTTTTAAGTAGTTTTTTATTTTATTAGGTTTATGAAATAAATTAATTGCTATTTCCTTAATGCCAATTGATTTTATTAGGTCAATTTGATAATTTATTATTGGTCTATAAATAAAAGGAATTAGTGGTTTGGGGATAAATTTTGTTATAGGTCTAAGCCTTAAACCTTCTCCTGCTGCAAAAATCATACTTTTTATTTTTTTGTAATTTAAAACAGACATTTTATAAATTTATGAAAACATTAACTATTTTCTGCAAGTTAGGTTTTGTTTTAGTTTCGTTAAATGATAACAAGATAGTAAATATTAGTCTTATAAGAGAAAAGAGTAGAAAAATTCCTCCACCCGATAGTTTGAATGTTTTGTCGAAATTTGAGAAAAAGATAGTTAATGAATTTAACAGATATTTTAATAAAGAGTTAGTTCATTTTAATTTTCCAATAGAATACCCAAAAACTGTAACAGATTTTCAAAAGTTAGTTTTGGAAAATGTGAGAAAAATAGAATATGGAAAATATAAAACTTATAAAGATATTGCTTGTGAGATAGGGAATGAATTTGCTTTTAGAGCAGTCGGGAATACCTTGAACAAGAACCCATTTCCAATAGTTATACCATGTCATAGAGTAATTGGAGCTAATGGTGCTCTCAAGGGTTTTTCAGCAGGTGTGTCTTGGAAAAAATACCTCCTGAAGTTAGAAGGTATTATTTAATTAGTTTGAATTCAATAAATTATATTTATTTAGGATTAAGCTGTGCCTTTCAAGCGCTTACTTTAATGAGTTAGCAATGGTCTCATTGTGTGCAGGAATTAGGGGCTTACTTTCCTGAAACGGCAAGGGGCTTGCCCGACTCCTAAAAGGTGATTTGCCTTTATTAATGGCGGCTAATTAAATTAATTTTTGTTTTTAAAGGATTATCTAAAATATCAAGATATTGTTTTTCAAAACCTAATTTGTAATCTGGTAAAACATACATATAGGAGGTAATTTCATAACGACCTGCTTTTAATTTATTGAAATTTTTTAAAATATAACCTACATTTCCAGATCGCCCTTTAAAATTTTCTGGTGGATCTGGGGCTGTAATATCATCAACATAATACAAGTGTGGATACTCACTGGGTGTTGGAATTATCTTTACTCTATTTAACCAGGAGCCAGGATTTTGTTGCGGTCCTGCAACCACTTGCCAGTCATATTCTCCATAGTCTAAAATTTTTTCACTTTCAGACATGTTACCATCAAAAAGTGTTCCCTCCGAATTTTTAAAATTATAAAATCTTCTGTTTCCTCCGATTTCTCCATCAGAACTTATTCTTAATTCACCTGATTTAAAAAATATATCTAATGGAACTGGTAAATTAAAAACTACAGGAATTGAAAAGCTATGTCCATAAAAAATACTCTCTGAATTTGCAGACAATATAGGAATTTTCCAAAACAACATCATTGTTTTTTTAACTCTTCTAATAACCCTTATTTTGCCATCTGTAAATCCAAGTAGTTCAACTTTAAAGTCATTTTCATTCTTCTCAATTCTATAATTAAAGAAAGTAGTTAAATTAACTCTTATTTTTATTTTATCCAGATAGTCTATGTTATCGCCATTTGCAGTTTCTTTGATTGATAGTTTATCAAGTGAAATTGGGGCATCTTTTGAAAACCTTGCTGAATATGAAAATGAATCGATTGAATCTTCTTTCCAGTTGTAATTGACATAATCAATTTTTGATTCAGGAGGACAATTCCCTTCGCAATATATTAAATATGCATATTTGGTTATTTTGTCTGTTTCATCTTTTACTTCAATTTCATATATATTTTTATAGTTTGTTAAATTTTTCTGCAGGTCTATTTTCTTACCTGCATCTCCTGCAATAAATACTATTTCCTCATTGTCTGTCAAAGAAGTTTTTATTACATTGTTTTTTTCTCCATTGCCGTTGTATTCTAATAAGTAATTCCCACTCGAATCTTTTGAATAAATTTGAAAAGGGATTGAAGTTAATTTATTGTTTTTGAATGAAATTAATCTGATATGCTCTTTTTGTTTATTTAAAAATTGTCTTAAATTATCACTTTTAATTATTATTGGATCAATTGTTCTTGTTTCAGCACAAACTAATTTAGAGGGAAAAAAGCAAAGAAAAATAAATGCACTTACATGCAGATAAATAATTGTTTTTAATTTCACAATTTAAATTATAATATAAACAAAT
>FWPV01008821.1_pt1 | contig 17395 bp, 15 predicted proteins | sample 2228371 | NCBI WGS metagenome assembly FWPV01 (sample SAMEA103939776, study PRJEB20133) | metagenome | reverse complement strand
TCCCGTTTCGAAAAGGGGAGTCTCCTACAGAGACTCCCCTTCCTTCGTTTCCAAGACCCCGCCGTGCGGGTCATTTCCCAAGACAGAACTGGCTGAAAATCAAGTCGAGCAGGTCAGCGTCTGCGGACATTCCCAAAAACCGTTCAAGGGCAAGGCGGCAGTCCCTGAGGCAATTCGCCGCCAGGTCAAGGGAGCCCGCCTGGAGAGCTTCTGCAAGAAGCGCGGAAGCGGTCCGCAATTCTTCAACCTGGCGGGCGGAAGCGTTGCAGGCTTCTTCCAGGATGCCGCCGGAGGAAACGGATCGAACGATTTCCTCTTTCAGTTGATCGATCCCTTTCCCGGTTTTTGCGGAAACAGGGAGGCAGCGGATCCCCGGGTGAAGGGACTCGAACCGATCCAGGTCCAGGGCCTGGGGCAGGTCGGTCTTATTGACCAGCACCAAGAAGCGCTCCCCCTGCAGCTGTTCTTCGACGAGCCGGTCCTCCGGCCCGAAGGGGCGGCTTCCGTCGAGGACCCATAACTTGATGTCGGATTCCTTTACGGCTGCCAGGGTCTGGGCGATGCCGGCCTCCTCGATCAGGTCCGCGGGCGTTCTGATGCCTGCAGTGTCCGCGAGGCGGATGGGGACGCCCCGGTGGGTCAGGACCGCCTCGATGACGTCTCGGGTCGTTCCCGGTATGGCCGTCACGATGGCGCGCGATTCCTGGAGCAGGGCGTTCAGGAGGGAAGATTTTCCCACGTTGGGACAGCCGACAATCGCGACCCGGATCCCTTCCCTCAGGATCTGTCCATCCCTGCAACGCTGGAATAGGCTTTCGGCTTCCGTTCGAAGCCGCTCCAGGTCCGGGACGATTTCAGGCATCTGAGGGAGGGGGACGTCTTCCTCGGGAAAATCGAAAGAAGCCTCGAGGATCGCCGACAGGTGGAGCAGGCGTTCCCGAAGGTTCCTGACCGAGGTCGAGAGCTCTCCCCGAAGGGATCGGGCGGCGGAGGAGAGGGCCTTGTCGCTCCGGGCCCGGATGATGCCGAGGACGGATTCCGCCTGAGCGAGGTCGATGCGGCCGTTCAGGAAGGCTCGGCGGGTGAACTCGCCCGGTTCGGCGAGGCGCGCGCCGAGCTCGACGAGCTTTTCCAAAGTTTTCCGGGCGGCCATGGTCCCGCCGTGACAGTGGATTTCCGCCATGTCCTCTCCGGTATAGCTGTGAGGGGCTTCAAAGCGGACAGCAAGGACCTCGTCGATAAATTCCCCCGTCGGGTCGAGGATGTGCCCGTAGCGCATGCTACGAGCAGGAGATTCAGCCAGGGTCGACCTGGATTTGAAAAGGCCGTCCGCCAGGAGAACCGAATCGGGACCCGAAAGGCGGATGATTGCAATCCCCGATTCTCCCCACGCGGTTGATACGGCAGCGATCGTGTCCTCGTTCATGCAATGCACCCCCCCTGCCTGAAACGAGAAGGGGGCGGAAACCGTTTCTCCACCCCCTTCAACAAGTCCTCCCGCTTTTGCCTAGCGAGCCAGGATTTCCCTCATGGCTTCGCCGAGCCTGCGAACCCCCTCGTCGATGATCTCGGGGCTCGAATAGGTGTAGTTCAGCCGGGCGTTATGCTCTCCGCCTCCGTTCGGGAAGAATGGCATGCCCATGACGAAAGCCACCTTTTTCTCGATGGCCTTCTCGAAAAGGGGCTTGACATCGATACGGGGCATCTCGATCCAGTAGAAAAAGCCTCCTTCCGGCTTGACCCAGCGGACCTCTTCGAGAGGAAGGTGGCGCTTGAAGCTGTTTTCCATGGCATCCCGTTTCTGGCGGTAATTGTCGATGATCTTGGGGAGGTGCGTGTCCAGGTACCCGCGGCTGCAGTATTCGTAAGCGAGTGCCTGGGTGATCGGGCTCGAGCAGAGGTCGACGGCCTGCTTGAAGACGGTCATCTTCCGGATGATTTCCTTCGGGCCGGTGCACCACCCGACACGCGTCCCGGGGGCCAGGATCTTCGAGAAGGACCCTGCGTACAGCACGCCGCCGTCCGGATCCAGGGAAAAGATGGAGGGGAGATGATCTCCGTCGAACCGGACATACCCGTAAGGGTCGTCCTCGAAAATCGGGATCTCAAGCCGGTGGGCGATTTCGACCAGCTTCTCGCGCCTCTTTAGGCTCATCGTGCAGCCACAAGGATTGTGGAAGTTCACGATGGTGTAGATGAACTTGACCCTTTTTCCCTCCGCTCGGGCTTTTTCTACGGCTTCCGGGATCAGGTCCACGATCATCCCTTCCGCGTCGGTCGGGATGCCGATGAAATTCGCACCGTGATTGTGGAAGGCCGTCAAGGCTGCGAGGTAGGAAGGGTCTTCGGTCACGACGGTGTCCCCTGGATCGATCAGGGCCCATCCAAGGAGATCGAGGACCTGCTGGGAACCGGTGGTCAAAAGCATTTCCTCCTGGGAAACGCGCCTGCCCATCCGAGGGGCGGTCCATTCGGAAAGGAATCCCTTAAGGGGGGGGTACCCCTCTGTCGTGCCGTACTGGAGAAGGTTCCTCCCGTCGTTCTTGAGAATCGAGACTCCCTCGAAGAACTCATCGACCGGGAAAACCTCCGGGGCGGGCATTCCGCCGGCGAAGGAGATCATCCCCGGCTGCTTGATCACGCTCAGGATTTCACGAACCGGTGAAGGACGCACGTTCGCGGATTTCCTGCTGAAGTTGACTTCCCAGAGACTGTTCAATCGAGACCCCTCCTTTTTTGTCGACAACTGCGGCTAACGGTCCAGCGATTCCCGCATCGCTTCCCCAAGCCGCCTCATTCCTTCCTCGGTCTGCTCGGGTGAGGCGAAGGTGAAGCACATCCTGAAGGCATTTTCTCCTCCCCCGTTCGGGAAGAAGGGCTCTCCCAGGACGAACGCCACTTTCTTTTCGATCGCCCGGTCGAAAAGTTCCCGGGCCGTAATCCGGGGAGTTTCGAGCCAGTAGAAATAGCCGCCCTGCGGTTTGACCCAGGAGACTTCCTCCCGCGGCAGAAAACGGTGCATCGCGGCCTCGAAACCGTCCCTCTTTTTCCGGTAATGGTCGACGATTTTCGGGAGGAACGCGTCCAGGAACCCCATCTCGCAGTACTTGTAGACCTCGGCCTGGGCAACGACCGAGGTGCACACGTCCACCGCCTGCTTGAAGACAGCCATCTTGCGGATGATTTCGCGATCTCCTCCGGCCCACCCGACCCTCGTCCCGGGAGCCAGGATTTTCGAGAAGGAACCGGCATAAATCACGATTCCCCTGTCGTCCAGGGAGAAGAGAGAGGGAAGGTGCTCGCCGTCATACCGGATGTACCCGTAAGGGTCATCCTCGAGGATCGGAATCCCCCATTCCTGCGCGACCTGGACGAGCAGCCGACGCCTTTGCAGGCTCATCGTGCAGCCCAGGGGGTTGTGGAAGTTCGGGATCGTGTAGATGTACTTGACCTTCCGCCCTCTTGCCTTCGCTTCTTCGAGAAGGGTTGGGAGGAGTTCCACCTTCATCCCTTCCCCGTCGCAGGGGACGGTGATGAAGGATGCCCCATGGTTCCGCATGGTGCCTGTCGAACCGAGGAAGGTCGCTTCTTCGCAGACGACGAAATCGCCGGGGTCGACTGTCGCCCAGCTCAGGAGGTCGACGACCTGGGTGGACCCGGCAGTGACCAGGAGTTCGTCCTCCGCCAGCTTCCTTCCCATTCGAGGCGCGGTCCAGTCCGAGATGAACGCCTTCAGGGGCGGGTATCCTTCGGTCGTCCCGTATTGCAGGATGTCCCGTCCCTGTTCTTCCAGGATGCGGTTTGCCGCCTCGCGGAACGCTTCCACCGGAAAGGCGGCGGGGTCAGGCATGCCTCCCGCAAAGGAGATGACTCCCGGGCGGCGGGTGAGATGCAGCATTTCGCGGATCGGCGAGGGTTTGAGCGAACGTGAGGCTCTACCGTATAGAGGTTCCCAAAACGATGTCATGATCCACCTCCGTCATCATGGTGCATACAAGAATGGCGGGACCGTCCGGCCCCGCCAGAATCCCTAGAGAGTTCCCTGCATTTCCCCGATCGCGAGGCCGAGCCTCCGGGCCCCTTCGGCAATTTCGTCGGGCTGGGCGAAGGTGAAGCATGCCCGAAGGTAGTCCTTTCCTCCGCCGGAAGGGAAGAAGGACTCCCCGATCACGAAGGCAACCCCTTTTTCGACCGCCTTGTAGAAAAGTTCCTTCGTGTCGATCCCGGGAAGACGGATCCAGAAGAAGAAGCCCCCCTCGGGGATCGAATAGTCGGCATTTTCCGGAAGCGTCTGGCGGAAGGCTTCCGCCATGGCGTCACGCTTCCTCCGGTAATGGTCCAGGATCTTCGGCAGGTGCCCGTCGAGGTGTCCCAGGCGGCAATATTCATACACGGCGGCCTGTGCGACCACCGAGGTGCACATGTCGACCCCCTGCTTGACCATCACCATTTTTCGCGTCACGTCTTTCGGCGCCACCACCCAGCCGACCCGCGAACCGGGAGCCAGGATCTTGGAGAAAGAACCGGCATAGAGGACCATCCCCTCGGTATCCATCGAGAAAATGGTCGGCTGGTCGGTTCCGTTGTAGCGAAGGAGGCCGTAAGGGTCGTCCTCGTAGATCGGGATCCCCGTTTCGACCGCGATTTCCAGCAGGCGGCGCCGCCTTGCCTCGGACAGGGTGTAGCCCGAGGGATTCTGGAAATTGACGATGGTGTAGATGAACTTGATTCGGTGCCCCTCGGCCCGGGCTTTCCGGATCAGGTCGGGCAGGAGTTCCACCTGCATTCCGTCCTGGTCGCAGGGGACCCCGAGAAAGCGCACTCGGTGGTTCTTCATGGTGTGAAGAGCTCCGGGATAGGTCGGTTCTTCCACGATCACCGTATCCCCAGGGTCGACCATGACTGAACAGAACAGGTCGGTGACCTGCTGGGAACCGGTGGTGATCAGCATTTCTTCCGGTTGGGTCACGCGGCCCATTTTGGGAGCCATCCAGTTGGCCAGGAATTCCTTGAGGGGCTCAAACCCCTCCGTCATGCCGTACTGGAGCACTTCTTGCCCCCTCTCGCCGAAAATGCGGGCAGCTTCGGCGAATTCCTTCACGGGGAAGATGGCGGGATCGGGATTGCCACCCGCGAAGGAGATCATCCCGGGCCGCTTCGTCAGCTTGAGCAGTTCCCGGATCGGCGACGGTTTCAGAGCCGCCCCGACGGTGGAGTACAATTCCTGCCATGCCTTTTCGCTCATTCGAAACCCCTCCTGAAATCGCAATGAAGACGGCCGAATTATAGCATGAAGGGAAAAGTCCCAAACCGGCCGAGGAGGGGGCCGTCCATGGTTCGAACCATCTCCGGGAGGGGGAGTTTCCGGAAAGGGGACTTTTCGTTAAACTAAAGAAACGATGAATCTACGGGAATGGCCTCGCGATTGAGAAAAGGCCTCCTAACCCGGGAAGGAGCGGCATCATGGAAGAGAGTCGGGATCAGCTTCTCGAGGCCCTGCCCCAGGCGGTTTTCTTTCTGGACGACCATCTCGCCGTTTCGTACGCCAACCCGGCTTTTCAAAAATTGCTGGGCCGAAGCCGCGACGCCTGTTTCGGACTCTTCCTGGAGGACCTTTTCGCTTCCGGCACGACAGATTCCGTTGGGCAACGCCTGAGGGAACTGGCCGGCGGAGGCGTCCCCGATGCCGTTTTCGAGGCAACCCCGAGGGACGCGGGGGAAAAGCGCATCCGGGTGACGGTGCGGCGTGTGCCGTCCGTGGCGGAATGTCCGGCAAGGACGTTCGTGGGGGGAGTTGAAGACGTCACGCAGTTGAGGAAAATGGAAGAAAAGCAGGCATCGCTGATAAAGGCAGCCGAGATGGCCAATTCTGAACTGAAGGAGTTCGTGTCGATCGTTTCTCACGACCTAAAGGCGCCCCTTCGGGGGATTTCTTCCCTGGCAGGGTGGATACGGGACGACTTCGCAGAGAGGATCGGAGAGGAAGGGCGGGAAAACCTCGATCTTCTCCTTCGCCGCGTTCACCGGATGTATGCGATGATCGAAGGCCTTCTCCGGTTTTCCCGAATCGCGAATTCAAGCGAAGCGGCGGGGCCTGTCGAACTCGAAGCGGTCCTGGAGGATACGATCCGCGCCCTTTCCCCGAAGGAAGGGGTTCGCGTCCTTCGGGAAACGCCCCTCCCCGTGGTCGGCGGAACGCGAGGACGCCTCCGGGAGCTTTTTCAGAGTCTGTTCGACAACGCGCTGAAATCCATGGATAAGGAGGGGGGAGAAATCCGGATCGGAGCCTGCCGGGAACAGGGCCGGTGGAGAATCTGGATCCAGGATGACGGGAAGGGAATTCCCCTCGAGCACCAGGAGAGGATTTTCAAGCTTTTCCAAAAAGTATCGCCAGAGGAGGAGGGGATCGGGATCGGGCTGACCCTGGCCAAAAAGATTGTCCAGTTGGAAGGGGGTGAGTTGAGCCTCCAGTCGAAACCCGGGGAGGGAACGCTCCTTTCCTTCACCCTCCCGACGCCGGAAGCATTGCCTGACCATCTCCATTAGAGGAGGTCCTCCGAGTGACGCTAAGGAAGAAAACCGTCCTTATTCTTTGCCTTTCGGCCGTGCTCATGGTTGCCCTGATCATTGCCGCGTCGAGGGGAATCCTGTTCCAGCGGTACGTTGAACTCGAGAAGGAAAACCTGTCCCTGAACGCCCGCCGGCTTGAATCGGTCTTCATGGCCCAGATGGACCGGTTCTCCTCCTATGCGAGGGATTGGGCGGTCTGGGACAGCGCCTACGACTACCTTCGAAATCCGGACCCCGGGTTCGAAAAGGAAAACCTGGTCCCGGACACCTTCAAAAGCCTCGGCATCCATTTCATCGTTTTCGTGAACTCGAAGGGGGAACTCGTGAAGGGGGCCGGGTACGATTTCGGTAAGAATCAGCCCCTTCTCCTTCCCGAGCCGATTCGGAAAAGACTCCAGGCCATCGGCGCGACAGGCGGGACCCGGGGCGGGGAGCTAGGCTGGAAAGGACTTCTTTCCGCCCCGGAAGGGCTTTTCCTCGTTGCCGGGCACCCGGTCCTTCGAAGTGACGGAAGTGGCCCTCCTGCCGGCAGCCTCTTCATGGTCAGGAAAGTCGACGAAGCCTTCCTGGGTTTGATCACGAAACAGGCAGGCATGCCGGTTGCCCTGCTGCCCCTGAGTTCGCCCGAAGTCCCCGCGCGGTTGCTCATCGAAGCGGACGAAACGGGCGGGTATGCGAATTACCGGGTGGACGGGGACCAGATTGCCGGATTCGTTCTCCTCAAGGAAATGGACGCGATTCCCATCGCCGCAATGAAGTTCCTCCTGCCCCGGCAGATCTACGAGCAGGGGAGGAGGACCCTCATCCTTTTTGTTGCCCTCTTTGCCTTCTTCAGCGTGTGCGTAATCGGGATCGTCCTGCTGCTGCTGGACAGGATGGTCCTTTCGCGCCTCTATCGCCTGAGTGCCGAGGTACAGGCGATCTCCGCCAGCGAAGACCTTTCCCGCAGGGTCACCGTAGAAGGGCGGGACGAGTTGGCGGTCTTGAAGGAAAAAATCAACCAGTTCCTCTCGGCCCTGGAAAAGTCGACGGCCCGGCTGAAGGCCGCGAACCAGGAACTACAGGACTTTGCCTACGTTGTTTCCCACGACCTCAAGGCTCCCTTGAGGGGAATTTCCACGCTGGCCGGCTGGATCTCGACCGATCATCGAGACAGCCTGGACGAAGAAGCGCAGGAAAAGCTGGACCTGCTTCTTGTCCGTGTCCGGAGGATGAATGACCTGATCGATGGAATCCTGAAATATTCAAGGGTCGGGCGAAGCCGGGAAGAAATGGTCCCGGTGGATTGCAACGCCCTCGTCGCCGAAACGGTTGACCTGCTGGCCCCAGGGGAGAATTTCACCGTCACGGTCCAGGAAAATCTCCCGACGCTGGTGGTGGATCGGACGAAACTCGGGGAAGTCTTCCAGAACCTCATCAGCAACGCGATCAAGTATATCGACAAACCGCATGGTGAGATCCGGATCGGTTGCGAGCCCGACGGGAAGGGCTGGAAGTTCCACGTCTCCGACAACGGTCCGGGAATCGAGGAGAAATACCACGAAAAAGTTTTCCAGATCTTCCAAACGCTGGGTCCCAAGGATACGCCCGGCAGCACCGGGGTGGGATTGGCCGTCGTCAAGAAGATCATCGAACAGATGGGCGGGGAAATCTGGATCGAATCCACCGCAGGCGCCGGAACCACGTTTTTCTTCACGATCCCCTTCCGGCTCCCGGAAGCCCAACTCCAATGAGGGAGGTCTACCCATGCACGAGCAGAAAACCATCCTGATCGTTGAAGACGACGAAGTGGACGTCATGACCATCAAGAGGGCGATGAAGGAAATCCATGTCACGAACCCGGTGAAGGTGACGTGGAACGGTGAGGAAGCCCTGGAGTATCTCCAGGGGGTCAAGGACCTCCCCGGGATCATCCTCCTGGACCTCAACATGCCACGCATGAACGGCGTGGAATTATTGAGGCACATTCGCGCGGACGAGAGGCTGAAGCCGATTCCCGTCGTCGTCCTGACCACCTCGCGGGAGGAACAGGATCGTGTCTCCAGCTTCAACCTGGGGGTCGCCGGCTACATGATCAAACCGGTGGACTACCTCCAGTTTGTGGAGGTCATCCGGGCAATCAACCTCTACTGGACCCTGAGCGAACTCCCCTGAGCGAATTTCCCGGCCGGTTCGAGAGGAGGAGAAGGACATGGGCGAAGAACGGTTGAGCATCCTGGTGGTCGAGGATGACGAGGTGGACCAGAAAGCATTTGTCCGCCACGTCAAGAGCGAGAACCTGCCCTACGATTACGATATCGCCGGTTCTTTGGCAGAAGGGCGTACCCTTCTTAAGAAGAAGCGTTACGACCTCGTGATTTCGGACTATTTTCTTGGAGACGGGACCGGATTCGACTTGATCGCCGAACTGGACGACACCCCCCTCATTTTCGCCACCGGGACCGGAGACGAAGAGATCGCGGTAAAGGCCATGAAATCGGGTGCCTACGATTACCTCATCAAGGACCCGGAGAGCTGCTATCTTAAGGTCCTTCCCATCACCGTCGAAATGGCCCTCCAGAACAAGAGGCGGGAGCGCCAAATCCTGATGCTGTCCCAGGCCATGCAAAGCGTCAAGGAAAGCGTCTGCGTCACCGACACGGAGGGACACATCACCTTTGTCAACGAGGCCTTCACCGGTACATTCGGCTATCTGAGGGGAGAAGTCCTTGGCAAGGAACTCCACGCCCTGTTCAAGGGGAGGGCACACCGGGCCTTCATGGAAGTCCTTTCGGGTTCCTCGGGGACGGAAAGCTGGCAGGGGGAGCTGGAAAGCCGCAGGAAGAACGGCGAGACCTTCCCGATTTCCCTCTCCATCTCCAGGGTGAAGGATGAAACGGGCAGAACCGTGGGATACGCGGTGATCATCCGGGATATCACCGAGCTCAAGCGGTATGAAGAGCAAATCCAGTACATGGCGTACCATGACCAGTTGACGGATCTGCCGAACCGCCGCTTTTTCTTCGCCCGCCTGGGAGAGATTCTCGGAAGCCGGCGCCAGGACCCCGAACCGGCGGCCCTACTGTTCCTGGACCTCGACCAGTTCAAGGAGATCAACGACACCATGGGGCACGATATCGGGGACAACCTTTTGAGAGCCGTAGCCCGGCGGCTGGCCCAAACCGTCCGGGGGGACGATTTCGTCAGCCGGATGGGCGGAGACGAATTCACCTTCATTCTCCGCGGGATCCGGTCGAAAGAGGAAGCGGGACTTGTGGCGAGAAGAATCCTGGCGTGCTTTGACGATCCGTTCACGGTGGAAGGAGGAACGTTCCGTGTCAGCGGTAGCCTAGGAGTCAGTTTCTATCCGCTGGATGGACGTGATGCGATCACGCTGGTCAAGAAGGCGGATGCCGCGATGTACCAGGCAAAGGCTGCGGGAGGCAACGCGGTGTTCTTTTGCGAGGACCTCTAGGCAGAATGAGCAGGCGGCCTCTCCTTCTTGACTCGGTTTTGAACCGATGGTATAAAAAAACATCTTTTTATCGCTTCAGGAGAGAGAAAATGAGGTCCTTCTCGACGTCTTTTTCCAAGGTGTTCCAGGGTTCTTCCAGCGCCTCCCGCTGCTGCGGGTGGTGCAGCGGGTGCTTGGATCCCGGCCGGGAGGACCTTTCCTAGTACAGGCGCATTTTCGGGAAAGAGTCGGACGGAGCCGGGGGAAGAAGTCCCCGGCTCCTTTTTTTTCGGGAGGTGTTTTTTTATGTGGAGAGTCATGGTGGCAGAGTCGATTCACGAGGAAGGAACCCGCATCCTGGCGGCCGCCCAGGATGTCGAGCTAATCCTGAGAACGAAATGTTCCCGCGCGGAGCTTCTTGAGGAAGTCCGCACCGTTGATGCGATCCTGACTCGAAGCGGGACGACCATTGACCGGGAATTCCTGGAGCACGCGCCCCGCTTGAAAGTGGCGGCCAGGGCCGGCGTAGGAGTCGACAACATCGATCTTGCAGAAGCGAGCCGCAGGGGAGTGGTCGTCATCAACGCCCCCACCGGGAATACCCTTGCCGCCACGGAACACACCATGGCCCTCTTGCTCTCCATGGCAAGGAAACTGCCCCAGGCGCATGGTTCGGTGAAGTCGGGAGCCTGGGATCGGAAAGCCTTCATGGGGTTCCAGCTTCACGGGAAAAGGCTCCTGGTCGTGGGGCTGGGAAGGATCGGAACACAGGTCGCCCTCCGGGCAAGGGCCTTCGGCATGGATGTCGCCGCCTACGATCCCTATGTCCCGGCGACGAGGATGGAAGCTCTCGGGATCCGTCGTTTTGAAACCCTCCGGGAGGCACTCAACGACTCCGACATCGTGACCCTGCACGTTCCGGCCACTGCCGAAACCCGGGGGATGATCGGCCGGGAGGAGCTCCAAGCCTTCAAGGGGGGAGCCTGCCTGATCAATTGCGCAAGGGGAAGCCTCGTGGACGAAAAGGCGTGTGCAGAGGCACTGAGGACCGGAAAGCTGTCGAGGGTCGCTTTTGACGTTTACTCGAGCGAACCCCCGGGCGCGGACCATCCCCTACTGGCGGAAGATCTCGCGGATCGAGTCGTTCTTACCCCGCACCTCGGGGCTAACACCGAGGAGGCACAGTCCGCGGTCGCCCGCATCGCAGCGGAGAACCTGCTGGCCGCCCTCAGGGGGGCCCCCTACGAGCATGCGGTCAACCTGCCGTTCGTCGAACAGCGCATGACCGGTTCACGGCGGGCGTTTCTCGACCTGGCCCGGCGCATCGGGATCCTGGGTGCCCACCTTTGCCCTGAGGCTGCAACCGGGATACGGATCGTTCGCAAGGGGCCCCTTTTCGAGGAAGAGGATCCGGTTTCGTTCGAACTTCCCTATCGGTTCGCTCCGTTTACCGTTGCGATGCTCAAGGGGTTTCTGGAAGTGCACCAGGGGCCCGAGGTCAACCTCATGATTGCTCCCCTCCTTGCGACGGAACGCGGGATCCAGGTGGAAGAGGCGAGAGGGGAAGCCGGGACTTACCGAAACAGCCTGGAGGCAACGTTCTTTTGCGGGGGAAGGCCCCTGACGATCGCGGGAACGGTTACCGAGGAGGGGAAAATGCGGATCGTGGAAATCGGCGGTTTCTGGATCGACTTCGTCCCTCAGGGAGCTGTCCTGTTGTTCAGCAATTTCGACCGGCCCGGTGTCATCGGGCGGATTGGAACTCTCCTGGGCGAAGCTGGGGTCAACATTGCCAACTTCGCCCTCGGTAGGAAGAACGGAAGCGGGCAGGCTCTTGGGGCACTCCAGATCGACAGTGGGGTGCCTTCGCATATCGTTGAAACCCTCCGCAGGGATGCCGACCTGATCTGGGCGGTGTGCCTCGATTTTGATGCCCGATAGGTCCGGAAAGGGGAGCGCTTCGCGTACAATAGGGCCATTGCGGGATTTCTTTTGCAGGGGGTGCAAACATGGGAGCGCGGATGGAGCTTTTGAAATCTTTGGCCCAAAAGGGAACGTCGAAGATGGTCCTCCTCGTGATGGATGGACTTGGGGGACTTCCTTCCGAAAACGGGCAGACGGAACTGGAAAGGGCCTACACGCCGAATATGGACGAGATCGCGGCCCAATCTGAATGCGGCCTGCTCGAGATGGTCGATCTCGGGATCACCCCGGGAAGCGGCCCTGGGCACCTGGGGCTTTTCGGCTACGATCCCCTGGAATTCCAGATCGGGAGGGGAATTCTCGAGGCGCTCGGGGTGGGAGCTGAAGTCAAAAGCGGCGAGGTTTGCGCCCGAGGGAACTTTGCAACCTGGACGGCGGAAGGGGTGATCGCAGACCGGCGGGCCGGCCGGATCTCCTCGGAAAAAAACCGGCAGATCATCGATCGCCTAAGGAATGAAATCTCGGAGATCGACGGCGTTCGCGTCCGCTTCTATCCCGGCGAGGAGCACCGATTCGTGGTTGTCCTTTCGGGGGAAGGGCTGTCGGAGGCCGTAACGGACGCGGATCCGCAAAAGGAAGGACTACCCATGAAGTGGGCGGGTCCTTCCGGTCCCGGAGGTGAAAAGACGGCCGAAGTGGTGAACGCCCTCGTCAGGCGAGTCCGGCAGGTATTGTCCGACGAACCCGCTGCCAATGGCTGCCTCCTGCGCGGTTTTTCCGGGGCGCCGGTGATCCCCTGCCTTTCGGAGCTCTACAAGATCAACCCGGCGGCCATCGCCACCTACCCCATGTACCGGGGGCTCGCCCGGCTCGTTGGCATGGATGTCCTGGATGCAGGAAGGACGATGGAAGACCTCTTCTCCACCCTGGAAGCGCATTGGGACGCGCACGACTTTTTCTTCGTCCACGTCAAGTACACCGATAGCCGCGGAGAGGACGGAGATTTCAAGGCAAAGCGCGAGGTGATCGAAAAAGTCGACCGACTCATCCCTCGACTGACGGACCTTCATCCCGATGTGTTGGTCATCACCGGGGATCACAGCACTCCCAGCCAGATGAAAGGACATTCGTGGCACCCGGTTCCGTTTCTTCTCCAGAGCGCCTGGTGCCGTCCCGACGAGGTCCTGGCCTTCGGGGAGAGGATGGTGGCAAGGGGGATTCACGGCCGGATACCGGCTTCGAGCCTGATGGGGCTGATGCTGGCCCATGGGTTGAGGCTGGCCAAGTTTGGTGCATGAGGACGGAAATGGAAGACAAACCGACTGGATGCGCGGAAATACGAAGGCTTTCCGCGGGTGAAACCTTCAAAGGCATTGGCGTCGTCCAGAAACTGAGCCGGCGAAGCGACAAAAACGGGAAGCCTTTTTGGGAACTTACCCTTTCTGATTCGACGGGAAGTTTCGAGGGGAAAATCTGGGGCGACGCGGCCTGGTGGGATCTGTCCGAAGGCTCCAAAAAACTCCTGGATCCTTCGGCTGAGGCTTTTTCCCGGACCCTGCGGGGCAAATCGATCGGGGTCCAGGGAAAAACGGTTGAGTTCCGGGGCCAACCCCAGGTGAACGTGACGGCCCTCTACCTTCTGGACCAGGAGAAATACCCGCCTTCCCTCTACGTCCAGGCTGCCCCGGTTCCTCTCGAAGACCTGGAAAGGGAGTTCTGGGGATTCGTCGAATCCGGTTCCGGCCGATTCTGCCCCTTTCTCCGGCAGGTCTTCTCCGGCGAGTTCTGGGATCGGTTCAGGAACTCCCCGGCAGCCGTAACGCACCACCATGCCTACGCGCACGGCCTCCTGGAGCACACGGTGGCGGTCACCCGCCTGTCTTTGGCCCTGGCGCAGGCCGCTGCGGCTTCACCCCACGCGGCGATCGACACGGAAGTGGTGGTCGCCGGGGCCCTGCTTCACGATCTCGGTAAAGTCGAGTCCTACAGCCTTTCCCCGGTTCCCGAGATGACCCTGCCCGGAGCCGTGCTGGACCACGTAGGGCCGGGGTTCGCACGTTTCCTTCGTTTTGCGGAAACCTTCGGACTGGACGAACGCTCGACCCTGGCGATCGGGCACATCCTGCTGAGCCATCATGGTCAGAAGGAGTACGGAGCTGCGGTCCTGCCGGCCACTCCGGAGGCCCTGATCGTCTCTTCTGCGGACGAACTGGATTTCCGGTTGTTCTGCTGGGGAGATGCCACCGGGAACATGTCGGATGGGGAGGAAATCAGCGACTTCCATTATTCCGCCCAACGCCGGTTCTGGAAGTGGCAGGAATGATGCCAGGAAGATATCGTATGGTAAAATGACAGAGAGAAAGAGCGCTGCAGGTTCCAGGAGGTGCACGCCATGGTGAGGATACGCCTCGAATACTGCACGGCCTGAGGGTACTTGGAACGGGCTCTCGGCGTTGCCGGGACGATCCTTGGCAAGTACAGGAATCGGATCGAGTCCTTCGAACTCGTTCCTTCCTCTGGAGGAGTTTTCGAGTTTTCCGTCAACGGGGAACTCGTTTACAGCAAGAAGGCAACCGGGCTGCATGCCGACCCGGACCATCTCCTGGAGGAAATGGAACGGTTCGTCGGTTGACGGGGATTCCTGGCCGAAAGCGGCGAAAGGTGCTTTCGCCGCACTTTTTTTGCTCGGGAGGCAAAGTGCGGATGTCCTACACGTTCAAAACCTCGGAAAACGATGCCGGCAGGAGACTGGACCGGATCCTGAGGACTCGCTGGCCCCAGGTGCCTCTTGGAAGGATCATGGGGGCCCTGCGGAAGGGAGAGGTCCTGGTGGAGGGGAAACCCGCGGAACCTTCTGCCCGACCGGAAAGCGGCCAGGAAATCACGGTGCCCTGGGAGGCACCGCGTACGAAGGAACCCGGAACGGGAAGGGCGGATCTTTCATTTGTGTTCGAAGGGAAAACCGCCTGGGTGCTAGATAAGCCGGCAGGGTTGCTCGTGCAGCCTGCCGGACCCGGAGACGACAGCCTGATTGGCCGGGTCTGGAACCGGTTCGAAGGGTTGGGGGACGGTTTCCGGCCGAGTGCGGTCAATCGCCTTGACCGGAACACCTCCGGGCTGGTGACGGTCGCTTTGACCGGACCGGCCCTCCGTGCGCTACAGGAGGCCTGGCGCGGACGGAGGGTGAAAAAGACCTACCTGGCGATCGTTCTGGGGGATGCCCCCTCGTCGGGAAGGATCGATGCCCCCATTCGCAAGGATCCCGGGAAAAACCGGGTCGAAACCGCGCCTGACGGCGAAGCCGCCTTGACGCACTTCGTCAAGGTGGTGGGGGACGCTGAACTTTCGCTTCTCAGGGTCGAGCTGGTCACGGGGCTTTCTCACCAGGCCAGGTTCCACCTGGCCCATCGGGGGTTTCCGATCCTCGGGGATCCCAAGTACGGGCGTTTCGGCCCAAACCGGTTCTGGGCGGCAAGGGGAGTTCACCGTCCGCTTCTCCACGCATGGATGATCGAGTTTCCGGACCTGCCTCCCTGCCTGGCGGACCTCTCGGGGCGGAACCTGATTTGCCCGCCCCCCAAGGACTTCCGGGAAGTCCTTCGTTCCAAGGGTTGGCTAGAATACATCCTAGGGGTATAATATTCCCAACGAAATCGAAAAGGGGGGAACGAAATGTCGAACCTGGTGCTCGAGCTGAGCCAAAAGGCGCGTGAAACCTTTGCAAAATGGAACAACGAAGGGCACATCGAGATTACCCGCATCGGATCGGGCTGATGCGCCCACAAGGCGGCCCTCGTCGAGGGCGGAAAACCGGAAAATCCGGAAGAATTCCTGGAACTTCGCCAGGAAAACGTGACTCTATGGGTCCCCAAGGAAATGGCTTTTGAGGGAAACGTCGTCAAGGTCGAGGTGAAGGGGATGTTCTGGAGCACGATGGTGCTCGTGGAGACGGCCATCCTTTAACCGGCGGAAGAGGTGGGGGCCCAAGGGGGGCCCCTTTTTTTCTTTCTTTTTTCCCCTTGACAAGAGATTCCTTTCACATATCATAAGCAAGGCCTTGGATAATGTATCCGGCAAGGCAGACGGTTCATTCTGTCCAGTACTCCCCGCAAAAGGGGAAACCTATCAGGAGGTGTTTGTTCCATGCCCGTGGTCAAGCGTACTTCCACAAACGTCCTGCTCGACATCGCCTTGAAGAATTTCTACGCAGCAGCCGAGGAAATTTGGTTCGAGGACGATCTTGTCGAGATCCTGAGCCACTCCGACCGCAAGCTCGCCGTTTCCATTCCGGTCGTAATGGATGACGGGACGACGAAGGTTTTCAACGGTTATCGCGTCCAGCACAACTCGGCTCTCGGCCCCAACAAGGGCGGCCTGCGGTTCCACCCCGAGGTTTGCATGGATGAGTGCGAAGCCCTCGCCATGCTCATGACCTGGAAGTGCTCCCTCGCCGGTATTCCCTACGGCGGCGGGAAGGGCGGCGTCGAGTGCAACCCGCTCGAACTCTCCAAGGGAGAGAAGGAGCGCATCACCCGCGGGCTGGCGGCCCGCATCGAGCCCATCGTGGGCGCCTGGACCGACGTTCCGGCCCCGGACGTGAACACGGGCGGGCAGGAAATGATCTGGCTCATGGACACCATCAGCAAGATGCGCGGAAACATGGAGCCCGCCATCTTTACCGGCAAGCCGATCTCCCTCTGGGGATCCAAGGGACGCACCCAGGCGACCGGCGTGGGTGTGGCGACCTGCGCCATGGAACTGCTGAAGGTCGTCGGCAAGGAAGTCAAGGGTGCCACGGTCGCAGTCCAGGGCTTCGGCAACGTCGGTACCTTTACGGCCCTGACCCTTCACGAGAATGGGGCGAAGGTCGTCGCCATCAGTGACATCACCGGGGCCTACTATGCTCCCGAAGGTCTTGACATCCCGGCTGCCATCGCTTTCGCCAACGCGCACCCCAAGAAGCTCCTGGAAGGCTTCAGCCAGCCCGGCGTCCAGAAGCTCGACGGCGAGGAACTCCTGTTCCTGCCCGTGGATGTCCTCTGCCCCTGCGCCCTTGAAGGCGCAATCAATGCGAAGAACGCCGAGAAAGTCCAGGCCAAGTACATCGTCGAAGGCGCCAACGGGCCCGTCACCCCGGAAGCCGACGAAGTCCTCGCGAAGAAGAACGTGATCATCGTTCCGGACTTCCTGGCCAACAGCGGCGGAGTCATCGGTTCCTACTTCGAGTGGTGCCAGGACCTCGCGGGCTTCTTCTGGACGGAAGAGGAATACCTCAAGAGGCTGAACCAGATCATGACCGAAAACTTCAAGAGGGTCTGGGACTATGCCGCGGAGAAGAACGTCAAGATGCGCCGGGCGGCCTTCATGGTTGCCATCCAGCGGGTTGCGGACGCGGTCCGCATGCGTGGCACGTTCCTCTAGGATTCGCCAGCAACTCGAAGCAAGAAAAAAACGAACCGGCGGGGGAAA
>FWPV01008818.1_pt1 | contig 17396 bp, 11 predicted proteins | sample 2228371 | NCBI WGS metagenome assembly FWPV01 (sample SAMEA103939776, study PRJEB20133) | metagenome | reverse complement strand
GGATTTTTGATTTCAGATCGTTGATTTCTGATTTAAAACCAAATCTCTCCGTGTGCTCTGTGAAAAACTCTGTGCCCTCTGTGGTTAACCAGTCCGGAGAAAGCCTAGGAGAGCACTAACGCCCCGGCTATGATCCATGGTCCATGGACAAATTATGAGTTATGAGGGTTGAATTATGAATAAGCAACTTGGGATTTTTGATTTCAGATCGTTGATTTCTGATTTAAAACCAAATCTCTCCGTGTGCTCTGTGAAAAACTCTCCGAACTCTGTGGTTAATCAGTCCGAAGCTAGCCTAGAAGAGCACTAACGCCCCGGCTATGATCCATGGTCTATGGACAAATTATGAGTTATGAGGGTTGAATTGTGAATGGCCATTTAGGATTTGTGATTTCAGATCGTTGATTTCTGATTTAAAACCAAATCTCTCCGTGTGCTCTGTGAAAAACTCTGTGCCCTCTGTGGTTAACCAGTCCGGAGAAAGCCTAGGAGAGCACTAACGCCCCGGCTATGGTCCATGGTCCATGGTCTATGGACAAATTATGAGGGTTGAATTATGAATAAGCAACTTAGGATTTTTGATTTCTGATCGTTGATTTGATTTGAAGAGCTGAAACCAAATCTCTCCGTGTGCTCTGTGAAAAACCCTGTGCCCTCTGTGGTTAACCAGTCCGAAGAAAGCCCTCCGCCCTTCGCTCTCTGCTCTCCGCCCTCTGCTCCCCGCTCTCCGCTCCCCGCCCTCCACCCTCCGCTCCCCGCCTTCTGCTCTTCCAGTCAAACAGTCGTGCAATCCTAGCTCTTCCTATTACTAATTTCCAATCCTGAACCCTATTTTTGCGGCCCATGAATATTCGCCAGTTTCTTGATTCGTACCAGTCGCAGCCCAAATGGAAAGAATTGGTCGAGCAACTGAAACTGCAACCCAAATCGCGTATTCACCTGGAAGGCCTGAAAGGATCAGCGCCGGCATTAATCGCCGCCATGAGCTTTGAAACCTTGGATGAGCCCATGTTGGTTATCCTGAACGACGCCGAAGAGGCAGCCTACTTCAAAACCGATTTTGAATCCTTCCTAAACCGACCGGTGCATACCTTTCCGGAGTCGTATAAGAAATCATTCCGAGCCGATAGCCTAGACAATACCCAAGTATTGCAGAGAGCCGAGGTGCTCAGTCGGATTGGCGATACGGCCGAGAGCCACGTAATCGCTACCTACCCGCAGGCCTTGTGCGAGCTGGTTATCGCTCAAAAGAAACTAGACCAGAACAGCTTCCGCATAAGAGAAGGAGAGAACTTCGACCTCGACTTCCTCATGGAGCTTTTGGCCGAACACCATTTCGACCGGGTAGACTTTGTCTATGAAGCCGGACAGTTCTCCATCCGTGGTGGTATCATTGATGTATTCAGCTTCGGGAATGAATTGCCTTACCGTATCGAGTTGGACGGCGACAAGGTGGAATCCATCCGCGAGTTTGACCCGGAAGAGCAGCTGAGTATTCGAAGGATTAAGTCGGCCAATATCTTACCCAATATCCAAGCGGAGGCGATTGCAGAAGAGAAAGTTTCCTTCTTTGATTACCTGCCTAAAAACACCCGCGTCTGGATTAAGGATGCCAAAAACACCTTTGAAAGCATTGAAGCGGGCCTAGAAAAAGCCGAGGTCTACTTCGCTCACCACCCCGAGAAGGAAGAGCTGGTGAAGCCTGAAACGCTCTTCGAATCGGCGGAAGAGGTGAAGAAGCGCATCAAGAAATTCGGCTGGGTGGAGTTTGGCGCCCAATCCGGCTTAAAGGCCGATGTGAGCATCGCGTTCAGCATGCTGCCACAGCCCTATTTCAACAAGAATTTTGAGCTGATTATTCAGCATATCAAGGAGGCGGCCTCACAGAAGATCGCTACCTATATCTTCTCGGATACCACCAAGCAGATTGAACGTTTGTATTCCATCTTCGCCAATTTGGATAAGTCGGTGAGCTTTGAGCCGGTCTACAAAGGTTTGAGCGAAGGCTTTATCGATATGGACCTGCGCATGGCCTGCTTTACAGACCACCAGCTCTTTGATCGATACTACCGCTACAAAGGCGCGAAGCAGTATTCCGGTGCCAAAGCACTTACCTTCAAAGAACTGGCAGAACTGCGTCCGGGCGATTACGTGGTACACATCGACCACGGCATTGGCAAGTTTGCCGGCTTGGAAAAGCTGGAGGTGAACGGTACTATCCAGGAGGCAGTCAGGCTGGTTTACAAGAACAACGACCTGCTGTATGTGGGTATCAACTCGCTCCATAAAATCAGCAAGTACGTAGGCAAGGATGGTTCAGAACCGACCATGCATAAGCTGGGTTCTGATACTTGGGAGAAGCTGAAGAGCAAAACCAAAAAGAAGGTCAAAGACATCGCTCGAGACCTGATCAAACTCTACGCTGCGCGCAAGGCCCAGCCGGGATTTCCATTCCAGCCTGATAATTATTTACAGGTGGAGCTAGAGGCTTCGTTTATCTACGAGGATACCCCGGATCAAAGTAAGGCCACGGAAGACGTTAAGCGCGATATGGAGCAGCCACACCCGATGGATCGTTTGGTGTGCGGCGACGTAGGCTTCGGTAAAACGGAGGTGGCCGTTAGGGCGGCTTTTAAAGCGGTGTGCGACAGCAAGCAGGTGGCCATTTTGGTGCCTACCACCATCTTGGCGCATCAACATTACAAGACTTTTATGAGTCGTTTGAAGGATTTCCCTTGCACCATAGACTACCTGAATCGCTTTCGCTCTAAAAAGGAGCAAACTGAGATTTTGAAGCGGGTGAAAGAAGGGAAAATAGACATCCTCATCGGCACACATAAACTGGTGAGCAAAGACGTGAAGTTTCACGATTTAGGCCTGCTGATCATTGATGAAGAACAGAAGTTTGGGGTAGCCGTAAAGGAGAAACTCAAGCAGTTCAAGGTGAACGTGGATACCCTGACTTTAACCGCCACACCGATTCCAAGAACCTTGCATTTCTCTTTGATGGGAGCGCGCGACTTAAGCGTAATCAATACCCCGCCGCCTAACCGACAACCGGTGAAAACCGAAATTCACGTGTGGAACAAGGAGCTGATCAAAGAAGCGGTGGAGCATGAGTTAGAGCGAGAAGGACAGGTCTTCGTGATTCACCACCGGGTAAAAGACATTTACGACCTAGCGAATCAAATCACTGAAGCAGTTCCTTACGCCAGAGTGGCGGTGGCGCACGGTCAGATGGAAGGCGACCAGTTGGAAGATGTGATGATTAAGTTCGTGGAAGGCGAATACGATGTGCTCGTAGCCACAACGATTATTGAGTCGGGTTTGGATATTCCGAACGCCAATACCATCATCATAAACAATGCCCACATGTTCGGCTTGAGCGATTTGCACCAGATGCGCGGTCGCGTGGGACGAAGTAATAAAAAGGCCTACTGCTATTTGCTTGGTCCGCCGATGAGTACCTTAACCCCGGAGGCCCGCAAACGACTCAGTGCCATTGAGCAGTTTTCAGAATTGGGTAGTGGTTTCAATGTAGCGATGCGCGATTTGGACATTCGCGGAGCCGGTAACCTTTTGGGTGGAGAGCAAAGCGGATTTATTGCGGAGATAGGTTTCGATATGTACCAAAAGATCTTGGATGAAGCCTTGCAAGAGCTGAAGAAGGACGAGTTTGGCGATTTGTTTGCCGATGAAAAACAGGATTTCTCCGCCAAAGAATGCCAGGTGGAAAGCGATATGGAATTGCTCATTCCGGATGAGTACGTGCGCAGCATCTCTGAGCGACTGAGCCTGTACAATGAGTTATCGAAAGTAGCCAATGAAGAAGCCCTGCAACGTTTTGGCGATATGCTGATAGACCGTTTTGGTCCATTACCGAAGCAAGTGGTGAACTTGCTGGATGCGGTAAGGGTGCGCTGGAGAGCCAAGGCCTTGGGCTTTGAAAAAGTGAACTTGAGAGACCAAGAAATGCGAGCCTGGTTCCCGGCAGATCAAGAAAGCGATTACTACCAAAGTGAACTATTTGGTCGGATCTTAAGTTACTTAACCGCTAACCCGATTGAGGCCAAGTTGAAGCAGACAGCCAGTTCCTTAAGCGTTATTTTTAGGCGCATAGAAAATATGGCGGAAGCAATTGCGTTATTCCAGCGACTAGAATCGCTTGCCCTTGCCACCGAATAGCCTGATATTTGCAGATCCATGTTTTCCCGACTGAGTTTCCTTTTCCTTCTTTTTTTGAGTCTGCATGCGGGCGCTCAAAGTGTGCGCTTTGAAAAGGCTTGGTTGGATGAGCCCCGTAAACATGGTAAAGAGCTCGAGAAGAGCTTCAAAATTGTCATCACTAAAAAGGTGAATGCCAAAGTACTAAAGAGCACTGTAGCCTTGGAGAATGGCTATGCACACTATGAGATAGCGAATGCCGAGCCGTGGTATCAGGTGAGGGAAACCGTGAGGGCAACGGAGGTTTCTTTGGTGTTCAGTAAGTATCCCAAAGACTTCAACTTCTGGCAAACCAACTACTATGACCTGCTAGCGAATCGCTTAAAGACCTTGTTCGACATCGATCCGGAGTTGAATGACATGTCGGTGAAGTTCAATATGGTCTTGGAAACCGATTGCGAGACAGAAGAACAGGCGAAAAAGCTCTTTCATGGCTTTTTGATCAAATATGAGAAGCTGTCAAAGAAGGAACTAAAAGAGAGAGAGGCCAAAAGACAAGCCGAAGCGGCCGATGGCAAAGTAGACTACTCCAGCGTAAAGCGAAGGGTAGACCGCTACATGAAGAATGCCGGAGGGATGCTGGATAGTTCGGTATACAAGGCATTTTCTCGTAATCTGAAGTGGCGTGATGCCTTGGTGGTAGTTGATTGGACGAGCAGTATGTACCAATATTCTGCTCAGAGCCTCGCTTGGCACCTGGATTATGTGGATACCTCGGGCATTAGCTATTTTGCTTTCTTTAACGATGGAGATGCAAAGTGGGAATATGAGAAGAAAGTAGGCGAAACGGGTGGTATTTACTTCGCTCATTCTGATAACATGAGCAAGGTGGTGCGGGTTTTTAATACCGCTATGCGCAAAGGCTTAGGTGGCGAGATGCCGGAGAACGATGTAGAGGCCATGTTGAAGTCGATTGAGCAATACAACCAATTCAAAGAGCTTGTGTTGGTGGCGGATAATTCCATGATGCGCGACTTCGACCTCTGGGATCAGATTAAGCATCCCGTGCATGTGATCTTGGCAGATGCCGATTGGACAGTTAATCCGCAGTACATCAACCTAGCCTACTTAACCGGGGGCTCTTTTCATACCGGAACCCAAGACATTGATTTCGCCAATTTTAGCGATACCCTGATCAAAGTGAGCAAGATTGAGTTTGTGCTCGATAAGGAGCTGAATCTGTTCGTTTGCAAAGACAAAGAGCGATGCCGTTACATGGACCAGGAACTCGCAGCTCGAGAGAAGAAGAACCTGGATGAGTTGAAGAATAAGCCCATTTACCGCAGCATGCACAAGGATAAAACCCGCAAAAAAGGATTCTTCGCCTGGATCGGACGCCTTTTTAGAAGAGGGTAGGGATTTTTGATTTCTGATTTTTGATTTTTGATTTGGGGTTAGGGTAAAATCCTAATTCGGCTGCGGGCTAATGAAATTATGAGTTATGAAGGTTGAGTTATGAATAAGCCATAGGGGATTTATGATCGTTGATTTTTGATTTCTGATTTGAAGAGCTGAAACCAAATCTCTCCGTGTGCTCTGTGAAAAACTCTGCGGCCTCAGTGGTTAATCAGTCCGAAGCCAGCTTAGCAGAGCGCCAACGCCCCGGCTATGGTCCATGGTCCATGGTCTATGGACAAATTAGGAATGGCCACCCGGGATTTTTGATTTCTGATTTTTGATTTTTGATTTGGGGTTAGGGTAAAATCCTAATTCGGCTGCGGGCGGATGAAATTATGAGTTATGAAGGTTGAGTTATGAATAAGCCATAGGGGATTTATGATCGTTGATTTCTGTTAGCGCTGCGCATTCTCATAGAGGGGCGCAAAATCTTGCGCCCCTCTATGAGGATTCCCACGTTGGTTCATTTTTGTTCTGAAACCCGTTCAAAAGAGCTGAAACCAAATCTCTCCGTGTGCTCTGTGAAAAACTCTGCGGCCTCAGTGGTTAATCAGTCCGAAGCCAGCCTAAGAGTGCGGCAACGCCCCGGCTATGGTCCATGGTCCATGGTCTATGGACAAATTAGGAATGACCACCCTAGATTTATGATCGTTGATTTTTGATTTGCAGAGCTGAAACCAAATCGCTCTGCGTTTCTCTGCGAAAAACTCTGCGGCCTCAGTGGTTAATCTGTCCGAAGCCAGCCTAGCAGAGCGCCAACGCCCCGGCTATGGTCTATGGTCCATGGTCTATGGTCCCTAACCCCTAACTGAGCGCTTTTCGACAAATACTTAATACCGAGTAGTGTGCGAATTGCCATTTATTTTCCATATTTGTGTAAAGAAATAAACCCAAAAATGAAAAAATTAATTGTACGATCAAGCCTTTTGTTAGCGGCAGCGGGAATGTTTGCTGTTACGGGTTGCGAGAAGATAGTGGATGACGCAACGGAAACCACTGAATCTGCTGAGTCTGCTGCGTCAGATATGCTCGTTTTAAGCACGGCAACTGACGGATTTCAAGATATCGTTGAATACGATCCAAACCTTCAAATGAAGAATGGCTCGCTCATTATTCCAAGAGAAAACCTTTCCTATGTTGGGGGTGATTCTTCTTTTAGCGATAACAACGGAGTGACGATTCAATTTGATTTCGAGCCGAACACAACCGAGAAGTATACAGACATCAAAGCGGAGCCTGCTGCAGGTTCAGGTACCTTGTGTGGTGATGGAACAAGACGTTGGGGATCAGGTACCATTTCTATTTCTGCTCCGGTAGATCAAGATGGTTCTGTAGCTACCATGAAGTTGAATAGCTTCATCGTATTGAAAGATGGCCGTTACTACAAAATCGATAAAGGCAATGGCTCCGATATAGAGCTTGTTTTGAAACGTACTTCCGGACGCTGGGAATTGTCTTACGACCTTTCTTTCGAAAGCCGCGGTGCTTCTGAAACAGAAACCTCAGGTGTTTCTTTTGGCAACGGTACATTCTACATCGCGAATACAGATGGCGGACAGCCAGGTTTGGTAGACGATCAGATTACCGTTACCGGTTCTAGCAAAAACATCAATACCAGCGGAACAAAATACGACCTCTCTATCCCGGCAGATGCGCCGTTGTTTAGAAAAGGAGATCCAACGTGTTCCAATACCTTCATCAGTGGAAGAATTGAACTGAAAAACGAAGGTTCTAACTTCACCATCAAAGCCGATTTCGGTTCAGGTAACTGCGATAACGACGTAGAAGTTACCCTGCCAGCCGGTGTCAAAAAGACCATTTCAGTGAAATAAAATTGAGCAGATCCAATTCAAAGAAAACCTCGTCTAAAAGACGGGGTTTTTTTGTGGCCTCGTGGTGTCATACTACTCTGTCATAAGGGCAATGATTACACACCCTTACCCCACAAACCGCTCACTCACCCAACCCTCAATAACCGCGGTGGTTTTTACTTTTACCCAGCCGTCTTTGGATTCTAGGATTTCTACTTCGTGGTCTTTGGGTAGGGGAGCAGCTAGGGTTTCGTGTTGGGTGCCCGGGCCTTTACGGATGTTTAAAGAACTCGCCTTCACCTTGCGTTTGTTCCCCTCAACCTTAGCCTTAACCTCTCCCGATGGCCATTGGGTTTTATCCTCAAGCTGCGCGCGAAGCGCGTCTAGCGGAAACGCCGGTCCCGGATCTGTTTTACGGCCCAGACTGATTTCTTCGTGTCCGAGGATGGTCTGGATGCCGTATACTTCCATCAATAGCTTACACAGGTTTTCGCAGGCTTTGAGCTGGGCTGCGGTATAGCTATGCCAGTAGGAGGCGGTATCTTCATTGCGGTGAACGGCCTTCACCACTTCCTTTGCGGTGTACTGTCTGCCGAACCAAGAGCTATAGCCTTTCTTTTCTTTCACCAGACTGCCGGCATTCACCAACTCAATACCTATACTGTAGTTGTTCAGATTGCGTCTTTGTTTCCACTGACTCACACCGGCATGCCAGGCGATGGTATCAAAGGGTACCATCTGCAGTATAGAACCATCACGGTCTATGATGATATGGGCTGAGGCCTTGGCGGCAGGGTTGAGGAAGGTGTTTTTGGCCGACTCCATACTGGGTCCCGCGGTATAGTGGATGATGAGGGTATCCGGTAATCCTGCTTTGAATTTACCGCTGCGGTTTGGGGAGGCTACATAGGGAATGGCGTCGAGGAGATGATTTGTAATTTTCATGTCATTTCATATTTAGGTTCAAAAAGCGATGTAATGGCTTACATCTTTACAGTAAAGGTACTTGCACGGTATTTTAAAGCCAAGCCATTGACTATCAATTATGTCATGGAAATGTCATATTAGCTACTAGGTGTTTTTTCAAATGTTTTTGCTTCTAATTTTGAATTTGATACGAAGCGCAAGACGTACTTGTAGCGGGTCTATCAAAACCTAAAATTCAATCCCATGACTATCAAGTATTTTTTAGTCGACAACCCACTAACACCTGATCCGAATGATATGCGTGCTCAGGTAGTAAATTCAGGTAACAAAGACCTTGACGGCATCATCAAAGAATGTCTGAAACGAGGCACCCTGGTTACCGAAACCGATTTGAGGGCAGTATGCAATCTGCTCTTTGATGTGATGACAGACTTTGCAGCCGAGGGCTACAATATCGTCACGCCTTTATGTAATGTGCGTACCCTGATTAAAGGGGTATTCGCCGATTCTGAATCACCATTTAATGCTGCAGACCATGAAATCAAACCCTCTTTATCACCGGGCTTGCAATTACGTGCGAAGTTCAAATCCGCGACTGTGGAGAAAACTAAGCCAAGCAAGCTCGAACCGATTATTCAGAGCTTTTTTGATCAAAAAACTGGTCTTAAAAATGCTGAGTTCACTGCTGGCGGCATGGGAATGCTTTCGGGATCCGATCTCTCCTTTGATACGGCTGATGCTACGCAGGGCATCTTCTTCATTGACTCGTCAGGTGCAGAAACGGCGGTATCAGACTACCTTGAAACAAAGCCGGGAAAAATAAGCTTTAGCATTCCGGCCACCTTGGGCACCGATACCTATACCTTGGAGCTGCGCAGTAAAATGGGCAGCAGCACCATGCGGATAGCCTCCCTCACCGGACTTGAAATCAAATAAGTAAGTTCAATTTTTGGTTTTCTAATACGAAGCACCCTCCGGGGTGCTTTTTTTGTGCCCCAAAGCCAAGGAATTCTTAAAAAATACAACCTATACTTTCTAAAAATACAGCCTGTAAAATAAAAAGTACAGGTTATATTTTTAAAAGTACAGTCTATACTTTGGGAAAGTACAGTCTATACTTTGGGGAAGTGTAGGTTGTATTTTTTTTAGAGGGTTACCAAGCCATAAAATGAACTCAAGCCAGCGAATAGTAAATTATTAAGTAGGCCTAATGCAATCCCTGTGTAATATTTAGTATTTTAGAGCGGTAAAAATCCCCCTTTAATACCCATGAGCCCTGCAAAAATTGGAAAACTAAACCGTCTTGAAGTGAGAAAAGTTTGGGAAGGTGAAGCTCGAGACTTTACTCCTTGGCTGCGAGATAATATTGATGTTATCGGCGATGCAGTGAGACTTGAAATAATTAATCCGTTAAGCGAACAATCAACTGGAAGTTTCAGTGTTGACATAAAGGCTGAGCTTTCAACAGGTGAAATAGTGGTGATTGAAAATCAATACGGAAATAGTGATCACAAACACCTCGGTCAATTAATAACCTATCTATGTTCGTTTGAAGCAGCTGTGGGAATTTGGATTGTTGAAAAGGCTAATTATGAACACATTTCAGCCATAAATTGGTTGAATGAGTTTGCTAGTGGGATCAATTTTTATCTGCTCAAGTTAGAGGCAATTCAAATTGGAGATTCACTTCCTGCACCTCTTTTAACATTGGTTGCTGGGCCAAGCGAAACAGCTAGATCCGTTGGCAAGGTGAAAAAAGAGGATGAGGAAAAGAGGAATGCGCGCTACGACTTTGGTACAAGACTATTAGATGAATGCAAACTAAAAGGTCTTAAGAGGTTTGGTTCAAGTTCACCATCAAAAGATGCATTTATTTCTTCTGCAAGTGGCGTAATTACTGGTGTTGGCTATTATTTCTGGATTAACCAAACCACGGTAAGAATAGAACTTCGAATTGATCTAGGGAAAGATTCGGAACTCATAAATGTGTTGATTTTGCATAGATTGATGGAGTTTCAATCTGAAATTGAATTGGGATTTGGGGGTGACTTAGTATTTGCTGAAATGGAAGGAAGCCGACTGTGTAGCATCCGCGCAACATATGAAACAGGTGGTTATAGTTCTGAGCCTGAACAACAAACCGCGGCAATCTCAGAAGCTGTTGACGCCATGATTCGACTTGAAAAGGTAACATTACCCTTGTTGAAAAAGGTGAATTTGGAGTCAATTAAGTCCAAGGCGGCAGTTCAAATGAAAGAATTAGACGAATCTGCTAACGATGAATAAATCAGGACTTTCCGAAAGAGACATCTGCAGCAAGTTCATCGCTCCGGCAATTGAAAAAGCGGGATGGGATAAACTCACACAAATTCGTGAAGAGGTTACTTTCACGGATGGACGAATCTATGTTAGAGGACGTTTAACCGCCCGAGGCACTAGGAAGCGGGCTGATTATATTTTGTACTACAAGCCGAATATTCCAATTGCAATTATCGAAGCAAAAGATAATTCGCAAAGCGTTAGGGCTGGGATGCAGCAGGCCTTGGATTATGCTCAGATACTCGATATACCTTGTGTATTCAGTAGCAATGGCGACGGCTTTGTTTTCCATGATAAAACTGCAACTGAATCCGGATCAATTGAATCGGAATTGAGTCTTGATCAATTTCCTTCACCGGAAGAATTGTGGAAGAAATACAAGGTTTTCAAAGGAATTGAAACACCTGAAGCAGAACAAATTGCTGCTCAGGATTATTATGTGGATGCGAGTGGACGTGCTCCACGGTATTACCAGCAAATAGCAGTTAACAGAACGGTTGAAGCCATTGCCAAAGGACAGAATAGGATCCTGTTGGTTATGGCAACCGGTACCGGAAAGACGTATACTGCCTTTCAAATCATCCACCGCCTTTGGAAATCAGGAGCTAAGAAACGTATTCTGTTTTTGGCAGACCGCAATGCACTCATAGATCAAACCAGACGTGGCGACTTCAAGCATTTTAAGGATAAAATGACTGTGGTTAAAAACCGTGTTATCGATAAGAGCTATGAAGTTTACTTAGCGCTTTACCAAGGTTTGAGTGGTACCGATGAAGATGCCAATGCGTACAAGCAGTTTTCTCGCGAATTCTTCGACTTAATCGTAATTGATGAGTGTCACCGTGGTAGCGCAAAAGAAGACAGTTCTTGGCGGGAGATACTTAACTATTTTGAGAAGGCAACTCATATTGGCCTTACAGCTACGCCAAAAGAAACGAAAGAGACTTCCAATAGTGAATATTTTGGAGACCCTATCTATACCTATTCCCTTAAACAAGGCATAAGTGATGGCTTTTTAGCGCCTTACCGTGTTATCAGAGTTCATTTGAATATTGATACGGAAGGCTGGAGACCGACTTACGGCAAATTGGATAAGAAAGGCCAGCAGGTAGAAGATAGGGTGTACAATAGAAAAGACTTTGATCGAAATTTGGTAATTGAGGAGCGGACAAAGATAGTAGCAGAAAAGATTACAGAATTCCTGAAAGGCTACGATCGCTTCGCTAAAACCATTGTATTCTGCACCGATATTGACCATGCAGAACGAATGCGCCAAGAATTATCCAATTTGAATGCTGACTTGGTAGCACAAAACCATAAGTACGTGATGCAGATTACCGGCGACAATGAGGAAGGGAAGCGGGAGCTAGACAACTTCATCAATCCGGAAGAGAGGTATCCGGTTATTGCAACCACCTCCGAGTTAATGACTACCGGAGTGGATGCCCAAACCTGCAAGGTGATTGTTTTGGATTCCGAAATTAAGTCCATGACTAAATTCAAACAAATCGTGGGTAGAGGTACACGAATCAATGAAGAATTTGATAAGATGTATTTTTCTATTTTGGATTTTCGAAACGTAACCGACCTCTTTGCTGATCCGGAATTTGATGGCGACCCTATCCGCGTTAAACCAGCTAACGAGCTAACACATCTTGGAAAAATCATAGATATAGAAGAAGAACTTCAAGAACCAATAGAAGATGAGCTGACAGGCGAACCGATTGAAATTATCGGGGGACCTAAGTATCCTCCTGAGATAATTAGCGTTGGACCTTATGAACCTAAAGAAAAGGTTGTAGTAAATGGAGTTGACGTTACAGTTTTAATAACGAGAGAGGTTTACTTCGATAACAATGGTAAGCCGATTCATACTAGCCTGAAAGACCATACCAAAGAGATTATCAAAGGACGATTTTCAACACTTGAAGAGTTTCTAAAAGTATGGAATGCCGCCGATCGCAAAGAAGTTCTGATAGAAGAATTAGAACAACAAGGTGTATTGGTTGCTGCCTTAAGAGATGCCGTTAACCGAGAGTTGGACCTTTTTGATTTGATCTGTCACGTAGCGTTTGATCAGCCTCCTTTAACGCGAAGGGAACGAGCTAACCAAGTAAAGAAAAGGAATTACTTCACTAAATACGGAGAGCAAGCTCGAAGGGTATTAGAAGCCTTACTTGAGAAGTATGCAGACGAAGGAGTAGAGAATTTGGAAAGTATGGATGTTTTGCGTGTTCAACCCTTATCCGAAATCGGCTCACCAGTGGAGATTATTAATGGTTTTGGAAGCAAAACGAAGTATTTAGAGGCAATCAAAGAATTGGAGTCAGAATTATACAATGCCGGATGACAATGTTGAGAACCTTCTATTTCAATTTGTTAAAATATCGTTATTGCATTTATATTTGCATCAACATGCTCACCCCGCTTCCCGTAGATCAGCGCGCTCAGGGTGGGCTTTTTACGTTTAATGGGCTATGAAAAAGGAATATGATAAGCCCCCTTTAAGCTACCAAGAGCAATTGGATCGCCTTAAATCTAGAGGCTTACTGGTAGAAGACGACGAAAAGGCATTGCACTTACTGGAGAATATTAGCTACTATAGACTAAGCGGCTACTGGTATCCCTTTCTGGCAAATAAAGAGCAACATCTATTTAAGCCTGACTCCACTTTCCAGCTTGCATTCAATTTATATTGTTTCGACCGAGAGCTAAGGCAAATGGTCTTGTCGGAGATAGAAAAAATTGAAGTTGCTATAAGAGCTAAAATGAGTTTTGTCATGGCACATGCACAAGGTCCTTTTTGGTTTCAAGATCCTACTAACTTTAATAATCCCATTAAACATGCTCAGTCATTGAACACTATTGGGGAAGAGTTTAGCAGAAGTGACGAAGAATTTATTCAGGCTTTTAAGGTCAAGTACACTAATTCATTGCCGCCGAGTTGGATGACTATAGAAATATCCTCATTCGGCACGCTATCCAAGTTGTACAAAAACCTAAAGCATGGAAGGCAGAAACGAGATATTGCGGCCTATTTTGGCTTGCCCGACACCGTTTTTGCTACATGGGTTCATAGCCTGGTCTACCTTAGAAATGTTTGTGCTCACCACACAAGGTTATGGAATAGAGCTATGAGCATTCAGCCGCAAATACCGCATAGACCAAAGAAGACTTGGCTATCCAATACAAGTATTTCCAATAACAGAAGCTATTTTATTCTCAGTATGGTATTGTATTTCTTGCAAACGATTAACCCTAAAAACCGATTTGCCGATCGGTTTAAGGCACTATTTGTAAAATACCCGAACGTGGATGTTAAAGCATTGGGTTTTCCTGACAATTGGGAAAAGGAGCCGCTTTGGAAAGACTGAAACACACTAAATGAAGTTTGAACATGACCAACCTAAAAGGAACATTAGATAGTATACGAAAGATTATGTGGCAAGACACCGGTTTGAACGGTGATGCCCAACGCATAGAGCAATTGGGATGGATGCTCTTTTTTAAAATCTTCTCAGACAAAGACCGGGAACTTGAATTGCTCAACGATGAATACCAGAGTCCGATTCCAGCTGAATTGCATTGGGAGGCATGGGCCGGAAATGATGAGGGAATGACCGGGGATGAATTGGCTCAATTTGTTGACCGAGAATTGTTTCCAAAACTCAGAAACCTGCAAGGCATTGGAGATAGCATAGCTGCAAAACGTGCTTTGATAGTAAGGGAAGTTTTTGAAGGCAATAACAACTACATGAAGAGTGGCATCAATATCCGCAAGGTATTGAACAAGCTGAATGAAATAGATTTCAATGTAGCCAAAGACCGCCATGCCTTTGGTGAACTCTATGAAACCATATTAAAAGAACTGCAAAGTGCCGGAAAAAGCGGTGAGTTCTATACACCTCGGGCCATAACCGAGTTTATCTGTGAACGGATTGACCCCAAGCTGGGCGAAAAGATCTTGGACCCCAGCTGCGGAACAGGGGGGTATTTGACAGCTGCGATTGAACACTTAAAGAGCCAGGCCAATAGCGTTGAAGAACGCGAGAGTATCGCCAAGAATGTGATGGGCTGGGAATACAAGCCCCTGCCTTACCTGTTAGCCACTACCAACCTGATATTGCACGATATGGAAGTTCCGAACATCCAGTTTCGGGATTCCCTTGATCAACCTTTGAGCAATTTCACAGAGAAGCACCGTGTGCATGCTATTTTAGCTAATCCGCCATTTGGAGGCATTGTAGCAAATAACAACGAGAACAATTTCCCGCAGAGTTTCAGAACAAAGGAGAGTGCCGACCTCTTTTTGGTATTGATGATTCATTTGTTAAAGAATGGAGGACGTGCCGGCATTGTCTTGCCTGACGGTTCTTTAACCGGAGACGGCGTAAAGCAACGCGTACGTCAGCGTTTATTGGAAGAATGTAATCTACATACGATTATCCGTTTGCCAAACTCGGTTTTTCAACCTTATGCAACCGTGGCAACAAACCTGCTCTTTTTCACGAAAGGTGAACCTACCAAGGAGGTCTGGTATTATGAACACCGTTTACCTGAAGGACAAAAGGCCTACAGCAAAACCAAGTCTATCCAACTGAAAGAGTTCGATCCAATTAAAAAATGGTGGAACAAGAGGGAAGAAGGAGAGCAAAGCTGGAAAGTGGATATCCAAACCATTATCGACAGGAACTATGACTTGGACATTAAAAACCCTTCTAAGCAAGAAGCAGAAACTATCCACAGTAGTACGGAATTGATGGAGATGCTGGCAAAAAGCTTTAGCAAAAGTCAGGAATTATTGGACCAATTAAAATCTGCTGTACAATGAAGCTTGGTGAGGTGTTAAAATTGGGTCACGCCAGAATTATCGAAATTGAAGATTCAGTGGAATATACAATTGCAGGAGTCCAGTCCTATGGTAAAGGCGTTGTTAATAGACGACAAGAATTTGGAAAGGATTTAAGAATGAAAAAGTATCAAGTAATAGAACCTGGTTTTTTAATGTGGTGTAAAGTTGATACCAAAAATGGTGCGTTTGGAATTACTAAGGAAGAACACAAGGGCAGTTTAGCTTCAACCAATATGGCTTTAGCTAAAATTGATACCCAAAGATTCAATCCTAAATTCATAGAAAGACTTTTTACTTTTGATTTTTTTCATGGTTACATAACTCATTTATCTTCTGGAAGCACTAACAGAAAATATTTAACACCAAAGCAGTTATGCGAGTTGGTAGAGATTCCAGCTCTTAGTAAATCGGAACAAGATAAATTTACAAATCTTGTTGAAAATATAGAAAATCTAGGAGTCTCGATCGAACTCACCCACCAACTCGATTTAGTCAAACAACTCCGCCAAGCCTTTTTGCGGGAAGCCATGCAAGGCAAATTGGTTCCTCAAGATCCTAATGATGAACCCGCATCGGTGCTTTTAAAAAAGATTAAAGCTGAAAAGGAAAAGCTCATTAAAGAAGGAAAACTTAAAAAACAAAAGCCGCTACCACCCATTACAGAAGAGGAAATTCCTTTTGAAATTCCAGAGAGTTGGGAGTGGTGTAGGTTGGGGGTATTAAATAACGACCTTCTTGGAGGGTTTGCCTTCAAAAGTTCAAAATATGTTAAGGAATCTGAAAACCAAGTAATTCGACTTGGCAATGTCAAGAATGATAGCCTACTATTAGAATCTAATCCTGCATTTATTACAAATGATTATGCAATGACTGCGGATAAAGCTAAGCTTTTGCCGGGTGATATATTAATCACAATGACTGGGACACGATCTAAAAGGGATTATTTGTATACTCTTTTATTAAATCAATATCATTTTGAAAAAATCAACCTTTATTTAAATCAAAGGGTCGGCGCATTCCGATTAAGTGAAATGATAAATAAACAATTCATAACCTTTCTTTTAAAAGTGCCATCAATACTTGAACCAGTATTTCTTTCATCGACTGGGGCTGCAAATCAGGCAAATATAGGAGTGACAGCTTTGAATAATATTTTGGTTCCCCTTCCTCCACTTTCCGAACAACAACGCATAGTCGCCAAGTTGAATGAGTTAATGTCTCTTTGTGATAAGTTAGAAGCAAGTATCAAAGAAAGTCAGCAGCAAAATGAGTTACTCTTGCAGCAGGTATTGAGGGAGGCGTTGGAGCCGAAGAAGGAGAAGGTAGAGGAGATGGAGTTGAATTGATTTTAGTCAAATAAACTCAACTGAGCGTTAGTTTTGGGAAGCCCCTTCACTTTATTTTCTAAATAGGACTTTTCAAAGTTTGCATCGTGTCGCACTTTTTGATCAAACAAAGTGCTTAGATGTGTTGCGCCTAAATGGTCTTTTTGAGCTATGTATATTTGATCTCTGCGCATCAAGTCATTACGCATGAGAAATGTGTTATGCGAAATGAAAATTAGTTGGGCCTTTTTGGGATTATTTGTATTTGAATGGAAATATCGAACAATTGATTCGCTCAAGAAGGAGTGAAGACTAGCGTCAATCTCATCAATTAAAAGAACTCCACCATCCACAAGAACTTTGGCAATCGTGCCAATCATACTAATGAATTTTTTTGTACCAGTTGATTCTTGATTTAAATCAAATCTTTCAATTCCAATTTTTTCTCCTAGGTCATTGTAGACATCATGAATTGTATGAATAGACTCGGCATTGATATAGGACCAATAATTTTTATATTTTGTTCTATTTCTAACAATG
>FWPV01008817.1_pt1 | contig 17397 bp, 15 predicted proteins | sample 2228371 | NCBI WGS metagenome assembly FWPV01 (sample SAMEA103939776, study PRJEB20133) | metagenome | reverse complement strand
ATCGTGTGCTGATTTCAAAGCCTTCTCTACTTTTTTTCTTTTTGTAATTTCCCTGTAGATATTTACAATAGTTTCGTTGGTAACTCGTTTAAGAGATTCAAGCAATTCAACTTTTGAATCACCTTTTACCCTTACATTCAGATTCCCTGTCGAAACTTTATGAAGCACATCAAAATGTTCAGCAAGACCTATAGCTATTTCGTGTGATTGATCAACTATTTCTCCTATTTCTGAAGCTGTAAGATTGATGAGTTTTTTCAGTTTTCTAATGAGCTCAATATTTGAGTATTCGGATATTCTTACAGTAGGATCTCCTGATGAAATTTTCTTTAATGCTTCAAAAACTTCTGACATGCTTAAAGCCAGTTCCATACTCATAGATTCGAGTTCTTTATCTCTTTCGATAATCATTCTTGAAAACTCTTTAAATTGCCTGTTTACAACTTTAATAGTTGCTTTCATAGCATTTACATCTTTATTTTCTTTTAACATCTCGCAATCAAGACACATTTCTATTTTCTCAAGAAATTTACCCTGAATAGAATCTCTACACTGTGTCCCTGAAAATAGCCAGCATTTAAGATCATCTGATTCATAGGCAGGGCATTGAATTTTGTTGCACTTAAATATTTCCCAGCATTTCATTGGTTTCATTATTAAATTCCCCGAATCTTTCCAAAAATTACCTGCTTTAAATATTGCTGCTTTATTTAATTCTATAATATTTTCAAATATTTCTAAAGTTGCCAGAAAATACACTGTCTCCGGGAAAATGCGGTTAAAATGATTCGAATGCTACGAAAAATACTGAGTATTGTCTGCGTTATTCGAGTTAAATAAATTTTTGAGCAAAGCTCCATTATGCAAGTTAAAGGTTTTCTTTAAGAAGTGCATATGTTAAAATTTATTCATGGATATACATCATCTCAAGGTATTTTCTTCAGTTTTTAAGAATAAAAGCTTTTCTAAGGCATCTGAAGAGCTTTTTTTGACACAACCTACTATCAGTAATCATATTAAGGCACTCGAGGACGAATTGGGATGCAACTTATTCGATAGACTCGGCAGATCCATAATGCCTACAAAAGAAGCAGAGGTTTTATATAATTTATCAATAGAACTAATAGAAAAAATTAACAGCATTAGAGAAGCAATAGCAAACATAAAAAAAGAGATTGCAGGAAATTTACTTATTGGTGCAAGCTCTATTCCGGGTGTATATTTAATCCCGGGTATCATAGCTGGTTTCAAAAAAAACCACCCTGCAGTTTCTTTTCAGATAATTATTTCTGATTCCATGGATATTTCAGAGAGGATCTCTGAACATAATCTTTTAATGGGTATAGTTGGAGCAAAACTTGGCAATGATAACATCAGATACACACCTTTTGTTGAAGATGAGCTAATAGCAGTCTCTGCTCCAGATTTTGTTAAAAAGAAAGTTCTCTCTCTGAAAGAACTGGTTCAATACCCCATGGTTTTACGCGAAGAAGGTTCAGGCACGCGTAAGGTTACTGAAAAATTCTTTATAGAAAAAGAAATTTCTCTGGATGATATTCAGATAGCAGGTCTATTTGGTTCAACAGATTCAATAAAACAGGCTGTAAAAGCCGGGCTTGGAATTTCAATATTATCAAAGTTTTCTGTTTCGGAAGAACTTGTTCACGGCACACTTGAGGAGATAAAGCTTTCTGATATTAAAATGAAACGTAAATTCTATATAGCTACTCACCGTAAGAGAACTCTACCGATACTTTATGCAGCATTCTTAGAACATTTAATTAAGATAAATTCAACCCATATAAGCGTACAAGATTAAGGTCTTCGCATGGATTTCTCCCTGGAGTTGTTAAATAATTTCCTGTAATCATTCCATCAGCGCCGGCAGCAAAAACAAGAGAGTTGAATTCGGAAAGCACCTGCAGCCTTCCACCGCATACTCTGATTTCTTTTTCCGGTAGAATAAACCTGTACAAACTTATGATTTTCAATGCTTCAAATGGATGTAAGAGTTTTCTTTCACCTAATGGCGTCCCCTTAATAGGGATCAGGAAATTTAAAGGTATAGAATTAACATCAAGATTCTTTAAAGTAAAAGCCATCTCTATTCTGTCATCCCATGTTTCACCCATCCCAAAAATACCGCCGGAACAGATAGATAGTCCTGCTGAAACCGCAGCATGAATAGTTTCAAGTTTTTCCCTGTAAGTGTGGGTGGTACATATCTTTTCAAAAAAAGATTCTGAAGTTTCAAGATTGTGATGATAACGCTCAAGTCCTGATTTTTCAAGAAATTTCAAATTTTCCTCTGATAATAATCCAAGACTGGCACATGGTATAAGTCCAATTTTTTTTATATCCGGGATAATCTCTGCAATTGTTAATAAATCATTTGAGTTTAAAGAACGCCCGCTCGTCACGATAGAAAATCTTCTTGCTCCTGATTTATACAGTTCTGAAGCTTTTTCAATTATAGTTGCTTTATTTAATAAAGGGTAGATTTCTATTTTAGCTTTGCTTCTTGAAGACTGAGCACAATAGGCACAATCTTCCGAACATAAGCCGGATTTCGCATTTATTATGGAGCACAAATTTACATTATTTTTACGGAAGTGGATTCTTATATTATTTGCTGAAGCAATAAGTGAAAATATTTCATCCTCTCGGATCGAGGCAATAAAATTTGCTTCTTCTCTTGATAAATCATTACCCTGTAGAACTTTTCTTTCGAGGGTTTTAATCTCCTCCGCTGCCTGACGTAAATCCATTTCCACCGTGGTACTTCATTCTTTCTATTGCGGGTAAAAGTTTTATCATAACCTTAATTTCACCTTCTTTTTTAAGCCAGTAATATATATCAATAATATCACTGAACCCAAAATAGAAAGGCAAATACAGAGGTTTTATCTCATATCCTATGGTTTCGCCCTTTATGCTGATAATTTTTCTTATCTGTAAACGCCAGAAAGCAGGATGGAATGAGACAAATTTTCTGGATTCTTCGAATGCTTCTTCTCCTGATAACCCTTCTTTAATTTTAAAATCAAAATCTGGAGCAAAAGGGATTAGAGTATATCCATCACCCTCTTTATCCAGTAAAGCAACTGTCTCAAAATCATCGGCATATCTTCCACCATATTTAATTAAAGTGAAAGAGCCTGAAATATCCTGGGGAGTTGCCTCTACAGTTTTCAGCTGACTGTCAAGACCAAAAACTTCAGGTGTAATAAGAATTGTTAAAATAATTATAAAATAATTCAGATATTTCATTATTTATTAAAAATAGCATTTATATCATATGTTTGTAAATCTTATATGGTATAATCTCAAATGACTTTAAAATTGCTCATATTTGATCTTGACGGAACACTTGTTGATACAAGTAAAGATATTACCAATGCTCTTAATTTTGCCTTAAAAGACTACGGATATGAAGAATTGACTGTTGAAAAAACAAAAAAAATTGTGGGCGAAGGGATTACAAAACTTATTGAAAAAATTATCGGCAAAAACAATCCAGCACAAGTTAATCAAATAGCCGGGAGATTTGTTCAATATTATTTAGAACATCCGGTTGACCATTCATTTGTTTACCCCGGAGTAAAAGAAGCACTTAATATGCTGGGGAATTGTAAAAAAGCAGTCGTCTCAAACAAAAGAGAAAAATTATCCTTAAAGATTTTAAAGCTCTTAGATTTAATAAAGTATTTTGATATAATTGTTGGAAGTGATACTGCTCCTGAACCTAAACCATCTCCTGTACCAATTCTATATGTACTTGAAAAAATGAAAATAAGACCTGAACAGGCGATGATTATAGGTGATAGTATTTTTGATATTGAAGCAGGAAAGAAAGCTGGTATTAAAACAGTTGCCGTTACTTATGGATTCAGGGAAAAACATGAATTATTAAGTGCTGATTTTATAATAGATGACTTAAGACAATTGAATTCATGTTATTACTGAGGTTAACCAGCCTCTGTATTTTTTCTTTAAATATAAATCACCTTGATTTTATAACCAGTTTCAATTTAATCTTAATAGTTAACCATCGTTTTTATATTCTCATATAATTATCGGGCGAAAGGAGAGATGTCCGAGAGGCCGAAGGAGCACGACTGGAAATCGTGTGTGCGCTAAACCCGCACCGTGGGTTCAAATCCCACTCTCTCCGCCAGTTTGTTTTTCTGCAGCCTGGGTACGGCCCTTCGCAGCAGAAGGATGTGAACCCCGTCAGGTCCGGAAGGAAGCAGCGGTAAGCATTTTTTCTGGGTGCCGGAGGTAGTCGTTCCCAGGCTGGAGGGAAACAAACTTGAGTTATCTTGTACTCGCAAGGAAATGGAGACCGCAGAGTTTTGATGACTTAATCGGTCAGGAGACCATTACTAAAATTTTAAGGAATTCCATAGAGCAAGGCAAAATCGCACATGCCTATATTTTTTCAGGGCCAAGGGGTGTTGGCAAGACATCCTCTGCAAGAATATTTGCTAAGTCCCTGAACTGTATGAATGGCCCCACACCTGATCCGTGTGATAAATGCTCTTTCTGTAAATCAATAACCGAGGGCTCATCCGTTGATGTAATGGAAATTGACGGTGCATCAAATAATAGTGTTAATGACATAAGGGATTTAAGGGAGCGAGTCAAGTATGTTCCTTCTGGTGCCAGATATAAAGTCTATATTATTGATGAAACACATATGCTATCAGATTCTGCATTTAATGCCTTACTAAAAACACTCGAGGAACCGCCTCCACATGTTATTTTTGTTCTTGCTACAACCGCACCACGTAAAATACCTGCTACAGTCCTTTCAAGATGTCAGCATCTTCCATTCAGAAGAATATCATTATTGAAAATTCTTGAGAGATTAAAGAAGATAGCTGACTCTGAAGGATTAAATATATCAGAATCAGCTCTCGAAATTATAGCAAGAGCTGCTGATGGCAGTATGCGTGATGCTCTAACCATTCTGGATCAGGTATCATCTTTTTCTGCTGATATAAATGAATCCGATGTGCGGGATCTCTTAGGAATCACAGAATTCAATTTTCTATCTCGCTTCTCTTACGCTATAATTGAAGGCAATAGAGAGGAAATATTCAAATTAACATCAGAACTTGTTGAAAAAGGTACAGATTTCAGGTCTTTTATTAAAGAGTTGATATTTTTCTTCCGTAATCTTCTTGTTTCGAGTGTCGTTAAAGAACCATCCAAAATTCTTGAATTAGCAGGTGAAGATATTTCCTCGATAAAGAAAATCTTACAGAAAACTTCTGAAGAGCAACTTGTTTTGGTTATGAATGAATTACTCAATGCTGAAATCGATATAAGAAATTCATCTTCTCCACGTCTTGCTTTTGAGATGGCTCTTTTAAAAACAAGCTTTTTAAATACCATGAAGCCGGTGAAAGAGATAATCGAACATATTGATAAATATGTTCGATTTAATGAACAGGATTTTCATACAAAAGAGTTTAATATAGAAAAAATCGACAACAATGTTGAATCAGATTTTTCACCACCTGCCACATCCGAAACAGAAAACGACCGACATATTTCAGGAGATACCTTATTAAACGACGAAATATGGCAAAGAGCCTTAAAAAAGCTGGAGCCTCCTTTAGCTTCAAAACTCTCAAAAGCTAATTACAGTCTCAAGGATGATATTCTTCATATTTGTCTTGATGAATGCTATTCTGTTTTTGAGGATTCAATAAAGAAGAATACCGGTATCATAGAGCAAATTTTTTCCGATGAAATTGGTTCAAAAGTAAAGATAGCGGTACAGATTATGGAGAATAAAACAAAAATAAATAAAAAAGATTTAAAAGAAGAGGTAATGACAGAGCCTTTTATCAAGGACATGCTCGAGCTATTTCACGGCAGAATTGTCGATGTAAAACCTGTTAACCCGAATAGTGCAGACATTGCTTAAAAATTTATTTAACTCGATTAATTTTATTTAAAAACGATATTATTAATGCATAGAAATTTCATGGAAAATCATCTTGTAATGTATATTAAGGTATCAATAAATAATTCGAGCAACACCTGCATTATTCTAATCGCTTTTTCAGGTTGAAAAAATAGGAGAATTTAATCTAAATTTTTCCATAAAGGGAGGAAATATGTCCAAAAAGATGCTTGGAGATATTATGCGTGAAGCACAGAAGCTTCAGGCAAAGATGGCTGAGATTCAAGAAGAGGCAAAGAAAAAGACTGTTGAAGCAACAGCAGGCGGGGGTATGGTTACAGTTGTTGCAAGTGGTGCAATGGAAATTGTCTCAATTAAAATCGAAAAAGAGGTAGTAAATCCCGATGATGTTGAAATGCTTCAGGACCTCATAATAGCTGCGGTTAATGAAGCATTGAGACGTGCACAGGAAATGGTTAATTCTGAAATGTCAAAACTCACGGGTGGTCTTCAGTTGCCAGGACTCGGGAATCTCGGCAAAATGTTCTAGATGAAAGCTTTTATTCCTGAAGTTACAGAAGAAGATATAAAAAAGGAAAAAATAAAAGCCCGTGAACTGAGAAAAACAACCTGGTGGAAAAAAAAACTTTCTGTAGGTATTTGCTATTTTTGCGGTAAAAAATATCCTCCGGGCGAATTAACAATGGATCATCTTGTACCACTCATAAGGGGTGGAAAAACAACAAAAGGTAATGTAGTTACAGCGTGTAAGGAATGTAATAACAAAAAAAAATACCTTCTACCCTTTGAATGGGAAGAATATATGAAAAAAATTCATGAAGACTCATAATTGATATGTTACTGGATAGAATTTTAAATAGTGTACTTGCTACAAATAAAAAATATGAGATGTTTTTCGGGGGTGAAAAAATCTTGATCGGCCTCTCAGGCGGTCCTGATTCTGTAACTTTGCTTCATATATTTAATCATTTAAAAGATAGATTTAAATTAACTCTTTTTGCTATTTATGTTGACCATATGTTACGTCCTGAAGAGACACCTTCTGAAATAGAATTCTGTAAAAACCTCTGCGATAAACTTTCAGTGCAATTTTTCACAAAATCCGTTGATGTTAAAAATTTTGCTAAGGAACAAAACCTGAATATCCAGGAAGCAGCAAGACAGCTTCGCTATTATGCATATGAAGAAAAAGCATGGGAAATCAAGGCTGACAGGATTGCACTTGCTCATACTGCTGATGATCAGGCAGAGACATTGTTAATGAGGCTTTTCAGGGGTTCGGGAACAACTGGACTGTCGGGTATCCCTCCTGTCCGAAAACATTTTATAAGGCCTCTGATAGAAATTGAACGCAAAGAAATTGAAGAGTTTCTTGCACAAAATAAGATTGATTACATAACAGATTCTTCAAATATGAAGAAAGATTATTTAAGAAATAGAATAAGATTAACTTTAATGCCAATCTTAAAAAATATTAACCCTGATATAACTAATGTGCTTTCGAGAACCGCTTCTTTATTCAGAGATGAAGAGAGATACTTTGAAATAATTGTCACAAAATCTCTTATGAAAATGATTAGCAGAAAAACAGATGAGCGAATTGAGCTTTTTCTTGCCCCTTTTGAAGTAATGGATAAAGTGATCATGAGAAGAGTACTCAGGCGTGCTATCGATGAAACAAAAGGATTACGAGGAATCAGTTTCCTTCATATCGAGGACATTATAGAACTTGTAAAAAATGGCAATACAGGTGACAGGATATATCTTCCAAAAGGCATAAGGGTAATAAAAGATTATTCGACTCTCATACTTACATCTGAAGTTCCTGTTGTGCTCGGTATTTATAAAGTAGAAATACCCGGTGAAACTCTTCTTAAAGAATCTGGAATTTTACTAAAATCGTCAGTGATTTCAAAAGAAGAATCAGACAATATCAGCAAATTCGGTGAGGGCATTTCTTTTGGCCTCTTTGATTTAGACAGATTAAAAATGCCTTTAATGGTCAGAGCAAGAAGAAACGGCGATTTTTTTTACCCATCAGGTTTTGGAAGAAGGAAAAAACTACAGGATTTCTTCGTAGATTTAAAGATACCAAGAGATGAAAGAGATAGAATACCTATTCTTACAAGCGAAGAGGACATTGTCTGGATAGTCGGGCACAGAAGTGACGAGAGATTCAGAATAGATGAAAACACTAAAAACGTATTGAAAATAGATGTCAAAAAGGCAAGGGATTAAGGAGAAAATTTAATGGTTAGAGTTCGTTTTGCTCCAAGTCCGACAGGCCATCTACATATAGGTGGCGCAAGGACAGCACTTTTTAACTGGCTTTTTGCAAGACATAATAAAGGTATTTTTATATTAAGGATAGAAGATACTGACAGAAGCCGTTCGACCGAAGAATATATTGACTCAATAATGGAAGGAATGAGATGGTTGAAGCTCGATTGGGATGAAGGTCCTTTCAGACAGACTGACAGATTTGAGATTTACAGAAAATATGCTGAAAAGCTTGTCTCAGAGGGAAAAGCTTACTATTGTTATTGTTCCCCCGAAGAACTTGAAGAAAGGCGGAAAAAGGCTATTTCTGAAGGAAGATCCCCAAAATATAATCGTAGATGTCTTTATATAAATGAACCTATATCTGACAGAAAACCAGCCATACGTTTTAAGATGCCTCAGGAAGGCACTATAATTGTTAAAGATATGGTAAAGGGAGATGTTACTTTTGAGAATTCCCAGCTTGATGACCTTATTATAATGCGCTCTGACGGCACTCCAACATATAACTTTACTGTTGTTGTTGATGATGTAGATATGGGCATTACACATGTTATCAGAGGTGATGATCATCTTAATAATACTCCAAAACAGATTCATATTTATAGCGCGCTTGGTTATGAGACACCTGTTTTTGCGCATCTTCCAATGATTCTTGGTTCTGATAAAACAAGGCTTAGCAAAAGGCATGGGGCTACTTCAGTTATAGCTTACAGAGATATGGGTTATCTTCCTGAAGCATTGTCCAATTATCTCGTAAGACTGGGATGGTCTTATGGTGACCAGGAAATCTTTTCAAGAGAAGAACTTATAGAGTATTTTTCATTTGAACATGTTGGTAAAGCCTCTGCTGTGTTCAATCCTGAAAAACTCCTCTGGCTCAATAGTCAGTATATAATGAAAACACCCCCTGATAAACTTGTTGAACTTGTTATGCCTTTTCTGTTAAAGAAAGAAATACTAAAGGAAGAGCATGATGTTGATAAAAAATGGCTTTCAAGAGCAATTGTTACTTTGCAGGAAAGAGCAAAAACTCTCGATGAACTTGCTGATTCTCTGAGCTTTTACATAATGGATAAAGTTGAGTATAATCCAAAAGCAAAAGCCAAATTCCTTAAAGTTGAAAACCTTGAGTTTTTAAAGAGTGTAAAATCAAGTCTTGAAAATACAGATGACATTTCAATTCAAATTCTGGAGAACATTTTTAAATCTACTGCTGAAAAATATAATGTAAAGCTCGGTAGCATCGCACAACCTGTAAGGGTAGCACTAACAGGAAAATCAGAAAGCCCTGGAATTTTCGAAGTAATAGAGATTCTTGGAAAAGAAAAAACAATTAAAAGAATAGAAGACGCTATTAAAGAGATAGAGTAAATTTTATACAGGACTATTACTTGTTTTATGTTAGAATATTTTCATTTAGAAGCTTATTTTATTATTCAAACTTGCTAAGATGAATACAGAAATCAACAAGGAAAATATGTTAGAAAATAATAAAACTGAGGCGGACGAGCCACGTGATTTTATACGTGCAATTATAGAAGCAGACATAAAATCAGGCAGATATGAATCCCGTGTTCATACCCGTTTTCCACCTGAGCCCAACGGGTATCTTCATATTGGGCATGCAAAATCTATCTGTCTGAATTTCGGAATAGCTCAAGAATATAATGGTTTATGCAATCTACGTTTTGATGATACAAATCCCTCGAAAGAAGATATTGAATATGTAAATTCCATAAAAGAAGATGTGAAATGGCTCGGGTTTGATTGGGGCGATAGAGAATATTATGCTTCTGATTATTTTGACCAGCTTTATGAATATGCAGTTCAACTTATAAAAAAAGGAAAAGCATATGTATGTGATTTAAGTCCTGAAGAGATAAGAGAATATAGAGGCACGCTAACTGAACCCGGGAAAGAAAGTCCTTATCGTAATCGTTCTGTAGAAGAAAACCTGAACCTTTTTGAACGCATGAAAAAAGGTGAATTTCCTGAAGGTTCAAGAACTCTGCGCGCAAAAATAGACATGTCCTCAGGAAATATTAATATGAGAGACCCTGTGATTTATCGAATATTATATGCAGAACATCATAGAACAGGGAAAAGATGGTGTATTTATCCAATGTATGATTTTGCACATTGTTTTTCGGATTCCATTGAAAGAATAACTCATTCTATATGCACCCTTGAGTTCGAAGACCACAGGCCATTATATGACTGGTTTCTAAATGAGCTTAATGTATATCATCCGCAACAGATAGAATTCGCAAGGCTGAACCTGAGCCATACTGTCTTAAGTAAACGCAAGTTGATTCAACTGGTATCTGATGGTTGCGTGAAAGGCTGGGATGACCCGAGAATGCCAACGATTTCGGGATTGAGGAGAAGGGGATATACGCCTGAAGCAATTAGAAATTTTTGCAGCAGAATAGGAGTTGCAAAACGTGATAGTACTGTAGAAATAGCCCTGCTCGAGCATTGTATTCGAGAAGATTTGAACAGAAGGGCGCCTCGAGTAATGGCTGTATTGAATCCATTAAAAATCGTAATAGAAAATTATGAAGAAGGTTTAACAGAAGAACTCGAAGCTATTAATAATCCTGAAGATATATCAATGGGCACAAGGAAAATACCTTTTTCCCGCACAATATACATAGAAAAAGAAGATTTCATGGAAAACCCACCAAAACAGTTTTACAGGCTTGCTCCTGGACGAGAAGTCAGACTTCGTTACGCATATTTTATAAAATGCATTGATGTAATAAAAGATGAAACAGGTGAAATAAAAGAACTTCGATGCACATATGATCCTTCAACACGTGGAGGCGATGCACCTGATGGAAGAAAAGTTAAGGCAACATTACACTGGGTCTCTGCCATGCATTCTATTGAAGCTGAGGTAAGGCTTTATAATTCTTTATTTACAAAAGAAGACCCTGACGATGTTGAAGAAGGAAAAACATTCCTCGATTATCTTAATCCTGATTCATTAATTGTTCTTAATACCTGTCGTGTTGAACCTTCACTTTCATGGGTAAAACCTGGCAATATATATCAGTTTGAAAGACAGGGTTATTTCTGTGCTGACCCTGATTCAATAGAAGGCAGACCTGTTTTCAACAGAACTGTAACACTGAAAGATACATGGGCTAAAATTAAGAATAAACTTTAAAGTTTATCTTTTAAACTGTGCAAACTGTGTAATTTTGGATAAGGAAGGATAAAAATATGAGTTACATTACAGTAATTGGCGCAGGAAGCTGGGGAACCACTCTTGCATGTCTTCTTGCAGATAAAAGTTACGATGTGACTCTCTGGGCATTTGAAAAGGATATTGTTGATGAAATAAACGAACAAAGAACAAATAAAACATATATGCCCGATGCAATAATTCCTGATAATCTAAAAGCTACAAATAATTTAAACGAAGCATTAAAGAAGGCTCGTTTTATTGTAAATGCTGTTCCAGCACAATTTACTCGTTCGGTTTTTAAAGAAGTTGTTCCTTTTTTGAACAATGAGACTGTAATAATAAGTGTGGCAAAAGGTATCGAGAGAGGCTCATTATTAACTGTTTCTTCCATACTCAAAGAACTTACCGGCCATCAGGTAGCGGTTCTTTCCGGGCCAAGTTTTGCAAAAGAAGTCATTAAAAAACTTCCAACAGCAGTTACTCTTGCAATCAATGATACAAATCTCGGGTTAATTCTTCAGGAGATATTTAATACAAATTATTTCAGGGTATATACTCATTATGATGTTATTGGCACTGAAATCGGTGGAGCATTAAAAAATGTAATGGCAATAGCATCGGGTATTTGTGAGAGTCTCGGACTTGGGAATAATGCAAAAGCAACTTTAATTACAAGAGGACTTGCTGAAATGACCCGACTTGGAGTTGCAATGGGAGCATCTGAAAGAACATTCTCTGGACTAAGTGGAATAGGTGATTTAGTTCTGACATGCACAAGCATATTATCTAGAAATTATACTGTTGGTATAAAATTGGGGCAGGGAATGAAATTGAAAGATATTTTAAGTCAGACAAAAAGTGTTGCTGAAGGAGTTCCAACAGCAGAATCTGCTTATGAACTCTCGAAAAAATACGGGATTGAGATGCCAATTATCGAACAGGTCTATAAAGTGATTTACGAAGATAAAGATCCTCTTACAGCAGTAAAAGAACTTATGGAGCGTTCTTTGAAATCTGAATTTTATAATTAATGGATGAGATAAGAATTAAAAGAATCCTCAAGGATCTTAAAAATAACAGAATAACTATTGAAAAAGCCTTCGACTTTCTTAAAAATCTTCCATTTGAAGACCTTTCATTCGCCAAAGTTGATCATCATAGAAATATAAGACAGGGGATTCCTGAAGTAATCTTTGCTGAAGGCAAAAATCCTGATGAAGTTGTTGAAATAGCAAAATCTATTTATAAAAAAAATAAAAAGTTCTTAATAACAAGAGGCTCAGAAAAAATTCACAAAAAATTGAAAATCAAAGAAGCGGTTTTTCATCCTTCTTCTAAAGCAATTTCTGCTGGAGGAGAGAATAAGAAACAAGGACATATCCTTATATTATCTGCTGGAACTTCTGATATTCCAGTGGCTGAAGAAGCTTCAGTAACAGCAGAATTTCTTGGCAATAGAGTAGAACATATATATGACATTGGGGTTGCAGGAATTCATCGTCTTTTTCATATAAAAGATTCGTTAAGCTCTGCCCGTGTAATAATTGTTGTTGCTGGTATGGAAGGAGCACTTCCTTCAGTTGTTGGTGGAATAACAGACAAACCAGTAATTGCTGTTCCCACATCTGTTGGTTATGGTACAAATCTTGGTGGTCTAACCCCATTATTTGCAATGCTCAATTCCTGCGTGCCCGGCATAGCTGTAATGAATATTGATAATGGGTTTGGCGCAGGATGCCTCGCCCATAAGATAAATAATATTAAGCCTGATTAATCTACAGCGGTGATTGGCAATCCGCCGTATATTCAAATGCAAAAAAATCACGGGCAACTTGCAAACCTTTATCAGAATAAAGGTTTTGAAACCTTTGACCGTATGGGCGATATTTACTGTTTGTTTTACGAAAAAGGATTACAGATACTAAGAAATGGCGGCTATTTATGTTTTATCACCTCTAACAAGTAGATGAGGGCTGGCTACAGCGAAAAAATTCGCAACTTTTTTCTTAAATACAACCCCGTTATTCTCATCGACCTTGGACCAGGTATTTTTGAAAGTGCCACAGTAGATACCAACATATTACTAATACAAAAAACAGATAACAAAAAGTAGCTTAAAGCTGTTACCCTTGAGAAAGAGAATGAAACAGTAAATATTGAGGCACAGCTAAACACCCGCGGGGTTGTACTTAAAAAACTTACCAAAGATGCCTGGTTTATAGGCAACACCGCTGAGTAAAAGCTTAAGGAAAAAATAGAACGCATAGGCAAACCGCTGAAAGATTGGGATGTAAAAATCTATCGTGGTGTATTAACCGGTCTCAACGAAGCCTTTATTATTGACAGTAAGAAGCGGGATGAGATATTAAATAATTGCAAGACTGCAGAGGAACGTCACCGCACCGAAGCCATCATTAAACCCAACCTGCGAGGCAGAGACATCAAGCGGTATTATTACGAGTGGGCAGGGTTATGGGTGATAATAATTCCTGCTGGTTGGACAGACGAAAACAGAGGAAAGATAGTACCAGAAAAATTTATTTTAGAGCAATACCCGTCATTAATGAAAAATTTAAAATAATTTGAAGAAAAGGCAAAAAAGAGATGACCAGGGCGATTACTGGTGTGAACTTCGCTATTGTTCCTACTACCTCGAGTTTGAGAAGGAAAAGGTGGTGTGGCAGAGAATTACACAAGAACCTACATTTTGCTTAGTTGAGCCAAATGTATTTATTCTTGATAGTATGGCTTTTTTCACAGGAAATAATTTGAAATTTATTATGGCTTTGCTAAACTCAAAATTAATTTATAAATATGTTGAAATGATTGTTCACCAATATGGATTTACAGGATTTAGATTATCAAATCAATATGTTGAAATTATGCCCATTCCTCCCATAACCTCAACCAATCAGCCCATAGTAAATCAGATTGAGGCATTGGTGGATAAGATATTGGAGGCAAAGAAAGATAACACTCAGGCAGATACAAGTCAGTGGGAGCGGGAGATAGATAGACAGGCTGGTGTACCAGTTGTATGGCCTGAGTGAGGAGGAGGTGAGGATAATAGAGAAATCGTAAGGGCGAAATATTTTTCGCCACCCAATCGTAAGGGCGAAAGATTTTTCGCCCCAATAAATAAAACCATGAAATACGATCCCAACAAACACCACCGCCGTTCCTTACGATTACAGGGATACGATTATTCCCAAACGGGTGTATATTTTATTACCATTTGCACGCGCAACCGGGAATGTTTATTTGGCAATTTGGTGGATGGTGAAATGGTATTAAATGAATATGGGGAAATTGTCCATCGGTGTTGGATGGAAATACCGCAACATTTTCCGCATGTGGAATTGGATGCGTTTGTGATAATGCCCAATCATGTGCATGGGATAATTGTGATCATTGAAAAAAACGTAGGGGCGAATAATCATTCGCCCCGTAATATTGCAAATATCCATTCGGTCGATAATATCAGGGCGAAAAATTTTTCGCCCCTACATGAAAAACATTTTCATTCGCCATCACGAACCATTGGTTCCGTTGTTCGTGGTTTTAAAATTGGTGTAACCAAATGGTTTCGACAACATACGAATATTTATACCGTTTGGCAACGCAATTATTATGAACATATCGTTCGTGATGAAATGGAATTAAACCGCATTCGGGAATACATTTATGAAAACCCGATGAAATGGGAAAACGATGAAAATTATCGAAAATGAAATACGCCCCTGTAAAACACCACCGCCGTTCTATACGGTTACGTAATAGAAAATAAGGGGGTCAACGACAAAGACCGGTCAATATTTATTGAAATCCTCGGGAGATTCACAAAGACATATAACATAAGACGTTACAGTAAGCTGTTAGGTCTAATTCAACAGAATCTGTCAATATGAAAAAATTAACCCCATTTTCTTCTCATTTAGTTTATTGACAGATAATATGCTATAACAGGGTAAGGCTAAATGGTTTTTTCATTCTTAATTTTTGGATAATAGATAATTTGTAGGCAATTAAATAAATAAGCTGTATAAAATAAAACTGATGTATCTTGAGGCTGACAAATTTTGTTAATCAAAATGACATAAATAGTTAATGCTACCCTAATTTAATGTAACGCCTTATAAATCTTCATATAACTGACTGAATTAAAATAATATTTAATATATGATGGCCATTACTTTATGGCACAAAGATTGCTCATTCATTAACTGAAAATGGTTGGGGATTTTTATGATTAATAGGAGAAAAGGGCTATTTATATATTCAATAACAATAATTTTCTTAACGATTTTTGTGTTAATTATCACAGACGTTACAAAAGGGATTCACATGATAAAGGATTTAATTACAAAAGACGATAATAATAAAGAAATAATTATTAAATCAGGCGACATAATTCAGATTGAACTGGAAACATCTGGAGCCACAGGTTATACATGGCATATTGATAAATTAGATAGAGAATATTTGTTCGTGATAGCAGAAGGCACAAAAGATATTGCAAAAGGCAAAATAGGTGCGCCTGTTATCAAATACTGGCAAATAAAAGCCATTAAAAAAGGTGAAACCGAACTTCAGTTGCTCTATTTCAGACCATGGGAAGGGACTGAAAAGTCTCTAAAACAATTCAGGATTAAATTAAATATAAATTAAAAGGGGGATACAATGTTTAAGCGCAGATTTATAGTTTTAGCAACAGCAATTATAGCAATCCTTTTCTTTGTGAATTCCTCTGTAATTGCAGGGGAACTTTACAAAATACAATCGAAGATAAAATCTCAAAAAGCAGGATGGGTTGCAGGGCAAACATCTATTTCAAAGCTGTCCCTGAAAGATAGACAGAAGCGGCTTGGACTTTATTTTCCAGAAAAAGAACCAGACGATAAGATGGTAACAGCCAACATATCATCTTTAATGAAAACTCAAGTCGTAATACCATCATCTCTTGATTGGAGAAATAATGGTGGCAATTTCGTTACCCCGGTCAGAAATCAGGGCAATTGCGGAAGTTGCTGGGCATTTGCAACAGCAGGAGCCCTTGAATCTGCTACTTTGATTGTAAATAATTCTTCAGGGCTTGACCTGAATCTTGCAGAACAGATTCTTGTTTCATGCAGCGGAGCAGGTGATTGTGGTGGAGGCTATATTGACTCTGCTTCAGACTTTATTCAATCCACAGGACTTCCTCAGGAATCATGCTATCCTTATATTGCGCAGAATGGTTACTGCGGAAATGCATGTTTAAACTGGGAATTAAGCACTTTCAAAATAAATACCTGGCAATGGGTCTCAACTTTGTATCCTACAGTCGAAATACTTAAGACTGCGCTTAATGCTTATGGCCCACTTGTCACTACAATGAATGTATATTATGACTTTTACTACTACAGAAGTGGTATTTATAGATATGTCTCAGGCAGTTATCAGGGAGGACATGCAATATTACTCATTGGTTATGATGATCCTGGCCAATATTTTATTGCAAAAAATAGCTGGGGTACTGGCTGGGGTGAGGCAGGATTCTTTAAAATTGCTTATTCTGAAATCTCAAGTGCTGTGAACTTTGGAAGATGGACAATTGCTTATACAGCTTTTCCAGACACAACCGAATCTTCTATAACTGTTATTTCACCAGATGGCGGGGAAACTTTATCTGCAGGCAGTTCTAAGACAATAACATGGAGATATACCGGGGACCCCGGGTATTTGAAAATTGAGCTATTAAAAGGTTCAACTGTTGTTACAACAATTGCTTCAATGGCTAATAAAGGAGTTAATGGTTCTGGCTCATACAACTGGACGGTCCCAACCTCAATCACAACTGGCTCAGACTATAAAATAAAAATAACAAGCAATTCAAATAGTTCTGTTAATGATATAAGTGATGACTGCTTTACAATTATTGGTCCATCTGTAACAGTGACATCACCCAATGGTGGTGAGACATGGACAGCCGGGTCTTATAAAA
>FWPV01008816.1_pt1 | contig 17397 bp, 14 predicted proteins | sample 2228371 | NCBI WGS metagenome assembly FWPV01 (sample SAMEA103939776, study PRJEB20133) | metagenome | reverse complement strand
TTATCAAGTAAAATTTCTAATTTAAACAAAATAAATCAATAAATTAAAATTTGTAGTTTAATCTTTAATTAATTTTAAATCATCATCGTCAAAACTGATAGTTTCTAAATAAATAATCAAAGTTTTCAAGCGTTTTTATTTAAATTTTATTTTATCTATCATTAAAAAAGCAGCATCATTATTTTTTGTTATAATTTTTGATGAACTTGAAATTTTTAAAATTAATGATTAATTTCTAAAATTTTCTTTTTGATTTTAATTAGTAATCGCACTAATTCAAGCAAAATTAATTAAAATTAAAACTGGCTAAAGCGTAGAAAATTTTAGCCAGTTTATTTAATTTATATTTTTTAAGCTTAAGTTTTACCTACCAAGAACAGACCTTAAAACAACAATTAGAACCTTTTATTTTTGCTCACTTTTCATTATTTAGTTCCTATTAAAGCAGAGGTTATTCTCTTTCGATCTGGCAAATAAGCTTTTTCTTTTTTCGATCTTGTTCTCGTTGTCATTCCATTTCCTATTTTGAAAACTTTTCTATCTTTAAATTCCTGAGCTTTACCAAAGTTCCATTGTTGGACTGGCCGAATATAACCAACTATTCGGGAATAAACTTCACATTTTTGCTCAATAACACATTTAGGACAAATCTCATGCTCTCCTTCAAGGTAACCATGAGTTGGACAAATGCTAAAAGTCGGCGAAAGAGTAAAATAGGGTAATCTGTAATTAGAAGCTAATTTTCTGATTAAATTTTTTGTCAACTCCGAATCGATAATTCGTTCTCCCAAAAAACCATGCAATACTGTTCCACCCGTGTATTTTGTTTGAAGATTGTCTTGGAGACTAAAAGCTTCAAAAATATCATCCGTAAAACCAACTGGAAGCTGAGAAGAGTTGGTGTAATAAGGCTCCGCCCCTTTTTCTACTGCTCTATTATTAGCAAAAACAATTTTAGGAAACCTTTTTTTATCTTTTAAAGCTAAACGATAGCTTGTACCTTCAGCTGGTGTAGCTTCAAGATTGTAAAGATTGCCTGTTTCTTCTTGATATTTGATCATTCTTTCTCGCATATGATCCAAAATTTCTTCTGCAAACTTTAATCCTGCCTTAGTAGTAATATCTTTTCTAAGTTTAGAAAAATTCATCAAAGCTTCATTCATTCCAACGATACCAATAGTGGAAAAATGGTTTGCCCAATATTCTCCCCGATGTTTATAAACTCCCTCTAAATAAAATTTAGCATAGGGATAAAGACCTCTTCGAGTGAAATTTTCCACTGTTTTTCTTTTAATTTCAAGGCTTTCTTTAGCCAAATCCATAAGATAATCTAATCTTTTGAAAAAATCCTTCTTGTTTCTGGCTAGATAACCTATTCGAGGTAAATTTAGGGTAACTACACCAATTGATCCAGTGAGAGGAGCTGCTCCGAAAAGACCACCCATTCTTCTATGAAGTTCTCGGTTATCTAATCTTAAGCGACAACACATTGAACGAGCATCATCTGGCTTCATATCAGAATTAATAAAATTGGCAAAATAAGGAATTCCATATTTTGAAGTCATTTCCCACACTTTATCCAAGTTTTCATTATCCCAATCAAATTCTTTAGTAATATTGTAAGTAGGAATTGGAAAGGTGAAAACTCTTCCTGTAGCATCGCCTTCACTCATAACTTCAGCAAAAGCTTTGTTGATCATGTCCATTTCTAGTTGAAATTCACCATATTTTTCTTTTTGAAGCTGACCACCAATAATAACATTCTGATTTTTAAAAATAGTAGGAGGAGTCAAATCCAAAGTGATATTAGTAAAAGGAGTTTGAAAACCTACTCGAGTTGGAACATTTAAATTATAGATAAATTCCTGCATTGCTTGTTTAACACCCTCATATTCCAATTTGTCATAACGAACAAAAGGAGCCAAAAGAGTATCAAAATTTGAAAAGGCTTGAGCACCAGCTGTTTCTCCTTGAGTGGTGTAGAAGAAATTAACAATTTGTCCAAGAGCAGTGCGAAAATGCTTGGGAGGACGACAAGAAAGCTTTCCTGGAACACCAGTAAACCCTTTGGTTAAAAGATCTTGTAAATCCCAACCACAACAATAAGCTGCCAATTTATCCAGGTCATGGATGTGAAAATCTCCTTCTTCATGAGCTCTTTTTATCTCTTTAGCATAGACTCGTTCCATCCAATATTTGCTAGAAACAATTGAAGAAATATAATTATTAAGCCCTTGTAATGAATAAGCCATATTTGAATTTTCCTTCACTTGCCAATCTAGTTCTTTTAAATATTTATCAACCAAATCAATTGCCTCTTCCAAAGAAGCTTCTGTGTCTCGCAATTTTCTTCTTTTTTCTCGATAAAGAATATAAGCCTTAGCAGTTTCTTCAAAATCCAAAATCATTAAAACTTTCTCCACTAAATCTTGAATCTCTTCAATGTGAGGAATTTCTCCTTGGCGATGACTTTTACGAAGCATCTTAAGAACTTTTTCGGAAACTTTGCGAGCCTCTCTTATTCCTCCTTCTCCTGTTTCTTTGAAAGCTTTATAAACTGCTTCTGTTATTTTGCTTTTTTTGAAAGGAACCATCTGACCGGTTCTTTTTATAACTTTTCTTATAGTAAAAGAAAAGGTTTTTCTTTTCTTAAGTTTCGCTTCTTTTGTTTTTCCCATTAAAGATGCTGTTTCTTTTTTTGTCTTTTTCGTTGTAATTCCCAAAACATTTTTTGAACTTTGATTTTTTCTTTCTTTTTTCATTTTTGTTTGTCCCCCAATCTTTAAATAGTTATTTATTGGTAATATTTTTTAATTTTATCTAACTAATCTTTAGCTAGAATCACTATCATTGCCTTGTTTTGCCTTTTCTGATTCTAGTTTGTTCAGTTCTTTAATAAATCTTTTTCCTGTTCCAAAAGACTTAAAAACAGAAGCAAAGCGAAGATAAGAAACTTCATCTTTTTCTTTTAATTTGCGAAGAGCAATTTCACCGATTTCCTTTGAGTTTATTTCTTTTTTTCCTCTAGCATTCACTTCTGTTTCAATGTCAGAAACCAGTTGATTTATTTCATCTTCTTTGAGGCGTTTGTTAGCCGCTCGCCGAATTCCCTCTTCTATTTTTTCCTTGCGATATTCTTCTCGCTGACCATTTTTCTTCACCACTGTTAAATTAAGAATTTCTATTTCTTCATAAGTAGAAAATCTGGCTTGACATTTGAAACATTCTCGACGACGACGAATTACTCTTCCATCATTCACTTCCCTTGAATCTATCACTCGGGTATCAGCATAACCACAATAAGGACATTTCATTTTGTTTTTCTCTTAGTTTTTAATTATTTTTCGCTTAAAACACTACATCTTGTGTTTTAAGAAGCTAATGATATACTATTATATACTCTCCTTCTTTTCCGTCAAGTTTAATTTTTTAAACCTTTCAACTTCCCTCAAATAGAGAGCAAAGAAGCTTTTTAAAAAAATTGCTTTTGAGTTTTCCACAACTCTTATTTAAAATTAAAAACAAAAAAACAAGTTTTGTGACAAAATTTGTATTTTTGAAGATTACCTTTTATAGTTATAAAATAAGGTGTTATTTTTTAAGGTGCTATTTTTTTCTAAAAAAAATAGGAAAATTTTTTAATTCAATAAAAATAGCAATTTAAAAAAACAATTAAAAATTAGCAATATCATTATGCTTAATTTTTGTGCTATTTGTCCTCATCCTCTTATTATTATTCCTGAAATTGGTCACTCCGACTCTGCTTTGGTAAGAAAAACCATTCAAGCAATGGAAAAACTTTCAGAAGATTTTAAAAAATCTCAATGTCAAACAATTATCATCATTTCCCCCCATGGTCCAATGAGATATGATAAATTCATTGCTAATTACGAAGAAAATTTCAAAGAAGAATTAAGTGATTTTGATGCCAATCTTCCTGAAAAAACCCTTCAAAATGATCTAGAATTAACTAAAAAAATTTTCAAAAGATCAAAGCAAAAAGGACTGCCTATTGAAATTATTCGTGAAAATAAATTAGATTATGGAACTTTAGTCCCTCTTTATTATCTTACTAATGGTTTTCAACAAGAAAATTATAAAATCATCCCTCTTGCTTTTACTGCTCTTGATTGGAAAACTCATTTTGTTTTTGGAAAAATTTTGGGTGAAGTTGCTGAAGTAGAAGAAAAAAATATCGCCATCATCGCTAGCGGAGATTTATCTCATCGTCTTTCTGAATCTGCTCCAGCTGGTTTTTCTCCCTATGGAATAAAATTTGATAAAACTTTAATTAATCTTTTAGAAAAAGGAGAAACCAATAAAATACTTAACCTCAACCCTGAATTTTCTCAAGAAGCTGGCGAATGTGGCTTAAGATCAATTATCATTGCCTTGGGCGCAATTTCAGATTTTAAGCATGAATTCCAACAACTTTCTTATGAAAGCCCTTTTGGAGTGGGCTATTTAGTAGGAAAATGGAAAATTTCTTAAATTTCTTAATAAGAATTTGCCTTTAAACTAGTTATCTATTTTTCTGTCTTCTTTAAATTTTAATATTCTTTTAGTGATCAATTTTTTCAAAATCACAAAAAGAAATTTCTAATTTCCTAAGTTTTCATTGTGACTGATATTAACAAAAAGAAAAAGTTCTATTACTACTCAGTAATCCCCCTAATTAAAACCATCTTTGGTAAAAATGCTTTTTTTACTTACTGTTCAGAAAAAAAAATTTCACTAGGAAGTTTGATTGAAATTTATTTTGGAAAAAAAATTATTCTTGGAGTTGTTATTGAATCAGTCTCAAAGCCTCATTTTTCAACAAAACCAATTAAAAAAATTCTCTCAAGCCGTTTGATTACTCCTTCTCAATTATTTCTTGCTCAAAAAATTTCCACTTTCTATAAATATTGCTTAGGAAAATGTTTAAAACTTTTCATTCCTCCACTTGTTAAAAAAGAAAAATCAAACAAACAAATACCTTCCGAAATTATTAAATTTCTAGCACCCAAATCAATTTTCAAAAATATTCCTTTGTTGAATTTAGAAGAACTAAAGATAATTCAAACTTTATTATTAACCAATCAATTTAAAACTAAATATTCCTATCAATCAAATTCTTTTCCAGTTTCAGCTTGCATAGAAAATACCATTTTCTTAAAACAAAAATTTTGTAGCAAAAAAGGAAATCATTTTTTACTAAAAGGACTCTTTTGGAAAAGAAAAGCTTTTATTTTTGAACTTGTCAAACAAACCTTGAGAAAAACTGATTTTCAAGGACTAATTCTTTTGCCTGATCTGGCTTCTTCTCAAAGAATTTTTGCTGAAATTATCTCTTCGGTAAATAAAAAATATTGGCCTCAAATTGTTTTTTTGAATTCTGAAACTTCACCAGCTGCTTTTTGGAGTTCTTTCCAAAAAATTAAAACCAAAAAAATAAGAATTGTTATAGCCACTCGTCGAGGGCTTTTTCTTCCTTTTAAAAAACTTGGTTGGATTTTTGTTGAAAATGAACATACTTCAACTTTCAATCAAACCGATCAGTCCCCAACTTTCCATGTTAATAAAGTATCAGAAATGCTGGCAGATATTTTTGGTGCTAAAGTAATTTTTTCTTCTTTCACTCCTTCTCTTGAAAGCTTTCTCCTTTCAGAAAAAAAATATTCACCCTATTTGTTTTCATTCAGAAAACCTCTTAAAAAAATTATTCTTGAAAATAAAAACCAAAGCTCAGATGGAAAAAAAGATTCTCTTGAAATTATAAACAGCGCTAAATACTTTTTTTCAACAAAAGATTATTTAATTATAAGTCAGGAAGTTAAAAAAGCTATTTTAGATTCTTATCGCCAAAAAAAATCCGTTTTTATTTTTGTTCGACAAAGGGGACAAGGACGAAGAGTTATTTGTAAAAATTGTCGAAAAACTTTTCTTTGTTCTAGTTGCAAAACCCCTCTAGTGGCAATAAAAGATGGTTATCAATGTCCCTCTTGCAAAAAAAAAGAATCTCTTTTTGTAAAATGTCCCTGGTGCCAAAGTTTTCAATTAAAAACAGTTGGTTTTGGTCAAGAAAAAGTTCAAGAAATAATAAAAAATATTTTTCCTGATTTTTCAATAATCAAAGCTGAGGCAGCAAATATTAAAAATATTTCTCAAATATCTAAGCTTTTTCAGCCTTTTCTTGTTCAAAAAAATCCTTCTATCATCATTGGAGGAATAAGCGCTTTACATCTTTTGGAAAATCATCCTTTTGGTGCTTTAATTATTTTGGACGGAGATGACTTTTTTAGAATTGGATTTGAAGCTGATCTAGAAAAATTGGCTGATTTTTTTGAAATTTACGAAAAAACATTTTGGCCTATCACTCAAAACCGATCTCTCAAAATAATCTTTCAAACTTTCAATCCACAAAGCAAAGATTGGTCTTGGATCAAAAAATTCCAATGGGAAAAAATTCTTCACCAAGAAGCCAAATTAAGAAAAAAACTTTTTTATCCCCCTTTTTCGTTTATAATAAGATTAACAAAAAGAAATAAAAACCCTCGCTCTCTTGAAAAAAACTATCAAAAGATCTATAATGATCTTTTGAAAAAAAATGAAAAAAGAGGTTATTTAAAAGTGTATATTTCTGAAAGAGGTCTTATCAAAAGCGTTCAATTAGCTAAAAGTAAAAGATTTGAAGCAATTTTTTTCTTAAAAATAACCTCTCTTAATTTTTTTAAAAGTCAAGAACAACAAAAAATTATTACCCAAATAGCTCAAAATGAATGGAAAGTTGATTTTCATCCTCGTTTACTTGAATAAGAAATTAATTTTTAATTTAAAGATTCTAATACTTGCAATAAAATGGAAATAATTAAATATCCTCATCCAATTTTAAGAAAAAAATGTTTACCAATTAAAAATCCTTCTTCTTTAGAGATTAGACATCTAGCTCAAGAAATGATAAAAACAATGAGAGCTTATAATGGAATGGGCTTAGCCGCTCCTCAAATAGGAAAACTTCTTCAACTTTGTGTAATTGAATTTGCTGGAGAAATATTTATTTTAATAAATCCCGAAATAAAAAAGGTTTCTCAGGAAACAGAAGAGTTTGATGAAGGTTGTCTTTCGTTTCCGGGAAAATTTCTTCCAGTAAAACGACCTAGAAAAATAAAAATTACTGCTATTGATTTTAATGGAAGAAAATATAATCTTCATGCCAAAGGAATTTTAGCAAGAGCCATTCAGCATGAAATTGATCATCTCAACGGAAAACTTTTTATTGATTTAGCTTCTCCGGCAAAATTATCTCAAGAACACTCAAAAAAATTGGCAAAATTTCAAAATAATGATAAAAAATCTTCAAAATAAAAAACTTTTTTTTGCTGGCACTCCTTTTTTTGCTAAAGAAATTTTGGCTTATCTGTTAAAAAAAGGGATTCGTCCTGATTTGATCCTTACTCAAATTGAAAAACCTCAAAATAGAGGTCTCAAAAAAGCTCCTTCAGAAGTAAAAATTTTCGCTCAAAATAACAATCTCAAAATCCTTGAATTAACAAAATTTGATTCTGATAAGATAGCTTTTCTGAAAAAAGAAAAACCTGATATTATTCTTACAGCCGCGTTTGGAAAATTTTTTCCTTATGAAGTTTTAAAAATTCCGCTTTTCGGTTGTGTTAATATTCACCCTTCTTTGCTTCCAAAATTTCGAGGCCCCTCTCCTATTCAAACAGTTCTTCTAGAAGGAGAAAAAGAAACCGGAGTGAGTATAATGTTAATGAATGAAAAAATGGATGCTGGTCCAATTATTTATCAAAAAAAAGTTGCTATTACTCCTCAAGATGACTATAATTCTCTGGAAAAAAAGCTAATCAAAACTACCAATCAAATTATTATTCCAGTCTTAGAAAAATACATCCATGGCATTCTCAAACCTCAACCTCAAAAAGAACAAGAAGCTAGTTTTTGTTCTCTTCTGACAAAAAAAATGGGCCATATTGATTGGAAAAAAGAAAATCTTGAAAAAATAATTCAAAAACAAAAAGCTTTTATTCAGTGGCCAAAAATTTTTTCATTTTGGGAAGCTAAAAAGAAACCTCAAAAGCTTATTTTTCACAAAATTTATTCACTTAAAAAAGAAAATTTTTTTCAAATTTTTAAGGAAAAAAAAATCGGAGAAGTTTTGCTTTTGCCTAATAAAAAAATGGCTATTCGAGCCAAAAATGGTTTTTTAGTAGTTCAACAAATCCAATTAGAAGGGAAAAGGCCTCTTTCAGCTGAAGAGTTTTTAAGAGGAAAACCTAAAATAATTGGAGAAATTCTAAAATAATCTGGCTCAAAAAACAAAAAATTTTTAACAAATCAATTTAAAAATACTATTAATCTCTACTAAAATGAATCAGAAAACAGAAAATAAAAAAAATCTCATTCCTTTTTTTGTTGTTCTTTTTATGGGAATAATCGTTTTTGGGCTATTGCGACACAAATTTTTTGATTCATCAAAAGATATTTTTGAAGAAGCTGCCAATCTTTCTCGAGAGGAAATTATTGTTAAAGAAACTAATCCGTCAGAGATTAGTAAAATGATCCGCAACGAAGAATATCAATTGATTGATATTCAAGAGCCAACTGAATTTGAAATATCTCACATTGAAAGTTCCATAAATATTCCTCTTTCAGAAATTGAAGAAAGTATCAACAAAATCAATAAAAACAAAAAGATTGTTATTATTGACAAAGAGCCTACTAAAAAGGGAAAAATTCTAGTTCATTATCTTGAGAAAAATGGCTATCAGGTTTCTTATCTCAAAGATGGTCTTTTGGGATACTTCAAAGAAGGATATGATGTCATTTCCAAAGGAAACCCCACTTTAATTTCCGATTTAGTGAAAGTTGCTTCTTTTAGTGCCCAAGAAATAAAAGAAAAAATAAAGAATGAAGGAATTTTTTCTTTACTTGATGTTCGAGACTCAATCTCTTATAAAAAAGATCACTTGGAAGAATCAGTTAATATTCCTCTAGAAGATCTAGAAAAAGAAAAATCAAGAATACCACGAGGAAAAATAATTGTTTTTGATGCTGATCCCTATCGAAGCTTTCAGGCAGCAGTTAGGCTTTATGATATGAATATCTTAGATGTTTATAATTGTCTTGATAGCTATACTGAATTAAAAAATGTTCTTCAAGAAGAAAAACCTGTTCCTGCTCCTTAAATTATTTTTGATTAATTGAAATTATTTGAAAAAATTTTTCTAATTAATACAATAATAGAAAATTTTAAGAAAAAGAAGTTTCTAAAAAGATTTCTCCCATTTTTTCAAACTTCTTGAAAATCTTTGTTTTTCCAAAAATCATCTTGTCTCACTAAAAGCTTTTCTCTTTGATTAGGATTATTCATTATTTCTTCAACAATTTTTTCCATTCTCATTCCTTGTGAGCCCTTAACTAAAATCAAGTCTCCCGGTCGAATTTGGTTTTGAAGAAAAATACCCGCATCCATTGGGTTGGAAAAGTGAAAAACTTTTTTAGATCCCTTGGCCATTTCCTTAAGAGCCAACTTCATCCTCTTTCCCACCAAAACAGCAAAAGTTATATCTCCTTTAGATAACATTTTTCCCACTTCTCGATGACTCTTTTCTTCTTCCTCTCCCAGTTCCAACATATCACCCAAAACAGCAATTTTGCGCTGAGCAATTATTTTCTCAACTACTTCTAAGGCTGCTTTAAGACTATCAGGCGCACTATTGTAAGTATCGTCTATTATCCAAGTTTTTCTAATTCCCTCAAGCAAAACCATTCTCCCGGGGGGAGGAAAGAAATTTTGAATTCTTTGGGCTGCTTTAAGAAGATTTATTTTGAAATATTGAGAAACACAAAGAGCCGTTAAAGCTGAAAAAATATGAGAAACACCAATACAATTTTTTAACCTAATTGGTATAACTTTTCCTTGATAATTAATTTTAAAAGAAATTCCCCCCATTTTCTCCAAAAAATTGCTTTCACCAAGAGGCACCTCTTGAAAACCGTAACTTATTTCAGTAGCTAAAAAATTAGCTTTGTCGTTTTCAATTCCAAAAGTCAAAAGTGAAGATCTGACTTTATCAATTATCTGAAAGGTATTCTTGTCATCAATATTTAATATTGCCAAACCTCCTTTTTTAACAAATTTTAACAAAGACCCTTTTTCTTTTACTAAAGCTTCTTTGGTTTTAAAGTGTTCTAGATGAGAAATTCCTATTTTAGTTATGATGGCCACATCAGGTGGAGCTATTTGAGCTAGATATTCGATATCACCAACTTTGTCTGCTCCCATTTCCAAAACAAGCACCTTGGGATAACGATAAGAAAAAATTATTAATTTTAACCATTTCAAGAAAATTGCTATCCAGCCTAAAGGAGATTTTCCTGCTGATTTAACTCCAATAATAGTAAGTGGCAATCCAATTTCATTATTATAATTTTTCTCGCTTTTTCTAATATCAAAAAAACCTTCCAGTAAATAAGCAACCATTTCCTTAGTGGTGGTTTTTCCTACGCTCCCAGTAATGGCAATTATTTGAGGATGATACTTCTTAATTATTTTCTTTGCCATCCAACGCAAAGAAAGTTGCAAAAATTTAACTAATTTTTCTTTCATTCTTGTTTTAAAACTTTTAAAAAAATAGCAATTAATATTATGTTAGAAATATTTTTTTGACTTTTAACAATCAACCAACAATCAGAATTATTTTTTCTTTTTTAATTTCTTTCTTCAACCACTTTGTCATCTTTTTTTGAATTATTTTCCTCTTCTTTTTCTTTATTATTTTTATCTTCACTTTCCTTATTGTCTTCTTCTTCGATAGTAAGATAATTATGCTTTTGAGCAAAATTAGCAAGATCCTGAGCAGAAAATTCTCTTGTTGGTTCAATTTCAAAATAATCCAATATAAATTGAGCTAATTCACCAAAAACCGGAGCCGCACTACTTTCAGCCCAAATAACATCTTTAGGATTATTAATTACCACTACCATGGTAAAAACCGGATCTTCAACCGGACCAAAACCAGCAAAAGTTCCTACTGTAATATCTTTCAAATAGCCCCCTTTTTCCTTATCAGCCACCTGAGCAGTTCCTGTTTTTCCCGCAATAAAATAACCCGGGACACCCGCTAATTTCCCATGACCATTTTCAACATTACTTTGAAGCATTAGAGCTAATTTTTGAGCTGATTGTTGAGAGATAACTTTTCTTTTTACTTCTCTTTGACTAACCTGAATTTCTTCTTCTTCACCTTCACCTTTTTTTCTTATCACCTTATCAATAATTTGAGGCTGAAGCAATTCTCCACCATTGGCAATAGCAGAATAAGCTACAGCTAATTGCAACGGAGTAACCGTTATCCCTTGTCCAAAAGAAGCAGTATAAAATTCTATTTTTCTATCTGTGTAAAGATTGGTGATATTGCCAATACTTTCATTGGGAAGTTCGATTCCAGTTTTCTCACCAAAACCAAATTGTTTGATATATCTTAAAAAACGCTCTTTACCAATTTTTTCTTGAACAAAAATCACTCCGGTGTTTAATGATTTCTCTATCACTTGAGTCATGGTTTGTTCACCATGACTTTTCTCGTCAGAATTTTTGATAATATAACCTGCTTCTAAAACTGAACCCTTGTCAACATAAGTAGTATCTGGTTCAACCAAACCAGCATCAAGTCCAGCTGCCATAGTGATTGGTTTAAAAACTGAGCCGCATTCATAAGCGTCAGTAACAATCTGATTGATAAAAATCCCCATATCTTCAACTTCAGAAAAACGATTAAGATCAAAAGAAGGATAATTAGCCATAGCCAGAATTTTTCCTTCTTTAGGATCCATAATTACAATTTTTCCTCCATCCGCTTTATGTTTTTTAATTGCATTGTGTAATGCTAATTCAGCTTTGTATTGAATAATATGATCAATCGTCAAAACCAAATCAGAACCATCTTGTTTGGGCAAAAGAAATCTTTTTCCCACTGGAATCCAATTACCAAATATATCTTTTTCTTGATCAACAAAACCATTTTTTCCTCTAAGTTCTTGTTCAAACTGTCTTTCTATTCCATAACGGCCTAATCTCTCATTTCCAGCATAACCCACAAATCCAATTAATTGAGCAGCCAAATCTCCTCCCGGATAGTAACGCCAACTTTCTGATTCCATGTAAATTCCTTTTAAATTTAAATCTCTTACCTTCTTCTCTTCTTCAGCTGTTATTCTTCTTTTTATTATTTGGAAGCGATTACTTTTTTTGTTTAATTTATTCAAAAGCTCTCCTAGATCAATTTCCAAAATATCAGCTAATTTATAAGAAGTTTTTTCAGGATCTTCAATTTCCTGAGAAACTGCATAAACTGTCATCAATTCTTGATTAACTGCTACCGGAAAAAGAGAATCTTTTTCTTTCATAAAAATTTTTCCTCTTTCTGGGAAAAGTTTTTTCTGAAGACGATGCTGATTATTGGCTACTTCCTGATAAAAAGAATGAGCTAAAACTTGCAAATTAAAAAGTCTTAAAAAAATCAAGCCGCCCATTATGGCTACTGCAAAAACCAAAAAATAAACCCTTCCTTTTTGGTTCTCTAAAAACTGTTGTTGAGTAAAAGATTTCTTTTTGTAGTTTTTTTTTGCCACCATTGCTTTTTTGTTTTTTTAGTCTTTTTCTAGATAAAACTAACCAATTTTACAAAAAATCAACAAAGTTTTCTTTTGAAAGTTTTCTTTTGTTTGCTTTCAAGTTGTCTGCTATTAAAATTAATTTTCAGCTTTGGCAAAGTGGCTTTTTACTTCTAAAAATTCAACTTTTTCCGGTTTTTTGAGTGACAAACTTTTTCTTGCTTTTTCCAGTTCATAAATTGAACGAAGTTGCGCTTCTTTCAATTTCATTTGTTCATTTTCTTTTTTGAGACTTTCCAGTTTTTCTTTTGCTTTTCTTCTCTCATTTCCCATTGCTGCCAGCCTATTGGTTTCAAGAACATAAACAATTCCACTTAAAAATACAAAAAGAGATAGCATAAGGAGAACCCAAAATTTTGTTACTTTTTGGCTTTCCGCTTTTTGAAAATTTCTTTGTTTCTCAATAGCTTTTTTTTGAGGATAACAAAGGCTTACCACACAATTTAACATTTTTTGTTTTTATTTTTAAAATAATCTAAATTTTCTCTACTATTCTTAAACGAGCTGAACGAGAACGTCGATTATTATGTTTTTCTTCAAAGCTTGTAAAAATTGGCCGTCGATTAATTATTCTAATCTGCTTTTTAGCGCCGCACACACAAACCGGGGATTCTTTAGGACAAACACATCCCCTTGCGTTGGCCCTAAAAAAATCCTTAATCACTTTATCCTCAATCGAGTGGAAAGAAATTACTGCTAATCGTCCTCTTTCTCTCAAAACGTCTACTGACCCCTTTAAAAAATCTTCTAAATTTTCAAGTTCCCGGTTGACTACCATTCTCAAAGCTTGAAAAATTCTAGTAGCCAGATGAATTCCCTTTTTTCTTTGATTTCTTTTTTTCTCTTCTAACGCTTCTTTAATGATTTCTGCTAAATCTCTAGCACTTTCTATTGGTCGGATTTTTCTTCTTTGACAAATAGCGTATGCGGCGCGTCGAGCTCTCTTTTCTTGACCGTATTTTCTAAAAATATAAAAAAGTTGTTTCTCTTTCCAATTATTAATAATTTTTTCAGCAGTTAATTCTCCTTGTTTTTCTCCTCCTAATCGCATATCAAGCTTTTCTGATAAAAATCCAAAACCATAATTATCTTCCTTTGCTTGTGCTAATCTCCAACCCAAATCAGCCAAAATTGCATCAACTTTATTTATTCTTTCTTCTTCAACAATTTTCTTTATTTGCGAAAAATTTCTGTTTTTTAAAATAAATCTTGAGGCTAAGTTTGAATAATTGTTCTTGATTTTTCTTTCAAAATTTACAATCGCTAACGGATCAATATCAATCGCTACAACTTTTCCTTTCTTGCCAATTTTTTTAGCTATTTCAATTGCATGTCCTCCTTCTCCTAAAGTGGCATCAATCACTATATTTCCTTTTCTAAGATTAAGTGCTTCAATTGATTCTTTCAGAAGTACCGGCACATGCTTATCTTTGCTCTTCATTTTTAACAATTTTTTTTAAATTTTTGCAAAAACTTTTATGGGAATAAGATCAGGTTAAAAAACACCCAACTTCCCAAGCTCATCGGCAATTTTGTCTTGATTCTTTTCAGCTTTCTTTTTGAAACTATTCCAACGTTGTTCATCCCATAACTCCAAACGATTATAAAGCCCAGCAATCACAACCTTTTTCCCCAACCTAGCAAAAGAAGTCAAACTATCAGGAAGTAAAATTCTGCCTTGAGAATCAATTTCTGCTTCAAAGGCACCCGCCAAAACCAATCTAACAAAACTTCTAGTTCCTTTTTCACCAATTGGCATTGTGCCAAGTTTTCCAGCAATTTCTTCCCAAGTGTCAATTGGATAAATAAAAAGACAATTATCCAATCCACGAGTAACTACTGCTCCTTTTTCAAAATACTTGCGAAATTTTGAGGGAATTGCCACTCTTCTTTTGGAATCAATGGTGTGATTGTATTCACCAATAAACACTGCCTTTTAATTTTGATAATTTTAGTTATTTCCCCACTTTTCACCACTTTTGTTACATTTTAAACCACCATTCCCCCTTTGTCAAATAAGAGTTGCCACTTTAATTAAAAAAATAAAAAAGGCTTTAAAAAAGCCTTTTTCATACCTTATTTTTCTTTTTTGCCCAGTTTTCAACATTTTTTCAACAAAAACACTTTCAAAAAAATCACCTTTGCATTCTATCTATAAACAAAAAATATTCTTTCAAAAAATACCTGTTTTACAAAGATTTCCTAAGTGGTTTTAATTTTATTAATTTTTCATCCAGATAAGTCTTAAAAAAACCGGGGCATTCTTTATTATAAAAGCATTGCTGACAAGCTTTATTTTTTTCTTTTAACATATAAATTGGAGCTTCTTGATCTTTCTTTCCAAAATAGGAGTATCCCCTGAAGGGAGGCTTAAAGTAAGTAGTTAACCAATTAATTTGAGAAATACAGGGAGGAATATCCAAAAGACGTAATGTTAGATTCTGCTGAAAAATCTGTTTTTCTCTTTTTCTAATAAAGTTCCCTAACTGTCTGGAAAGTTTTTCAAAATTAGGAATATGAGGAAGAAAAAAATCTTTCCCCGGGAAAAAACCAGCTAAACCTAAAATTAATTCATCTATAAATCCTAATTTCAAAACAAAATCAATCAATTTACCCAAAGAAGATTGATTTTCTTTCATAATCATTGTTATCAAAACAACTTTTTTTATTCGCTCCGGATACTTTTTTCTTATTAAACCAATATTCAAAAGAGCTTTAAAAAGAAGTAGAAAACTTCCTTTATTTTGAGTAAGTCTATCATGAATTTTATCGCTTGGTCCATAAATAGGAAGTTGAAAATTATCTACTCCATTTTTTATTAAATCAATTAGAAATTTTATATTAGATAAAGTCATCCCATGAGTAGAAAGCTGAATGGATTGAGAATGAGTAATCTCTTTTATTTCCTTCACTAGTTCAGGAAGATTTTCTACTTCCCCCGGATCATTGCCACTAATATCGACCTTTTCAATTTCAAAAGATTGAACTAAATTAATTAGCTTCTCTTTTTCTAATTTTATATTTTTTTCGAGATCTCCTCTAGGTTTAGGTATTTTGGTACAAAAAAAACAAGCATTTTGACAGCTAGAATTATAGAGAACAAAATTAGTGAAAATTTTTTTTCTATTATTCTTTAATAACATTTTTTAATTTTTTTAGTTACTTAATTCAAAAGCAATTCTTTAAAAAACTTTTTTATTTTTGAATCTAGTATTATCTCAAACCTAACTGACTCTTTAATAATTCAGCTTGATTTTTGTCTATCTGACCACTTTTTACCATCTCATTAATTTGAGCCAAAACTTTATCTTTATTTCTCATAATTTCTTGCGGATTCATTGCTTTTCGCATAATCTCTTCTTGTTTGTTTTGTGGAAGTTTCTGAAATAACTTCAAAGCCATTTTTTGCATTGAAGAAAGATTTTTAGTGTTAATTTTATTTAATATTTCTTTTTGATCAAAAGCAATTTTCCCTGTTTGAATTTGTTCAATTTTTTTAGCTGAAAGATTTTCGCCCGTATCCAAGTTTTTGACTGGAATTTCCGGCTCTTTTGATTGTTTTTTCTTTTTTAAAAAATCAAAAATTCCCATTTTTTAGATTTAATTATTAAAATAAAATTATTTTAAAATTAAAAATTCGCTATAATTTTTGTTAAAAGCCCCACTGGTGTTCCTAGCGCTCCTTTTGACAAAAAATCTTCTTCTATGGCAGTCATTCGAGGAGCAATATCTAAATGAGCCCAAGAATAATCCTTCGCAAATTGATGAAGAAAAGCAGCTGAAGTAGCTAGCCCTCCAATTCTACCATATTTCCCTATATTATTAATGTCAGCATATCTGCCTTTGATTTCATCTTCATATTCTTCCCAAAGCGGCATTGACCAAAGATAATCTCCTGTTTCCTCGCCCCAATTTATCAATTCTTCTGTCAATTTCTCTTGATTGGAAAAAATCACTGAAGCTCTTTGACCCAAAGCCACCAAAGAAGCTCCTGTTAAAGTTGCTATATCAATCACCTTTTCTGGTTGATATTTCTTGGCATAAGAAAGTGCATCTGCTAAAATGATTCTTCCTTCTGCGTCAGTATTGCCTATTTCAACTGTTTTTTTGGAATAGGTCGTGATTACATCTCCCGGACGATAACTTTTCCCAGAAGGCATATTTTCAACCGCCGGAATCAAACCAACAACATTTTTCTTAATTTTATTTCTCTCTGCCCAATCAATTGCTCCAATCACCGCTGCTCCACCTGACATATCCATATACATTTCATTTAAAAATCCTCCTTCAGATGGTTTAATATTTATTCCTCCAGAATCAAAAGTGACTGCTTTTCCCACTAATACCAACGGTTTTGATTTTCTATTTGTTCCCCAGTATTCCAAAATAATAAACTTTGATTCTTCATCAGAACCCTTTCCTACTCCCCAAACCCCCCCCATTCCTTCTTTTTTAATTTTTTTCTCTGACCAAATTTCAATCTTGACTTTTCTATTTTTAAAAATATTTTTAGTTTTTTGAGCAAGTATTGTGGGTGTCATATCTCCTCCCGGAGTATTAGCTAAATCTCTAGCTAAATTAATTGATTGAGATCGATCTAATCCTCTTTCAATAAAAGAAAAGCTTCTTCTATCTAATCCATCCAAAAAAACTTTTTCACCTATGGCATTGGCTGCATCTATTACTTTTTTTACCGTATTGATCGTGCCGAGTGCGTTC
>FWPV01007735.1_pt1 | contig 17403 bp, 19 predicted proteins | sample 2228371 | NCBI WGS metagenome assembly FWPV01 (sample SAMEA103939776, study PRJEB20133) | metagenome | reverse complement strand
ATCCGTCTTTCCTTATCGACAGCCTGAAGCCCCCGCGTTTCAATACCGTTCCTCGGAAAATGAGGATTGAAAGTCAGTCATGGCACGAGGTGTGAGAAACGGACAGGCATGTTTCAATACCGTTCCTCGGAAAATGAGGATTGAAAGACCAGAGCATCGCGGATGATCTGGCTAATCGTGGTATATGTTTCAATACCGTTCCTCGGAAAATGAGGATTGAAAGTCATCTGTGCAGGCCCGGCCGCTCCGAAATCCCCGGGTTTCAATACCGTTCCTCGGAAAATGAGGATTGAAAGTTGATCACGGACCGTCCGTCTTCCTGGAAAAATTTGGTTTCAATACCGTTCCTCGGAAAATGAGGATTGAAAGTTAATAATGACAGATTTAACCAGATATTCAGACATGTTTCAATACCGTTCCTCGGAAAATGAGGATTGAAAGAGGTTTCAATTGCAGGCACTGGCTCACGTTCAAACAGTTTCAATACCGTTCCTCGGAAAATGAGGATTGAAAGCGGACATCCCGGGAGAGGTCCTGGCCAGGGGAGCAGACGATCGGGTATATGATTATGAATCCTCCGCCGGCATCGCTCTGCATCCCTTCCCCGATGAGGCTGGAACCGATCTCGCCCCATTCCCGGAGCAGGCCCGATCGCACGCGAGGGTGCAGGGTGCGGGAGTGCGCCTCCCTTTGACGCGATAGGTCTGCCGGATCCGGCATGGGCCGCCGGCCCCCTGTCCATCTCAATGGTGCACATGCTGGATTGTGCGGCAGGGCGGGTCAGGACGGCAGGAAAAAATGGATGAGAAGTTCCGGCTCTAATGGACTTTGAGCGTCTCCTCCATCGCCAGCAGCTTGGGCGGCGGAGCGTAGATGGTGCCGGTGATCTCGTACTTCAGGCGGATGATCTCGATCACGATCATGGCGAGCTTCTGCATCGCTCCGGGATCGGTGGTGCGATCGAAGAGGAGCACCGCCTTGTTCTTGATCGCCTCCAGCAGCTCCATGTCGTCCATGGGTTTCGGGGAGCCCTGCGGGAGGATGGACGGGGGGGCTGCCAGATTCTGGCGGAGGGCGGTCAGACTCTGCTGCAGCCCCTGGATCTCCTCGTCCACGGCAGCCGGGTGCTTCTTGTGGGAGGTGATGTGGGAGGATTTGAGACCGGGGATCTTGTCTTTCATGAGATAGATGATCTCGTTGTACGTCCTCCGCTGACGCAGCAGTTCGTCCACCTCGCCCGCGTATCCGCTGCGGCAGACCTTGCACTTGTCGCGCATGGGATCCATCGCAGAGTATGTCGGGGGTTCGAAATAAAAACCCTCCGAAACGAGAAACGGCGAATCCGCACCGTCTATCCCGCGGGCAGGAAAATCGGGACCCGTGAGCAGGAATGTCCTGAACACAGGCGTTTTCGAAGTGCCTGGGGAGATCGGGGACGGTTCAACCTGCGGATACCCGGCGGAAGAGGGGAAAGGCCTCCCGCCGGAATCAGAGGAACCGCTCGAACCGATCCTGCGTTGCCCGGCAGATGGGGCAGACCTCGGGAGGGTGGGTGCGGGCACAGAGGTATCCGCAGACGCGGCACCGCCAGACGGGCCAGGGGAGGGAGGAGGCGGGCAGAACCGGTTCCTGCGCCCTCCTCTCCGCCATCGGAGGCCGCCGTTCGGGTACCGGCGTCAGTTCCCGCTCGCCGCGGAGGATCGCGCCGCTGACGTACAGGGCGCAGTAGCAGGCCCCGTACTGGTCGAGATCCGGATCCCGGTAGTCGCAGGGGCAGATGATGTCGCGGTCCCGCTCGCGGCTCCCCATCGCGAGGCGGCAGGGGCAGGAGGGATAGCCGTACCGCCGCTCGTTCACGATCAGCCCGCGGACGAGGTTCTTCGTGAACGGAACATCGGGGTTCAGGTGGTACCCCCCCTCTTCGGCCTCCCTCGTCAGCCGCTCGTAGAGTCTCTCGATCGCCTCCTGATCGACGTCTTCCGCGTTCATGGACCCAGGGCCTCGCGGATCTGGTCGGCCCGGTAGCCGACGATCACCCTGTCATCGTCGATCACGATCGTCGGGAACGCCTGCTGGGATGTCAGCTGCGCAACCTCATCGATCGCCTGCGCCATCTCGTCTGCGTCCAGGAGATCGACGTACACGTACCGGAAGTCGACGCCGAGTTCCATCAGGAGCTGCTTGGTCTTCGCGCACCACCCGCAGGTGCTCAGCGCGTAGAGCCGCACCTTGCCCCTGTCCTTGCCCTCCACATGCGTCCACTGCATTGTGCCATCCTCTCCCCCGCCTATAGTCGCCCATGGTACTTAAGTCCACCCTCCCGACGCGCCGCCATCTCCCGCAGAGAGTTTTTATCCGCTCCCGTCACACCTTGTTCCCCATGGGAAACCTGAACGTCGTCGTACTCGGACAGAACGATTACGCCCGCGATCTGGGAAAGAAGGGTACATCGACGGATATCACCTTTTACAACCTGAAGAAAGGGGAGGATTCGGTCACGTTCCTGGAGCCGACGCGCTACCCCGAACGGTTCGCCCCCCTCTACCTCGCCGCCGCCACGGCAGAGAAGGCGATCCTGGTTGTGGACGGGCTCACGCCCCTCTTCGGCGAGGCGGTGCTGATGCTGGACTGCCTGGGGATTCGGGACGGCTTCGTCGTGCTCCGCAACTTCATCGGGCAGGAGCAGGTGATGCCGCTCATCCGGGGGACTGTCGTCGAGCGCTACCGCTTCGCGGAGGACAACCGCGCCGCCCTGCGGGAGCAGCTCCTGGAAGATGCGGCGAAGAAGGCGGCCGTGCCGCGGGAGACGCCGGCGGGCAGCGTCTCCGTCGACCACTTCTTCACCGTCCGGGGGATCGGCACCGTGGTCCTCGGCGGGGTGGTGGCGGGGGCGATCCGCCGGCACGACACTCTCTCCGTCCTCCCGCTCGAGAAGACCGCCCAGGTCCGATCCATCCAGAAGCATGACGACGAGGCCGAATGGGCGGGGGCCGGAGACCGCGTGGGGCTGGCGCTGAAGAACGTCGGGGTGGAGGACCTCGAGCGGGGGTATGTGCTGACCAGCGACCGCTCCCTCCTCTCGGTCTCCTCGGCCACCGGCACGGCGCATCTGGTGAAGTACTGGAACCGCCCCCTGCGGGAGGGGATGGTGCTCCACCTGGGCCACTGGATGCAGTTCGTCCCGGCCCGCCTGGAGCTGGTGCAGGAGGGGGGGAACCCCCGTTCGCCCGTGCTCACGCTGGCGCTGGAGAAGCCGCTCGTCTGCGCCCCGAAGGACCGCGTCGTGCTCCACCACCTGGAGGGCGGCAAGCTCCGCATCGTCGGGACCATGACCCTCGCCGGGTGGGTGGCGAAGCTGCCATCGGGGCAGCCGGCACAGGCGGTGCGATAGGCTCTGTCAGGTGTCCACGGGATCCCCCGCCCGAGGGGGGGGGCGAGAATCGCAGATTTTTACTCTAGTCGATTCCAACAGTAGTGTATGCGAGATCTGGAGACGGAGATCCTCGAGGTGCTCGAGGAGAATCCCTGTCACGTCTACGAGCTGAAGTACCGGCTGGAGTCGCGGAACATCCAGAAGAGCCACTCCGATCTCTACAAGATCCTGCGGAGCCTGGAGAAGCGGGCCCTTGTCGCCCACACGAGGGCGGCGAGCAGTAAGGGGCCGGAGCGCAAGGTGTACGGCCTGACCGGGGAGGGGAGCCGGGCGCTCGAAGATGCGGTGCGGGGGGGAGTCCTGCTGCTCTACCGCACCTACATCCAGCACCTGGCGGCCCAGGCGGGCGAGCAGATCGCCCTGGAGGTGGAGGCGGGTGCACGCCATGCGGCGCTCGTCCTCTCCCCCTTCGCAGCCTCGCGGAAGGATCCCTGGGTGGCAGCCGCCAGAGGGTGCCTGCAGGGTGCAGAGAGGCTCTACCTGGTGGACAACGGGCAGGGTGCGGACCATCCCGGCTTCCACCGCCTCGCCGGCGATGCCGCGCAGCTCCCGTTCCCCGACGAGAGGCTGGACCTGATCCTGGCCCCCTGGCTATCGGCAACGGATCTCGAGGCGGTGCTCGACGAGATCTCCCGTGTTCTGGATCCGGACGGGACGCTGGTCACCCTGCTCCCGATCGCACGGGAGACGGTGGAGGACTCCCTGCTCGTCGAGTTCCTGGTGCGGGAGATCGGGCGGCGCCACCCCCACTTCGTGCCCCGCTCCCGCCTCGACTTCATCCGCGACCTGGACAGTTTCTTCCACGTGATGATCATCCCCTGCCGGGAGGGATCCCTCTTCATCTGCAGGAAAGAGGAGCCGTGAAGTGCGCAGAGATCTGCCGGGCGCTGCGGGGGGCTGCGGGGAGGCGGGAGCTCGCGGAGATCGTCTGCCGCTCGGTGGAGCGGTATACGCTGGCGGATCTCCAGGATCTCCGCGCTGCCCTGCTGAAGGATCTGCAGCACCTCCCCCCGTCCTACCGCAGCCGGCTCTACCCCCGCCTGATCGAGCAGATCTTCGGAACGCATCACCGCGTTCTCCTCCTCTGCCGGGGCGGGGGTCTGGAGGGGATCGAAGGCCCTCTGCCGCACCGGTTCACCGAGTACTGCGCCATGGTGGAGCGTGCCTGCAGGTCCGCCGCCACCCGCGAAGAGAGCGACCGCTATCTCTTCTACTACCTCCTCGCGGCATTCAACATCTTCGTGCTGGGGCTCCCCGCCCACCCGGTGGGCACGCCGTTCCCCGGCGGATTCGCCGTGGAGGAGCAGGACGGGGAGTACCTCTGCCCGGTACGGGAGAAGGAGGGCGACGTGGAGACCTCCATCTGCCCTTTCTGTCCGGCAAAACAGTCGGACGTCACTCCTGGTACCGCTCGGAGAACGTGATCTCCGGGAGGTCCTTCTTCTTCACCAGGATCTCCCCGGCGGGCATATCCGCCGGATACCCCGCCGGCACCATCGATACCAGGGTATAGCGCTCCGGAACGCCCAGGAGCCTGCGGACGTCGTCTGCATAGCCCTTCTTGTCCCCGGCAACCCAGCAGGAGCCGACACCGTGCGACCACAGCCCCAGGATGAGCTGCATGGTCGCCGCGCATCCGTCCTCCAGGTAGTACTTCTGGGCTTTCTCCGCGAACACCGCGAAGCAGACCGGGGCACCGGCGATAAATCTGCCGTTGTCGGCGAGACTGGCGAGCGTGTTCAGGGTCTCCCGATCCTGGACGGTCCCGATCAGCCAGGGCTGTTCGTTCCTCGCCGTAGGAGCCTGGCGGGCGCATTCCAGGGCATCGCGGATCACCTCGGCCGGAACAGGGGTGTCGCGGTACTTCCGGATGCTCCTCCGGGACTTGATGATGGTAACGCCAAGATTCATAATCCTGCATGGGACCTTTTCAACAGTAATACCTTTCTGTAATGGTTTCTGCATCTCGCCCCGGTATGCTTCTGCGGGCTTTCGCACCCGGCGGCGTTTTGTGTGTCCGCTCGATTCAGGTTCTTCTCCCGGCACAGGCGGGTTTCGTCAGGCAGACAACCGTGATACCCTCGTCATAGCAGTGACAGGTTCGTGGTGGAGAAGACGCGGACGGGTACGAGGCCCTGCGCATCGGGACGTGAATTCTACGATGATTGTGGATGCTCCAGAGGTCTTCGGTGCCGATATACAGCACTACCGCGCACAATCTTAGAAGATGGGCAAGATATTCGGAGACGCAACTGAGACGGTTGAACGAGCACGGAAGCTGAAAATCTTATACTCTCGCATTATCTCAACCAGGGGAAGCTCAAGCCTGAAATCCTCCCGTAGAGGCCATCGTACCAGCGGGGTGGTGTACGGGGATGCGCCCCCTCCCCCACAAATGCGATAGGACCCGTCCCGGTAAGAGGAGAATGAGGGCGTTGTTCCCGGATATGAATCGCCGCATCCATACTCTCCCCGTGGCAGGATGGGAACTCCAGACTCAGACCATCTCCGCTGGAGGATCGTATCGTCCCCCTCCCCTGTGCCTTGCCCCCAATCGTTGCGACAGCCTCGATGGGATGGTTTCACTCTTGAGACTCCCCCGCGCCCCCTTTCGAAGATGCGGCAGGATCGGATAGCCGCACCCCCGCTCCCATATCCGGGCCTATCCCGCGAGGGAGACCCTTCCCTCCCCGTGCCTGAAACCGGATCGCCGGCGCAGCCGGGGTGGACGGGCAGAGCCGTGCCATAGGAGTGCATCCTCCCCCATCGATATGTGCTCTGCCGGCAGCACCTGTAGATGATGACTCTCGTCCCGCCGGTCTTCGCGAGCAGGCCCGGGGATGAGGGCGTCTCGCGGGATCGCAGCGAAGCCGCAGGTGCACGAAAGGGGAAAGGCAGGATGTGTCAGGGGACGGGGAGCAGGCTCCCGATGTTCTGCAGCCCGTCCATCAGCAGCACGGTGGGGTCGATGCCGAGCGCCGGGAAGATGAAGATGAAATAGGCGATCGTCCCGAGCGTGCTGCCGATATTGGCCAGGGCGGCGACGAGCACCACGCGGAAGAGCGGGATCCTGCGCATGTCGGAGAGAGATTCCGCCTCCATGATCGCCCGGAAGTCCTTCGTCGTGGGCTTCCGTATCTTCGCCTCCACGATGGCGGAGAACCACCCGGCGGCAAGCAGCGGGTTCAGCGCCGTCAGCCAGGAGACCCCGAAGCCCGTCAGGGCGGAGAGAGGATGCCCCCCGGCGGCGAGGGCGAAGGCGGCGCAGAGCACACCGTGGATCAGCACCCAGTAGACGAGGGCGGCGACCAGCAGCACCAGGGCCGCGCCGAAGAGGGCGGTGACCAGGCCTCCCAGGATCTTCGCGGAGGGGCGGGGTTTCACGTCCGCCGTCAGCGATTCCAGGGGCGGGAGCGACTGCGGATCCTCCAGGAACCGCTGGATCCCCCTGACGTGCCCGGCGCCGACCACCGCCAGAACCTTCTCGTGGGAGCGGGCGAGCATGCGGATCTTATGGGCCAGGTAGGCATCCCGCTCGTCGATCAGCGCCCGGGCGCCCCGCGGGGAGAACCGCCGGAACTCGTCGAGCGCCGCTGTCATCACGTCCTGCCGCGTCAGCTCCTCGACGTCGATCTCCTCGGTCTCCGTCGCGAGCATCGATACCGCGAGGGCGTAGAGCAGCCGCAGCTTCTCGATGAACGTCATGGCGTTGAGGAACCGCGTCAGAGTGATGCGGATGTCGCGGTCGATCAGGGCGATCGGGAGGCTCCGCTGCTCCGCCTCCTCTATCGCGGCCTTCATCTCGGCCCCCGGCTCCACGCCCACCTCGCTTCCGATCCGCCGCTGCAGGTGGGCGAGCAGCCACTGGACCAGGAGCTGGGTGAAGTTGCCGGATCTGAACACGTCCGCGATGGACGGCTCCTCGCCCTGCTTCTTGAGAGCCGCGCAACGGGCCGGGTCCAGTTCCACGGCCACGATGTCCGGCTGGAACGTCTCCATCGCCTCCCGCACCTCGTCGATGCTCTTCTGGGAGACATGGGCCGTCCCCACGAGCCTGATCTCCGCCATTACTGCTCCTTCATCCCCTCGCTGTCGATCACGACCCGCTTTCCCCGCGGCAGCGGTGTGCACGCGAAGGCAGCGAGCATGCGGACATCCTCCTCCTCCTCCTGCTGCTTCCGCTCCAGGAGATCGCGGGCGATCGAGACGGCATCCTCCCACGGTATCGGCGTCCCGAGACCCGGGCACTCCGAGGCGACGAGGTTCTCCCCATCCAGCATAAAAGGATAGGTGCGGCAGATCCGCGGGCGGTCGGCGTATACGCTGCAGCCCTGCGGCGTGAGGAGGCTGCACTCTCCCCCGCGGCGGCGGAGACACCAGGCGAAGGTGAAATACGTCCCCCCGCCGACCTCGATCCACTCGGGATAGGGCTCTGCCAGGTCGTCCCAGCCCAGCCCGGAGGCGGCGCTGATCCGCCGGATCTCGGCGGGCCCGACGAGCACCCGCACCGTCCCGCTCTCCCCGTCCCGGCAGCAGTCGCCGCAGCGGCTGCAGCGGAAACCGATGGCCTGGATCTTTCGTGCAATCTCTTCTACGGCTGGCATATGCGGTTGAAGTTCCTGAAGAGGAGGGCGCCGTCCATGGTGTGGCTCACCTCGGGATGCCACTGGATCCCGAAGATCGGTTCGTCGTCGGCACGCAGCGCCTCCACGCGGCAGATGGACGAGCGGGCCAGGATGGAGAAGTGCGGAGGGAGCCTGCCGACCTCGTCGGCATGGGACGCCCAGACCGGGATGCGCGGCGGGTATCCCGCCAGGATCTCGTCATGGTCCACGATCTCGACGGAGACCGCCCCGTACCCGCCGTGCGACCCCTTCTGCACGGATCCGCCCCGGGCCGCGGCGATGATATGCAACCCCAGACAGATCCCGAGCACGGGCAGACCCAGGTCGAGGTACTCCGCGCAGCGTCCGGCGCGCTCGAGGGTCGGACCCCCGCCGAGAACGATCCCGCGGCACCCCTCCCCCACCGTCTCCGGGGGCGTGCTGTTCGGGATCAGCTCCGCCTCGATCTCCATGTCCCGCAGCTTCCGCAGGATGAGGTGGTTGAACTGACCGAAGTTGTTGACGACATAGATGGGTCGCATTCCTGTACCTGTTGGCGCTTCGGTAGTATAGTCCTTTCATCCCTCTCCCGGGAACCCGCATACCCGAAAGTATTATGGGGAAGGGGTACGGGGAGAAATCGGGCACGGAACCGGGAGCATGTATGGATATGTATGCCCTCCCCCGGGAAGAGGTCCTGGCCCGCTCCGGCACTCGCGAGTCCGGCCTGACAGGCGACGAGGCGGAACGGCGGCTGGCGGAGTACGGCTTCAACGAGATCGAACGGCGGCAGAAGAAGAACTACCTTGCCGCCTACGGGCGGCAGTACACCTCGTTCTTCGCGATCCTGCTGGAGGCGGCGGCCGCCCTGGCATTCGTGGCGCATCTCGCCTCCCCGCAGGAAGGCTACGACATCCTGGGGTTTGCCATCGTGGCGGTGGTGATCGTCAACGCCTCGTTCGCGTTCTGGCAGGAGTACAAGGCGGAGAAGACGGTCGAGGCCCTGATGCGGCTGCTGCCCGCCCTCGTAACGGTGCGCCGGGACGGCGTTCCCGCAAAGGTGGAGGCCCGCAGGGTGGTCCCGGGCGATCTTCTTCTCCTGGACGAGGGGGATAAGATCGCTGCCGATGCCGTCCTGATCGAGGCGAACTCCCTGTACGTGAACATGGCCACCCTTACCGGAGAGTCCCGCCCGGTGCGGCGGACGGCGGGTCCGGAACCGCGGGAGCAGATCCTGGATGCCCGCAACGTCGCGTTCGCCGGCACCACCGTCACCTCCGGAAACGGCGTCGGAGTCGTGTTCGCCACCGGCAAGGATACGCAGTTCGGACGGATCGCCACCCTCACCGAGACCGTCGCCCGGAGGAGGACCCCGATGGAGCTCGAGCTCGCGCGGATGACACGGGTCTTCACCCTCATCGCCCTGACCATCGGCGCGGTCTTCTTTGCCCTGGCGGTCCTCTTCGGCCGGGGACTCTTTCTCGCTTCGATCTTCGCCCTCGCCCTCATCGTCGCCAATATTCCGGAGGGGATGCTGCCCACCGTCACCCTCTCCCTCTCCCTCGCCAGCCAGAACATGGCGAAGAGGAATGCGCTCGTCAAGAATCTCGATGCCGTCCAGACGCTCGGGAGCGCCACGGTGATCCTGACCGACAAGACCGGCACCCTCACCCGCAGCGAGATGACGCTGCGGGAGATCTATCTGACCAGCGGGGAGGAGATCACCGTCAGCGGGGAGGGCTACTTCCAGGGCGGGGAGTTCCACTTCCGAAAGGAGCTGAAGGGCTCGAAAGAGCGGCTGCAGCTCTGCCTGATATCGGGGATGCTCGACTGCCGGGCGCGGATCGAGGACTCCATGGTCTTCGGGGATCCGACGGAGCTGGCGATCGTCGCCGCCGCGCACAAGGCCGAGATCGGGGAGAGCGGCTACATCCGCACGGGGGAGATCCCCTTCACGAGCGAGCGGAAGATGATGTCCACCATCTACGCCCGCAACGCCCAGAAGTACATCTTCTCCAAGGGGGCTCCCGAAGTGATCCTGGGCATCTCCCGCTACTACATCGACGCCGACAGCCAGGTGAAGGAGCTCGACGAAGCGCGGCGGACGACGATCCTGCGCCGGGCGGAAGAGTTCGAGAAGAGGGCCTACCGCGTGCTCGCCATCGCCTATCAGCGGGGGGAGGAGGAGGCCGACCTGATCGTGCTCGGACTGGTCGCCTTCATGGACGTGCCGCGGGGCGAGGTCGGCGAAGCGATCGCGAAGTGCCGCACGGCCGGTGTGCGGGTGATGATCCTGACGGGGGACAGCCCCTTCACGGCGATGGCGATCGCGGAGCAGATCGGGCTGCCCGTGGACCAGACGATCACGGGGGACCAGATCCTGGCGTACTCGGACGAGGAGCTGGGAGAGCTCCTGAAGACCCGGGATATCCTGTTCGCCCGCGTGCCGTCCGACCAGAAACTGCGGATTGCCGGGATCCTGCAGAAGAACGGGGAGATCGTCGCCATGACCGGCGATGGCGTGAACGACGCGCCGGCGCTGAAGCGGGCGGACATCGGGGTCGCGATGGGGATACGGGGCACCGAGGTGGCGAAGGAGGCGGCGGACATCGTCCTCCTCGACGACAACTTCGCCTCCATCGTCGCGGCGATCGAGGAGGGGCGGACGGTCTACTTCAACATCAAGAAGTTCGTCACATACATCCTCTCCTCCAACATGCCGGAGATCGTCCCCTACATCCTCTGGTTCTTTCTGGCGATCCCCCTGCCCCTCGCCGTCATCCAGGTGCTCGCGATCGACCTCGGCACCGATCTGGTGCCGGCCCTCGCGCTCGGGGCCGAGCAGGCGGAGGAGGACATCATGGACCGACCGCCGGTCGGACAGACCGAGCGGATCCTGGATCGGGAGGTCTTCAAGCGCGGCTACGGGTTCCTGGGCATCATCGAGGCCACAGCGGCGATGACGGGTTTCTTCGCGCTCCTCTTCCTGCAGGGCTGGCAGTACGGCGATCTTGCCGTCAGCGGCACCGTGCTGCACCGCCAGGCGATGACGATGACCCTGCTCGGCGCCATCTTCTGCCAGATCGCCAACGCCTGGACCCTCCGCGCCTGGGAGCACCCCTCCTTCGGGAGGGGGCTCTCCTCGAACCGCCTGCTCGTCTACGGCATCGCCCTGGAGATCGTTCTCGTCCTGCTGTTCCTCTTCGTTGAGCCGATCCAGTTCGTCTTCAGCACCGCGTTCGTGCCCTATCCCTACCTGCTCGTCCTTGTGCCCTTCCCCGTCCTCCTCTACGCTGGCCACGAGATCTACAAGGCGCTGAAGCGGCGGCAGGAGCGGGAACGGCGGCTGTCCCCCCTCGCGGCGGAAGCGGGCGGCGTCCGAAGGGGGAAGGAATCGCGGAGGGGTGAGACGGCGGCCGATCAGGCGTAGCCCCGGGCTCTGTCCAGGATCGTGCTGCGGATCCGCTCGGGCGAATGCCCCCGCAGGTAGGCGAGCATCATCGCACCGCCGGCCCCGATCCCCTCCTTCACCTCGCCGATGCAGTAGCGGGCGAGGCCGGCGTGCCCGAGATCCCCGAACTGCGGATCGACGTAGTAGGCGGTCGCGCCCACCTCGGCGGCAGTCTCCGCGAAACTGGCCGACGGATCGTCGCGGACGTAGACCGTGGTCACGATCGGGGGTACATCCATCCCCAGGGCCCGGATCAGGGCGGCGACCGCGAGCATCTGCGTCCCGCCGGCGAGCACGAGGTCTCCCGCGTACGTGCTCGCGATCCCGGCGGCAACCGCCATCATCGGATCCCCCCCGCAGCGGACGATCGCGAGGGGATCGGCCCGCGGAAGGGCAGCAATCTTCTCCAGCACCGCCCGGCACACCTCCTCCTTGAGGCCGACGGGGTTGGAGATGTAACTGCTGCTGACCCGCGCCGCATATCCGAATCCCCGCAGCACGCAGAGGGCGGTCGTGGTGCCCCCCGGCACGCACTCGCCGAGCAGCAGGAGATCGCTGCAGCGCGAGAGGTGCCGCCCGGCCCATGCGCCCCGCACGTACAGCGCCTCCGCCTGCGGAACGGCATCGCCGTATCGGGGATCCTGCCCCGCCGCACCGTAGAGGTCCAGGCAGGGGACGACAGGGGTCTCGGTGAGGCCGGCGTTGATGAAGAGCGGCTGATCCCCGGTCAGCTCCGCCATCGCCCGCGTGATGATCGCCGGTGTCGGGCATCCGGTGGGGGTGTTGGGTCGGGTGGGGCGGGAGGTGATCGCACCCTTCGCGATCAGCTCCGAGTCCAGGATGGGGGTGAGGACCGTTTTCCCCGGGCTCGGGCCAGCCCCCGATATGCCGGGAACGGTCGAGAGGAGAGTGTTGGCGAGGATAATGGAAAGGAGGGGGTTCTCTGGCTGGAACGGTGGATCCGGTGAGATAAACTGCATATCGATCTGTATATAGGAACCCTGGTTAAAACACTATTGCCATGTTCGAGATAACGGAGCGCCTGCAGGAGAAAGGAGTGGAGATCGAGGATATCCTGTCTGCAGCGATGGCGCTCTACGTCCCCCACGGACTCGACGCCGGGACGGCGGAGGAGATCCTGCGCGAGAAGGTGATTCGTGCGCTCTCCGATCCCAACGTATCCTCTCTCCTGCTGGCTGCCATCCTGCTGGAGGAGGAGATCTACGCGAACCGCAGGGACTCCGAGATCGCCGGCGATCCCGTCTTTCTGCTGACAGACGAGATCCTGGGGATGGCGATCGCCGAGTATATCGGAGGGACCTGCGCCCGCTTCGAGTTCACGCGCTACGACCAGAAGAAACCGGGCATCCTCTCCCGCCTCGGACCGTTCCTCGACGATGCGGTCGCCGGGCTGATCGCCGGCTGCACCTCGCGGCTCTACAGCGAATGTACCTGAAATCCGTCCTGGCCCTCCTCCAGTTCACCACCATCCTCCCCCTCGGGAGATCGGTGGACTTCGACGAGTTCGCCCGCCGCTCCTACCTCTATCCCCTGGCCGGCTACGTGATCGGCGGGATCGCGCTCCTGGCGGTCCTCGCCATTCCGTCTGCCCCCATCGCCGCGGCGGTCGCCCTCGCCCTGACGCTGGTCCTCTCGGGATTCCACCATTTCGACGGGCTGCTGGACTTCGGCGATGGCGTCATGGCGCACGGGAGCCGGGAGAGGAGGATCCAGGCGCTCACCGATCGGAGCAGCGGTGCCGGCGGGGTGGGACTCGGGCTCGTCGTCACGCTGCTGGCGTTTGCCGCCCTGCAGGGGAGCCCGCAGGTCGGCTACACGATCCTGCTCGCCGAGGTGAGCGCCAAGCTGGCGATGGCAGCCCTGACTGCCGTGGGCACCCCCTTCCACGAGGGCATCCAGAGCTACCTCCACGCCCGGGCCCGCTGGTACTTCCCGTTCATCGCCCTCCTCCTCTGGTTCCCGCTGCTCCTCCTGCCCCTGCCCGCACCGACACTGGCGGTCGCGGCGATCGTCACCGTCGGCGGCGCCGCAGGGATGCTCCTCCTGGCGCGGCGGCTCTTTGGAGGGGTGAACGGGGACGTGGTCGGGGCCGCGAACGAGATCGTGCGGATGCTCGTCATCCTGGCAGCGGCACTCTTCTGACGCATCCCCCGCCTGCCGGTCCGTGAATCTTTTTAAGGTCTCATCGGGAGAGTAGTGTGGGATGATGAAGGAGTACGGCATCCACATGCGGGGGGGGATCATCACCGAGCGGGACCCGGAGTACGTTACCGTGCGGGTCCAGGTTCCCGCGGGGAACCTCACCGTCGAGCAGGTGCGGGGCATCGCCTCCATCGCCCGGCGGTACGGCAAGGGGATCGTGCACATCACGGCACGGCAGGCGGTGGAGATCCCCCACGTCTCTCCCGATGCCATGACGAAGGTCGCCCGTGCGCTGGCGAAGAACGGCACCCCCCTCGGTGCCGAACGCGACGAGGTGGTGAACATCGTCGCCTGCCCCGGCACCGAACGCTGCCGGTTCGCCGCCGTGGACACCCTCCCCCTGGCCCGGAAGCTGAACGAACGCCTGTTCGGGAAGGAGATGCCGGTGAAGCTGCGCATCTCCATCTCGGGATGCCCGAACGCCTGCACCAGCCCCATGCTCAACGAGATCGGCATCAGCGGACGGGTGAGACCGCTCCGGAACCCGGGTCTCTGCACCGGCTGCGGGACGTGCGTCGAGTACTGCAGGGAGGGGGCGGTATCGATAAGAAACGGAATCTGCGTCCTGGACACGGAAAAATGCGTGGAGTGCGGGATCTGCATCCAGTCCTGCCCGTTCCACCTGATCAAGCCGCAGTCGCGCCACTACCTGGTGTCGGTCGGCGGGCGGCGGGGGCGGCACCCCCGGATCGGGCGGGAGCTCGTCGCCGTCGAGAGCGAGGATGCGGTGGTGGATGCGGTGGAGAAGATCGCCGCCTGGATCTACCGCCGCGCCTGGAGCGGGCGGCTCCTGTCCGACCAGCTGGACGACCTGAACTTCGAGGCGTTCAAAAGGGAGATCATCGGAGACGTCGGGACGCGTACAGCGAGCGGAACCCCTCGTTAGCGTCGTCGTTGCACTCGATCGCGGATCCGTCCCGGATCAGGGTGTTGAACATCATCGCGGCGCTGAAGACCGACTCGTCCTGGGCGGTTCCCCGTTTCAGGTCCTGAAGCGCCTGTTTCAGGGGTGCCGGCATCACCCGCCTCCCCACCCGCACCCCCTCACAGTGGATGCAGTAGGCGCATCGGGTATATACGGATACCTCCCCGTCGGCACACTCGACGGTCACCTGATCGCCCTGCTCGGTCCGGTTCAGTGGTAGAGACTTCATGGCAGTCCAGTACTTGGCACGGCTATCACTTGATAGTGTCGGTTTATGGCCATTTCTCAACGTTATGAGTCAATTTGGGCAAATGGCGAGCTATTGAAATGATTTATATACTTGACTTTCCAATATATTACACTCGCATCAATCGGACTGTTTACCTGAATGGTCCCATATATGAGCGGAGGATACGTAGAATGGCAGCAGTAAAGCCGCACTTAAATCTGGCAGTGATCGGACACATCGACCACGGCAAATCGACCATGGTAGGCCGGCTGCTCTTTGAGACGGGCGCTGTGCCTGCCCACATCATCGAGGGCTACCGAAAGGAGGCCGAGGCGAAAGGCAAGGGCACGTTCGAGTTCGCATGGGTCATGGACAACCTCAAGGAGGAGCGCGACCGTGGGATCACGATCGATATCGCCCACAAGCGGTTCGACACGAACAAGTACTACTTCACCATCGTGGACTGCCCCGGGCACCGCGACTTCGTGAAGAACATGATCACGGGCGCGTCCCAGGCGGACGCCGCACTGCTCGTGGTCTCGGCGGCGGAGGGTGTGCAGGAGCAGACAAAGGAGCACGTCTTCCTGTCCCGCACGCTCGGCATCAACCAGCTGATCGTCCTGATCAACAAGATGGACGCCGTCAACTACGACCAGAAGCGGTTCGAGGAGGTCAAGAAGGCCGCATCCGATCTCCTGAAGATGGTCGCCTACAAGCCGGAGACGATGCTCTTCATCCCGACGAGCGCCTTCCAGGGTGCGAACGTCGCCAAGAAGAGCGACAAGACGCCCTGGTACAACGGCCCCACGCTGCTCGAGGCCCTGGACACCTTAAAAGAGCCGGAGAAGCCCACGAACCTGCCGCTCCGGCTGCCCATCCAGGATGTCTACACCATCAGCGGAATCGGCACGGTGCCGGTCGGGCGCGTGGAGACGGGGGTCATGAAGAAAGGCATGAAGGTCAGCTTCATGCCGGCCAACAAAGAGGGCGAGATCAAGTCCATCGAGATGCACCACGAGGAGATCCCCGAGGCGCTGCCCGGTGACAATGTCGGGTTCAACGTACGGGGGATCGCCAAGAACGATCTCCGCCGCGGGGATGTGACGGGCCCCATCGAGAACCCCCCCACCGTGGCGGACGAGTTCACCGCCCAGATCGTGGTTCTCCACCACCCGAGCGCGATCACCGTCGGCTACACGCCCGTGTTCCACTGCCACACGGCACAGGTGGCGTGCACGTTCACCGAGCTCGTGCGGAAGCTCGACCCCCGCACCGGCCAGGTGAAGGAGGAGAACCCGACGTTCCTGAAGACCGGGGATGCGGCGATCATCAAGGTCAAGCCCTCCCGCCCGCTGGTCATCGAGAAGCTCAAAGAGATCCCTCCCCTGGGACGGTTCGCCATCCGCGACATGGGATCCACCATCGCAGCCGGCATGTGCATCGACATCGTGCCCAAGCAGATGAGATAACCAATACCATCTTTTTCGGGGGATAGGGATGCAGAAAGCCAGAATACGCCTCACAGGAACGGATTGCAGGAAGGTTGAGATGGTCTGCCAGCGGATCAAGGAGATTGCCGAGCGGACCGGTGTGAATCTCGCGGGTCCCATTCCGCTTCCCACCAAGCGACTGGTGGTGCCGGTGCGCAAGAGTCCGGATGGGGAGGGGACTGCCACGTGGGACCGCTGGCAGATGCGGGTACACAAACGCCTGATCGATATCGATGCTGATGAGCGGGCCCTGCGCCAGCTGATGCGGATCCAGGTGCCCAAGGACATTGGAATCGAGATTGTGCTGGAGAGCTGAAGCGGAGGAGCGGCAATGTCCGCCGCAGGACTCTCTCTCCGCCGTGCAACGTTCTCTTTCGAGACCGCTTTTCTTCTTGTCACCCTGCTAGCCTTCGGGCTGCGGTTCGCGTTCCTGGATCTCAAACTCTTCCACCACGACGAGGCGATCCACGCCTGGTTCTCCTACCAGCTCCTCACCCGGGGCGCGTACACCTACGACCCCTCCTACCACGGCCCCCTCCTCTACTATGCGACGGCAGGCATGTTTTCGCTCTTCGGGGACTCCGATCTCACAGGAAGGCTCATCCCGGCGCTCCTGGGGGCGGCTCTCGTGCCCCTGGTCTACGCCATCTACCGCCTGGGATACCTGGATCGCACGCAGACGCTGGTGGCGGCCCTGTTCATCGCCATATCCCCGGATCTGGTCTACTTCTCCCGGTTCCTCCGCCATGACATTTTCATGCTCTTCTTCACGCTCCTGCTGCTGGTGGCGCTCCTCTACTACTTCGAGCGGGGCAGGACGCAGTTCCTCCTCCTGGCGGCGGTCGCCCTCGCCGGCGGGCTCTGCTGCAAGGAGGAGATGCCCATCATCGCTCTCATCTTCGGCTCCTTCTTCCTCTTCGGGATAGGGAAGGGGCGGTTTGCGCTTCCCCCGCAGTGGAAGGGCGATCTGGTGCTCGCCGTCCTCGCCGTGGCGGGCATCATGGCGCTGCTCTACTCGTCGTTCGGAGCGCAGCCCGAGGTGCTCGTC
>FWPV01002647.1_pt1 | contig 17404 bp, 20 predicted proteins | sample 2228371 | NCBI WGS metagenome assembly FWPV01 (sample SAMEA103939776, study PRJEB20133) | metagenome | reverse complement strand
AAGCTCCAACCGGGAAGACTTTCCTCACTCCGTCGACTTCAATCAGCGCATCCTCCGGTCCCGGCCGGCGGGCTAAAGGAATGACCTTGGCCCGGGTTTTCAATTCAGCCTCCTGGCGCTTTTGAAACATGAACGCAGCAGCACCGTCAACAGGCGGTCGCTCACTCGGCCGATCACCGCAATGACGATGATGCCGACGACGATGAAATCCGTTCGGCCCAGCATTCTGGCATCCATGATGATGGCCCCGAGTCCGTTGGGAACTCCGGAAAGTTCGCCCAGCACCAGATAAGCCCAGGAAATTCCGAGGCCCAAACGGAGGCCTGTGATGATATGGGGCATGGCCGCGGGCAAGAGAATGGCAAAAGTGCCGCGCACCCGACCCACGCCCATCATCGCTCCCGCCTGCAGCAAGAGCGGGTTGACCTGGGTCGCTCCGGCGGCGGAGTTCAAGTAAATGGGGAAAAATGCCGCCAGGGCCACCAGAAAGACGGTGGTTTTCATGCCGATGCCGAACCAGATCATGGCCAGCGGCAGCCAGCTGATTCCGGGGACGGCGCGCAGCCCGTTGATGGAATTGCTGAAAAGCTCATGGACATAAGGCAGCCGCCCGGAAGCTATCCCCAGCGGGAGCCCAAGCAGCACGGCCAGGGCAAACCCGCAACCCACCCGCACCGTGCTCGATCCCAGGTCGGCAAGAAACCTTCCGGCATAAGGACCACCTCCTGCCTCGCCGAAGATATAACTGTAGCCGGCTTTGCCGATTTCGAGCGGCCGCGGAAGCAGATAACCGGGGACCACCTCGGTTTTGCTGACGATAATCCAAAGCAAAATGCCGAGGCATGGAATGATCCAAGGGAGGATGAGCGGACCGTTGAAGTATTTTTCTTTTTTCCACATGGCAGCCTTAGACTGATCGTTGTCGAAACTCAAAAAAATCCGCCGGTGATTCCCATGTTTGATCGCACAGCATTTTGATGGCGTGTCTTGCCAACCGTTCCTTGAAAATATCTTTAAGGTTTTCCTCCAATGCTTCGGGGGTCTCCCCTTGGGTCCAGTAGTCGGGGTATTCTTGCAAGTATCCGGGCCACATGCCTTCATCCTGCCAGTAAACATATTTTACTGTTTTCATAAGTTATTGCTCCTTGAACCTTAAGTGCTGATGACTTCGTCCACCGCTGGTTTCATTTAACACAGTTCTGAAGACCAACCTACCGGGCTTTTCTCCGTTCTTCCTGCACCTTGTTGACAAAAGAGAGATCGAACAGCTTTTCATAGTCCGGCTGTCTGTCGATGATTCCCAGCGCCTGCATGCGCTCTCCAAGGGCCCGTGCGCGCTTGACGAACGTTTCGTCCATGGTCCATGCCAATTCCATGTTCGGTGCAGCCTCCTTTAAAATTTCAAGAGATGTCCCAAATTCGGCGGCGCGCTTCAGCCATTGATCGGGGTGGGCCTGAAGATATTCGGTCGCCCGAGCATGGGCGGCCACCAACCGCTGGACCAGTTCCGGATGCGTTTCAACGGCATCACGGGTCACCAGCATGCCGGCATTGATCGTGCCGACACTTTCATCATAATAGGGATACGACAAGATCCTTCCGTAGCCCTGATGGACGGCCGTGGTCGGAAAGGGTTCACCGGAGAGGAACGCATCGATATCGCCTCGAGCCAGGGCTGTTCCCATGTCGAAGAAATCGACGCGCATCAGCTGCACGTCCTTGTCGGGAGTGAGACCATTTTGTGTCAGGGTCTCCCGCAGTAAAATTTCATGCATGGTGCCGGGAACGTAGCCGATCCGTTTGCCTTTGAGATCTTTGATGGCATGGATGGGACCATCTTTTTGCACAACCAATGCCGAACATTTGTTGCACAGGGCGGCGACAACCACCACCGGCTGCCCCATGGACGCCGAATGGATGGCATGGGCCAGAGTGGTGCCGCACATATCGAGGCTTCCGGCCAACAGAGCGGTCTTTTGATCCGCCGGGTTGGTGAAGGGGAAAATCGAAATCTTTTCCTCACCGGAATAGAAATCCTGGTAGAAAAAGGGCTGAATGGTCTGCGCTGTTTTCCACGTGCCGACCCGGACTCCGTCTTCGGCGGCAGCGTCGAACGCCGCCAAAACCATGAGCGCAAACGAGCAGAGCACCGCTGTTAAAACATTACCGAAAAACCGCATGGCTTCACTCCTTTATAGGTCATCGATGGTTAATGAACCTCTAACGCCGGCAAGGCGGCTCAAGTCGTAGTAGTCGCGGTTGACACGGATTCCGCACCTGGTCTTTCGTCTTGCGCGTTGACCGGGACTTGACGGGCAACGGAGCCAAAACAATTGGAGGGCAGGTCGGGATTCCAACCCATCTCCATCAGCATTTTTCGACATGCACGAGCGTCCCGTCCGATCCCTTCACTGGAATCCGGTCTATTGTCCCGCGGGCTCGATCCGACTTCAGGGAACAGCAGATTCGCACCGGCCATGAGGGAGGTGCCATTGGGCTCGTGGGTACAGTGAGCCCGTGGAATGTCGCCCATGACCAGGCGGCTCACGGCGGTGACCTTAGCCAATTCGAGCTCGTTCACCATGCCGTACCTGCTCATGGGAGAGCCCGGGAAGTTGATGCGCCGCATGGCACCCGAATAGGCGGCTCGATACTGCCTGGCAAGAAACATCAGGTCGACAATCTCCTCCACGCTGTGCTCCGGTCCCACAGGCTCCACACAGTTCATCCACAACAAACCGACATCCCGCAGCACGCTGATGGTGGCGATGCGTTTTTCCCGGCTGAACGGCGTGTCTCTCCCTTCACCCAGCCGCACGGCGTGGTAAAAGCCGACAAATCCGGCAGCCAGCAGCCTTTCTCCTTCCTTGTGGCTGATATCGCGGGTGTTGGCCACAAGCGGCGTCGAGACGGCGCCTTTAAGGAGCTTGCCGATTTCCAATAACTTCTCGAAGGAGTAGGTTCCCGTCGTCATGATATTCAGTGCATCCGCTGAACGGGCCTCGGCCAGCCTGGCCCAGGCGAGAACCTGCTGGTAGGGGAATTCGGTTCGCTCGGTGAAAATTCCGGCCCCCTTGGTCAACGAACAGAATCGGCAATCCATGGGGCAGGGCTCGACATTGACACCGATGTGGAAATGACTTTCTCCCTTGTTGCAGAACGTCTGCCGGGAGAGGCGGTCGGCTGTTTGCATGAGCGCATAGCCTTCTTTACTGAGCGGATTGATGTGCATAAGCCTGGCGGCTTCAGCTCTGTCTATACCGCCGCCGGCGGCCGCCTTATTGAGAATTTCTGAAATATCTCGAGCTACTTGCCAACTCATCGAAACGATTCTCCTTTCAAAACAAAGTATCCATCCAAATTTTATATAGAGCGGGCTGCGTTCGGCACTCCAAAGGGGGGGAGACGTTCACTTTTGAGTCCCGATAGATCGCGCATGGCCACCGCCAGGTCGATGACCGGCGCGGGTAACTGCAGTTCCAGAGCGCTCTCGGAGGTCCACATGCCGGTGCCTTTCTGTGCCGCCTCGTCGACTATAACGTCTATCAAGCGCTTGCCGGTCCTATCGTCCGGTTTGCCAAAAATGTTTGCAGTGATCTCGACCAGGTAGCTGTTGAGCTCCTGCCGGTTCCATTCGCGGCAGATCGTCTGAATTTGCTCGTTTGAGAGGTGCATTCCTCGTTTCATGATGTCGTAGGTCTCGGCGATCAGCTGCATCAGGCCGTACTCGATGCCGTTATGGACCATTTTTACGTAGTGGCCCACCGCCCCGGGTCCCAAATAAGTTACGCACGCACCTTTCACCCTGGCGGCTATGGCTTCAAAAATGGGGCGCACCGGCCGGGACCAGCATCATTACCGCTTTCGGGTTGCGCAGCAAGTCGATAAATTGCTTCAGCTCCGTTGCGGCTCACATTTCGCTCTTTGTGACGGATCATATGAATATTTTCGTTTAACCCAGCCAAACAAGCAAGTGGCCAATGAACGATGATGAGTCAGCCGGTGTCAAACAAGCAGCACGTATATGACGAAAGCTATGTATTTTATTCCAGCAACTGCCCGTGAATTATTTAGATCCAGTCATTAGTGTGGGACTTGTGCTTGGCGACACCTGGGGAGCGAGGGGGAGGGTCCCAATGGAACTGGGACCGATTCCCTGCTGTAGCGCCAGGATGTTGCCAGGAGAATGTTCATTCCCAAGTGAAACACCGTCGTTGCTGAAATGGCTGAACGGGGCTTGAGACAGATGCCTGTGGAGGAGGGTGGAAAGCGCAGGGTTGACTGTTGCTTTTTGGATTTTGGATTATCGAAGTCAAAAATGATTAGAGGCTCACCGCGTTTGCCACTTGCCACACCGGTGGGGCGGGCGGCCTCCGGTGTGGCCCGGATTCTAAGGCGCAGCGACAAGTACAATGAGGAAACAACGTCCCTGGGTTACTTTTTGGAATCCTCGTCAAAAAGGTGGAAGCGAACGATGAATGGAAAGCAGAAGGTGTGGATGCTGCTTTCGGCAACCGCCAAATTTCCCTGGCACCTGGCCCTGGTTACGATTACGCTGGTGATCTCTTGGAAGGTTGCCGGATGGCGCGCGGCTGTACTGGCGCTGTTCAGCTTTGGCGGCATGTGGATTATGGGGAAATGGCTCGGTCCTCTGGTGGCGCGACCCCGCCCCTCTCCGGAGCTCATTTCAGTACCCGAACAACTTGCCGGCTACTCCTTTCCCTCGATTTTTGCTCTGACTTACGCATCGACCATAGGTTTACTGGCTGTCCTGTTTGTCAGAAAATTTGCCGGCCTATGGCGCGTTGCGGCCTTCGCTTTGTGCTGCCTGCTTCTAGTGGCGGGAGGGACGGCACGGATCGTTTTGGGAGCCCACTGGCCAAGCGATGTAATACTTTCCTACCTCATTGGGCTGCTGTGGGCCGTTTTGCTCCTTCGTTTCGTCTGATGCTCACCCTATGGGAAGCTTTTCGCTGAGTTAAATTTTTGTGCAGGTTTCCACCTTGTCAGCCATTTTCATGATGTTTAGCTAATCTGATGACGCAGCACGCTGTTATTCCTGGTTCCTGCCACGATCCCTTTTTCCTTTCTCAACCGGCTTCTTTTTGCGCAGCGAGTCTGACTCTACCAGCTGCAAGGATAGAGAACGGGCTGATGGTATTAGTGATTAATTGCACCCATTCGAGGAGGGAAGGCCATGGCGAATAAAGGAAAGCGGGATCCCGTCTGCAGTTGGGTTGGGAAAATCCTTATTTGCTGCCTGCTTGGACTACTCACGGCAGGCTGCACCTCACTTGGCGCCAAGGCGCTGAGAAGCGAGAGAATCCAGTTGAACACCGCTTTCCAGCAAACGAACGATGAGCAACTGCTGCTGAATCTTATCCGCCTGAGGTACCGGGATACTCCGGCTTTTCTTGAAGTGAGCAGCATCTCCTCACAGCCCTCGTTTGAATCCACTGTCGAGGCCGGCGCTGAATTTGAGCGCGCCGACCCCGATACGGAGCTCTTTTCCTTCGGCGCGGGAGCCACATACTCCACCCAACCGACCCTCACTTACACTCCCCTACAGGGAGAAGCTTTCATCCAACGCCTGCTGACCCCCCCTTACTCTCGAAAAACTGATGTTTCTATACCAGTCGGGATGGCATATCAAACGTGTCGTTTTGCTGTGTGTGCAGAACATGAACAATGTTAAGAACGCACCGCGCGCCAGCGGGCCAACCCCCGGCAGGGCACCCGAATACGAGGATTTTTACAAAGCCGCCGAGATCCTTCGGGAGCTTGAGAGAAAAGGCCTTGCTGACATGGCATATGAGCCGGCAACTGGAAAGGACGCTTCACCCACCCTTGTTCTGCAACTTGATCCGGAAGCTGCAGGCCTCCCGCTGGCGGAAGAATTTAGACAGATCCTGAATCTTGCCCAAACCCAAAACCGGTACCCCATCGTTTATGCCCAGGTCCAGCATGTTCGGCCGAAGGTATCGTCCCGGTGCTCACTTTGCCGGTCGGAAGGTAGCAACAACCGAAAATTGAGATCCAATGCTTTCTGAATTATGCGGAACCATACCTGCATTCACTGTCTTGCGCAGTTTTTTAAGTTTTGTCCTCGGGCTCAAGCAACTCCTCAAGCCCAGTAGGCCCTTGAGATGTTTTTCAGCCCCGCTTGAATCCGCCGAACAAGAGAGCAAAGAGTACTTTAGATAATACCCGTACCAAGGGCCAGCGCAATTCCCAGCAGCAGGATGCCGGTCAGGGTTTGCACCGCCTGCATGGTGATTTTCTTCATAAACCTTTTGCCGATCAGCACGCCGACAAACGCCGCGCCGATCCCCGCCAGGATGAGCGGCCAATGGAGGGTCTCGGTGGATCTCGCGGTTCGCACGGCAAAAAGCAGCCCGATATAGGTGACAATCCTAACGACGTCGACCATGAAGCCAATGACGGCGTTGGTGCCCACAAAGGCCTCGGTTGAAATCCCCACCTTTACCAGAAAGGCCGAGCGCAGCGCCCCCTGATGACCGGAAAGGCCGCCGAAAAATCCTGAAAGAACACCCCCCAAAGGCAGATACCTGCGATCGAACTTGAGATTGCGAAGGGTGGGCAGAAGCTCGAATAAAGCGAACACCAGCATGAGCAACGCCATGACCAGCTTGATGGGAGTGATCACCGCCGTTCGGGAACCGATGGAGTAGCTGAGCAGCTCGCCGAATACCGACAAATAGGCGAGCAGCGAAGCCCCCGCAAACGCGGCCAGGATCGCAGGCAGGCCAAACTTCAAAACGATGGCGCGATCCGCGTGGCGGCCGACCACGGCAACCTTAAAAATGTTGTTCGCTCCGTGCACCACGGCAGTTGCTGCAACCGCCACCTCGATTGGAAAGAACAGGGCGAATACCGGCATTAACAGAGTACCCAAACCAAAACCCGAAAACAGGGTCAGCCCCGAAACCAAAAGCGCGGTTGCGCAGACAATCAGATAGCTCATCACTCGTCCATTACCTCTTGGTGCAGTTCCTTAATTTTTGATTTCATCTCTTGAAGAAGCAAACTTCCCGTCGGGGTGATCCGGTAATATTTACGCCGCTTGCCCGCAACGGTACGGGCTTCGCACTCCAACAGTGCGGCCTTTTCCATTTTAGCCAGGGTCGGATAGAGTACGCCCGGGCCGATGCTGTAGCCGTGGCGGGCCAGTTCCTCCATCAAACCGATGCCGAATACCTCTATCTTGCTCGCATGGTAGAGAATGTGAAGCTTGATGAACGCCAGTTCGAAATCACGAATCATTGCCTTCTCCATGAACTATTAAATTATAATATCATAAAGCGATATTGTATATCGATATTGTTTTACGATATTATATCACCTTCGGCATCACATCAAGCTCATTTGAGCACACAGGTGGAAATGACCATTTATGAAATGAAACAGACGTAGTTTACAACTACACAAAAATTGATACAGGGTTGATATCCGATGTTCAGTTGCTAGAGGGGAACCGATCATATCCCAGAAGGTGAGTTGCCATGCCCCGCGGCGCGCGCCTGGACACACCGGGAACGCTGCATCATGTGATCGTTGGCGGCATCGAACGGCGCAACATTGTCGACGATGACCTGGATCGGGGGAACTTTGTCAAGCGTTTGGGGCAGGTTGCCCTCGATACTCGTACGGCCGTTTATGCCTGGGCCCTGCTCGGCAACCGTGCACACCTGCTCTTGTGCAGTGGACGGGTCGGCATTGCGGCTTGCATGCGTCGGATACTTACCGGCTATGCCGTTTCCTACAATCGTCGGCATCAGCGCCACGGTCACTTGTTTCAAAATCGCTGTAAATCCATCATCTGCGAGGAAGACACCTGTTTCACCGAACTGGTTCACTATATCCAGCTAAACCCCCTGCGGGCCGGGCTGGTGGATAGCCTGTCGATGCTGGATCGCTATCCGTGGTGCGGCCATGCGGTGGTGCCGGCCAAACAGGATTTTCCCTGGCAGGACCGAGATCATGTGCTCGAATGGTTTGGCCGGACGCAAGGCGCAGCGCAGCGGGCCTACCGCGAGTTTGTGCAGGAAGGCATCGCCCGGGAAGAAAGTGATGCACGCATTTTGGGATCGAGCGAGTTTGTCTGGCAGGTGCTGGAGGAAGCCGAGCAAAGAGTGCGCCGGCAGTTGCCCGTCGCTGATCAGCTTGAAACGGCTGTAAGGCTGATCAGCGACGGGCACACTGACGTCCCCGAGGCCCCGATGCTCGGCCCTGGCCAGCGCCGCTTCCACATCGAGCGGAGGATCAATGAGAATATCGATGGTGGGCTCGGGCCGCCGGAAAGGCGGGTATTTCATTGAGCTGGCGGTCGGATCAGCGGTTTGCCGCGTTTTCTCTTTATCCTGGCTTCCGACTCGCGAGTTTTGTATTCTTGCACCTGCAAATCCGCTATGAACTATTATGCTATGCGTCTGTGCGGAGTGACAACCCATATCATGCGAGGAGTTGCAAATGGCTGTGGATCATGCCTGGTTGTGCCGACAGATTGTGGATGGGGCGCCGGACGCCGTTATTTTTGCCGACCGGGAGGGTGCTATCAGGCTCTGGAACAGCGGTGCCGAAAAGATGTTTGGCTATCCTGCCGGGGAGGCGCTCGGGCGATCCCTGGACATCATCATCCCGGAGCGGCTGCGGGAGCGCCATTGGAGCGGCTATCGGCAGGTTATGGAAAGCGGGGTCACTCGCTACGGCGAGCAACTTTTGGCGGTGCCGGCGGTGCGCAAGGATGGGACCCGCATCTCAATCGAGTTCACCATTGTGCTGGTGCGGGACGAAAAAGGCGATCTGATCGGCTCTGCCGCCGTTATTCGCGACGTAACCGCCCGCTGGCAGAAGGAAAAGGAGCTCAAGGAGAAGTTGGCGGCGCTCGAATCGCAGTCGAAATGACAAGGAGTGACCTATGGGAACGAACAAGCTGCTTGCCTCGCTGCGCTTTTTCCGCCGGCGGGGGGACCGGGAGCCATGCCGTGAGGGAAAATTGTCCGACGGCTGGGCCGAGCTCAGGTGCGGCGAGCGCGACTGGGAGGACCTCTATCGCAGGCGCTGGCAGTACGACAAGGTGGTGCGCTCCACCCACGGGCTCAACTGCACCGGCTAGTGCTCCTGGAATGTCTATGTGAAAGACGGCATTATCGTCTGGGAGACGCAGAAGACCGACTACCCGGGCACCGGCCCGGATCTGTCGGACTATGAACCGCGCGGTTGTCCGCGCGGGGCCACTTACTCCTGGTACACCTACAGCCCGGTGCGGGTCAAGCGCCCCTACATCCGCTCGGAGCTCTGGCGCATGTGGAAGCAGGCTGTGGCCGCCCACCCGGACCCGGTTGCCGCCTGGCAGAGCATTGCCCGTGATCCGGACCAATCGGCGCGCTACAAGAAGGCACGCGGCAAAGGCGGCTTCGTTCGGCTCTCCTGGGATGAGGCGGCCGACCTGATCGCCGCCGCGCTGGTCGACACCATTCCATCGTCAAGGAATTCTATATCGACCGCCAGTGTCAGTATTTCAACGATTATGCCAAACAATTCAACGACCTGCATCCCTTCATCCACCCCTTCAACCCGGCCATCGAGCCTCCCTGGGAAACCAAAACCAACTGGGACCAGTTCAAATTCATCGCCGAGAAATTCTCACGGCCGGCCACGGACCATTTGGGAGTGCAAAAGGACCTGGTAGCTTTTCCCCTGCTGCACGATTCCCCCGGCGAGACGGCGCAGCCGCTGGGCCGGGTGAAGGATTGGAAAAAGGGCGAAGTGGAAGCCGTTCCGGGGCGGACCATGCCGAACCTCAAAGTGGTGACCCGGGACTATGCCGACACCTTTCGCATGATGACCGCCCTGGGGCCGCTGGTCCGGCAGCCCGGGATCGGCGTCAAGGGAATCAGCTGGCAGGCGGAGGAAGAATACGAGGAGCTCGAGAGGCGCAATGGAGCCGTGGCCGAGGCCGGGATCAGCCGCCAGATGCCTGATTTGACGACGGCCCGGCAGGCGGCCGAAGCCATTTTGGTGCTGTCGCCCGAAACCAACGGCAGCACCGCCGTCAAGGCGTGGCGCGCCATGGAACAAAAAACCGGGCTGCACCTGACCCATCTCAGTGCCGCTGAAGAGGGGGAAAAGTATACCTTCGAGCGGCTCATCAACACCCCGGGCTCGACGATTTCGGGCAAACGAGGCGGCACTCACAACAGCGTCACCCGCATCCTCATGAAGCCCACCCAGATGATCGGCGGGTATGCGCAGCTGAGCTACGCCTTCAACTACTACGGACCCACCGGGGCGCAGCGGGACGAGGTGATTGAAGTGCGCAAGGCGCGGGAGGTCCAATGGTATGAAGATTAAAGCATGTCACCGCTACCAGATGCCCTGAAATCTTCCATCGCGGGTCTTCCTCCGGCCTATTTTGCCATGGTCATGTCAACGGGGATCGTTTCCATCGCCTCGCATTTTCTCGGCTTGCCGTCCATCGCCAAGCTGCTCTTGTGGCTGAATGTTTTCCTCTATTGCGGCCTGTGGCTTCTGAACCTGGCGCGCATGGTGCTGTTCCGGGGGGCGTTTTATGCGGACCTGTGCAGTCACAGCCGGGGAGTGGGGTTTTTTACCATGGTGGCGGGGACCTGTATCCTGGGCAGTCAACTGGTGATCCTGCGCGAAGCCTACGGCGCGGCCCTGGCTTTGTTACTGACTGGGCTCGGCTTATGGGGCATGCTGCTCTACATGGTTTTTGCCGCATTTGCCGTGCGGGCGGACAAGCCGACTCTGCAGGAGGGGATCAACGGGGTATGGCTGGTTGCCGTTGTGGCAACGCAATCGGTTTCCAGCCTGTGTGGTCTGCTGACGAATCATTTGCCCATCGAGGCGGAAATCACCATTTTTTTCTCTTTCTGCATGTTCTCTATCGGTTGCATGCTCTACCTGATGATCATCACCCTCATTTTTTACCGCATCATGTTTTTTCATTTGCAACCGGAGGACTTGAGCCATCCTTACTGGATCAACATGGGGGCGGTCGCCATCAGCACCCTGGCGGGGGCAACCCTGGCGGCCAACAGTCCCCATTCGGCATTTCTTCTGCCCCTGCTGCCGTTCACCGTGGGGCTCACGGTCTTTTTCTGGGCCACCGCCAGCTGGTGGATCCCTTTGCTGCTGCTGCTCGGGGCCTGGCGCTTCATCGTTCGACGAGGCGGATTCTCCTATGAGCCGCAGTACTGGGGAATGATCTTCCCGCTGGGGATGTACACCACCTGCACATTCAGGCTGGCGCAGGTGACCGGTCTCGACTTTCTATTCCACATCCCGAACTATTTCATTTATGCGGCGCTGCTCGCCTGGTGCGCCACCTTTGTGGGCTGGGCCCGTTCACAGCAGAAATTATTGACGGCCTGATCCTGATGAGGAAATAGTATACCTCACCGACGTCAATTTCGCTTATCAGTAACGGTCTGTGAGCATCCCTCGCCTCAGCCATGACCCGGAAAACCTTCTCTGCGCCCGCTTCCCGGTTCAGGTAGGCAAGAATAGCATAACTGTCAAGCAGTCTTTGCGGATTCACGCTCACGCTCCCGCCGGCGGCTATCCATCAAGACCTCGGTCAAGGAATCGCCTTCACTGAATTAACCGCAGAAGGCCTCAATGGGATCATCCGGCAAAGGTTGGATAACCGAGCCGCCTGATCACCTGCGACTTTGAGCAGAAGCTTGTTCCCCGGGGTGATGTTGAGCCGGCGGCGGATATCACCGGCAATGACGATCCGCCCCCGTGAGGAAGCGGTAACCATAGCCATGACATCCTCCTCGATAAGTTAGTGTCTGATTGAATCCACGGAATAAATCAGACACTAAAATATGATACAATTGAGTCAATGTCTTGCACGTTGGAAATAGTGCAACAGGTATAGCCTGCTCTACGATGATTGGTCCCCGTGTCACCCTGTCGTCACAGCTTGCCCGCCAGTTCGCGGCCAAAGCGCGTGCACCGTTCCAGCGCCGGCTCATCGGGATTCCACATCTCGCGAATGCCTTCGCCGACGATGTCAAAGCCCGCTTCTTCGAGCTTCTGGACGATCATCTTGACGGACTCGCCGCTCCAACCGTAGGCGCCGAAGGCCGCCGCCTTTTTCCTTTTGAAGCCGAGACCGCGGATTTCCTCCAGAATGCCGGCGATGGAGGAGAGGATTCCCTTGTTGATGGTGGGTGACCCGACAAGGATGGCTTTGGACTTGAAGACTTCCGTGATCACGTCGTTTTTGTCGGAACGGGCGGTGTTGAACAGTTTGATGGTGACGTCTCCATCGGCTGCGTGGATTCCTCCGGCGATGGCTTCGGCCATTTTTCTGGTGCCCTGCCACATGGAATCGTACAGCAGCGAGATCTGGTTTTCCTGGTAATCGTCGGCCCATTGGGCATATTGGTTCACGATCTGGAGCGGATCGTCGCGCCAGATGACTCCGTGACTGGTGCAGATCATGTCCACGGGTACGTTCATGGCCACGACTTCCTTGATCTTCCTGTCCACCAGCTTGCTGAACGGTGTCAGGATGTTGGCGTAATACTTGATACATTCCTGGTAGAGCTCGGTTCGATCGACCAGGTCGTTGTACATGAGCTCGGAAGCGTAATGCTGGCCGAAGGCATCGTTGCTGAACAAAATGTTGTCCCCGGTCAGATAGCAGAACATGCTGTCCGGCCAGTGGAGCATGGGGGCTTCGATGAAAACCAGGTCGCGCGAACCGATGGAAACCTTCTCCCCGGTTTTTACCGGCTTGAAATTCCAGTCCTGGTGGAAAAGCCCTTTGAACGATTTGAGCCCGTTTGCCGTGCAATAGATGGGGGTATCGGGAATTTCCCGCAGCAGATCGGCGAGGCCGCCGCTGTGATCGATTTCGGCATGGTTGGCTACGATCAAATCGATTTTCTTGAGATCGATCCGTCTTCTGAGGTTCTCCAGGAATTCCCGGCTGAACGGTTCCCACACCGTGTCGATGAGGACCGTCTTTTCGTCCTGCACGAGATACGAATTGTAGGTGGTGCCTCGATGGGTGGAATATTCTTCTCCGTGAAATTTTCGCAGTTCCCAGTCGATTTTACCGACCCAGGCGATGTGATCGCGAATATTGAAGCTCATTATGATCCTCCGATTGTTTTGGTGCATTACGGCTTGGAGTGATTGATGCCGGCTCAAAGCGCGATGTCCCGTCAAGTTATGACGCCGGCTGAGCCCGTGTCATAGTGTTTTGCACTGAAAATTTCGTAGCGGTTCACCGCGGGAATGGCGGAGTCCCCAGCCTCCCCGTTGGTTCAAGTCGGAGACTTGAACCAACGACAGATTGTCCCCCCTCGGCGGGCCTTAACCCAGGATGGCTTTCAAATCCTCGTCGGGGGTGGTGATGGGCTTGATGTCGAAATTTTTGACCAGCACATCGAGCACGTTGGGCGTGATGAAGGCGGGCAGCGACGGACCCAGACGGACCCCTTTGATGCCGAGGTGCAGCAGGGTGAGCAGGATGGCCACCGCCTTCTGCTCGTACCAGGAAAGGATCATGGAAAGGGGCAGCTCGTTCACCCCGATATTGAAGGCTTTGGACAGGGCCACGGCGATTTGGATGGCCGAGTAGGCGTCATTGCACTGGCCGATGTCCAACAGCCGCGGGATGCCGCCGATGTCGCCCAGGTTCTTGTCGAAGAAGCGAAACTTGCCGCACGCCAGGGTCAAGACCACGCAGTCTTTGGGGACCTTTTCCACAAATTCCGTGTAATAGTTACGTCCCGGCTTGGCGCCGTCGCACCCGGCTACCAGAAAGAAGTGGCGGATGGCGCCGCTTTTCACCGCTTCGACCACCTTGTCGGCGACGCCCAGGACCGCGTTTCTGCCGAATCCGCACATCACCTGACGACCGTTGGTGGCTTCCTTGAACCCGGGCAGGGCAAGGGCCTTTTCAATGACCGGGGCGAAATCCTTGTCGGCGATGTGGGTCACCCCGGGCCAGCCCACCAGGCCGGTGGTGAAAATATTCTCCTGATACGATTCGCGCGGCTTTTGAATGCAGTTGGTGGTCATCAGGATGGCTCCCGGAAATTCGGCAAATTCTTTGGTCTGATTCTGCCAGGCGGTGCCGTAGTGGCCGTAGAAATGGGGATATTTCTTGAGCTCGGGGTAGCCGTGACAGGGCAGCATTTCACCGTGAGTGTACACGTTGATGCCCTTGCCTTCGGTCTGCTTAAGCAAAATTTCCAGGTCCTTGAGGTCATGGCCCGAAACCAGGATGGCTTTGCCAGGCTTGGCGCCAAGGGGCACCCGGGTCGGAACCGGATGACCGTAGACTCCGGTGTTGGCCGCGTCCAGCAGTTCCATGGCGCGCAGATTCACCTCACCGCATTGCAGAACCAACTTGACCCAGTCCTCCAGGCCGAGATTTGCATCGAGCGTTGCGGCCAGCCCTTCGTGAATAAAGGCATACACCGCTTCGTCTTCCTGCCCGAGGATGTGCGCGTGGTCCGCGTAGGCGGCAACGCCCTTGAGGCCGTAGACCAGCGTTTCCCGAAGGGAAAGGATATCCGCATTGAGGTCGGGTTCCGACTTGATGCCGACCGCCTCGCCCTGCTTGACCAGTGCGTCCAGGGTCCGATCGGGTTTGAAGGTGGCGGCCGCCTGGGTGAAATCGACCCTGCCGCCTGCGGCATGAACCTTTTCTTTGAGAGCCTCGCGCAGTTGCACGCAGCAGTCGATCAACTGCACAAAGCGCTGCGGGTCGAAGTCCACGTTGGTCAAGGTGGAAAAGGTGGCCTCACAGGTGAAGGTATTGACCTCCGCATCGGTCACCCCTACTTTTCGGCCTTCCACGGCATACAACGACAGCCCTTTCAGGGCATGCACGAGAAGGTCCTGCAGGGCGGCCACGTCGGGTTGCTTTCCACACACGCCGATCTTGGTGCAGCCTTCACCTTTAGCCGTTTGTTCACACTGGAAACAAAACATGAGGTTCTCCTTTTTTGTCCGGTTCTGAAAAGTGCATCGTTTTGGGGGACTCTGAGCAACACAAAGACAGACATTAATCTTTTCTTAAAATGGATGCTTTGATTTAAGTCAAGATTAAACCGCCTTAGGCAAGTCAAGGCGGCAGCGAGCTTCGAATTCACTTAAATTCGCCCGGTGATCGTGGTATTTTACGGACTGCTGACGCAGCCAAAGGGCCTTCCCGGTCCACTTTCATCGCTGTTGTGAATTTTCGGGTAAAGAGGTAAGGCGTTATGTCACGAATCCATCCACCAGAGCTCATGACCCGCAGGCATTTCCTGCAAGTGCTCGGCGGTGCGGCTGCCACCGGGCTGCTGTGCTGCTCGCCGCTACCGGTGTTCGCCGATCACAGAGGGGCACTCAACCAGCAAGTGAACAGCTACGTTCAAAAGCTGCGCCGGACCGGGCGCGTCCCAGCGGACGAGATCACCGCATGGTCGGTCTATGATTTCACGACCGGTCAGAAGCTGGTTTCGATCAATGAAAATCGGCCCCTGCAGGCGGCCAGCATGATCAAACCGTTCTTGGCCCAGGCCTATTTCTTTCGCCACCAGGAGAACCAGTGGCGCTACCCTTACGATAGACAGGTTCGGCTGAAAATGCAGGCGATGATCCGGGACAGTGACAATGCGGCCTCAAATTTTTTCATCAACCGGGTAGGGGGCAATCGACCGGTGAATCAGCGGCCACGCGAGGTCGAGCGGGTACTCAAGCGCTATGCGGGCGGCATCTTCCAGCAGACCTCCATCGTTGAATACATTCCCAAAAACGGCCGGACTTATCGCAATAAGGCTTCGGCTCACGATTACAGCCGTTTCCTCTACGCCATGCACCACGACCGGCTGCCGCATGCCAGTGAGATCATGCACTACATGGGGATGCCCAGCCGCAACCGCATCAGGGACGCAGTACTGCCTGCAGATGTCAAGCTCTATCACAAAAGCGGCACTACCGCTCACTTATGTGGAGACATGGGCCTGCTGGTGGCCAGGGACTGCAACGGCAAACCCTGTCCATATACCTTTATCGGCATCATCCAAAAAAATCGTCGTGCACGCAATTACGGCGCCTGGATGCGGGACCGCGGCAATGTCATCCGGGAAGTCTCCGCCCTGGTTTATGACTGCATGCGGCGGCGCCTCAACCTGGCAGGGTGAGCGGCAAGCCCTTACACCCTGCGACGCCGGGAGCCGATTGGCAAATTGACTGACTGCCCCGTTCGTTCCGCCGTGCCCGCCGCACAACCTTCTGATTTAGAGTGCAACTGGCGGCCCTTTGAGTACACTTGTTACACCGGCGCAGCCCGATACAAATCATCTTGCCGGTGCAAGGTGCGCTTTCCGCGTTTCCGGCAATGTGACGCAGCAACTTCTGTGTCTATGGGAACTCGACGCACTCGAATTATGTGCGTTCGCCCATCTTTGCGGCGCGCGGCGAGGGCCGGTGAATGCCATGGTAGTCTGTACTGCCGCTGATCTTGCTGGTTTCTATATGAACATGTGCGTTATTTGCCGACCAGGGTGGCGGTGAACCGTGAGTAGAAAAACACTGATTGGAGGAGGCGATGGAAGTCCAGGAATTTATGACCAGTAAAGTGGAGTATATCGATGGGGATGCAAGCGTTTATGACGCCATCGAACGGATGGTTGACAAACGCATCAGGTCCCTGGTGGTGAAGCCCTCAAAGCGCGAGAAGATGCCGGGCGTGGTCACAGCGCGCGATGTGGTCTTCAGGGTTCTCGCCAAGCACCTTGATCCGGGGTCCGTGAGAGTGGCGGAAATTGCATCGAGACCCTTGTATTGCATGGCGAAGGGGACCAGTGTGCTGGATGCAGCCAGTATCATGGAAGAGAAGGGTGTGGCGCGCGTTTTCGTGTGTGAGGGAGAGCAGATTTTGGGGGTTTTTTCCCTGATCGATGCCATGCAAAGCAGCCTCATTTTAAGGGCGAGGAAATGACATGTTCAAAGAACTGCTCTCATTCGGCAAGAAGGAACAGAAGGCGCTCGACCATATGACCCGGCACGTGCAGCTCTTGTGTTCCGCCTGTGAGGCCTTCCGCGAAGCGTTGGAGAAAAGGGATTTCAGGCTGATGGAGACGGTGGGAGACCTCGAGCGTGAAGGGGACATTGTTCGGCGGGAAATCATCGGCAACATTTACGAAGGCGCATTTCTGCCCTATCTCCGCCCGAATCTTCTGAAATTTGTGGAGACCGTCGATGAGGTTTTCGACCTGCTCAAGGCTGCGTCGCGCTATTATCGCGACCTGGTCCTCGAGGGCGAAATCCTGTATGAATGCACCCGCATCGCGGTCCTCAACTTGAGGATGGCTGAAATGCTGTACATTACGTTTCAGGCCAT
>FWPV01008812.1_pt1 | contig 17410 bp, 17 predicted proteins | sample 2228371 | NCBI WGS metagenome assembly FWPV01 (sample SAMEA103939776, study PRJEB20133) | metagenome | reverse complement strand
AGAATTATCTTTATTTTTCAACAAATTATAGCTTTTAATTCAATGATAGCAAATAAAAATATATTAAAAATCATTGCAATCTTTATGCCTTTTCCTTTTTGAAAAGCTTGTTTATTCCTCTCTGAAGGTCATCGATGAATGTGTAAGCCACCGGGACAACGAAAAGTGTGAGAAGAGTGGAAGCAAACATGCCCCCAAACGTTGCACGCCCCATTCCTGCCCTTAGTTCTCCACCTGCGCTATAGCCCAGAGCCACTGGCAGGACCCCTAACATCGTTGTCACGGCGGTCATCAGGATGGGCCTTAACCTCACTGGAGCAGCCTGCAGAATGGCAGCATTTCGCTCAAGCCCTTTCTCCCTCAACGTATTGGTATAATCCACAAGGAGGATTGAATTTTTGACCACCAGAGCTGTTAATGTGATCATGCCGATCATACTGATGATGGAGATGCTATCCCCGGTCACATAAAGGGCTCCGAATGCTCCTGCGGTGCTTAAGGGAAGAGCCAGCATCACGGTCAAGGGGTGGAGGAAGCTGTTAAACTGCATGGCTAAGACCATGTAGATAATGATCACTGCTTGAATTAAGGCATTGATCAGATATCGGAAAGACTCTTTGAAAGCCTCTGCCTGACCGAAAAAGCTATGAGAATATCCAGAAGGGATGATCTGTTTGGCTAATGCCTCTATCTCGTCAATTGCCTCCCCCAGTGCTTTATCTGCGGTGGTATCGGCATAGATGGTCGCACTTCTCTGGCGATCTTTACGATTAATCAAAGGAGGTGCGATTCCCTCTTCAACCGACACCACCTGGGCCAGTTTGATCAATCCTCCTCGGGGAGTCCGAATCGAAATCGCTTCGATGTCTTCAGGAGTCATTCGTTGATCCTTCACCAACCTGATTCGGACATCATAACGTTTGGCCCGCTCCACATCCTTGAATTTAGAAATCTCCTGTCCGCCAATCATCTGCCGAATGGCAGAAGATATTTCTCGGATATCAACCCCTGCGTCCGAGGCTTTATTCCGATCCACATAGACTCTCACTTCGGGTTTCGTTAATTCCAGGTCCGTGCTGATATCGACATACCCTGTCCGTTTCATCATCTCTGCCATGATCACGGCGGAAAGATGCTCCAGTTCCTTCACATCAGGTCCTTTGATATCAAATTGCAAAGGGGCACTTCTCCTTCCGCCCACCGCAATGGGTTCAAAATCTTCGATATACACTTTACAACCTGGAATTCGGCGGACTTCTTCTCTGAGTCCTGCCATGATCTCGTGCTGGGTACGCTTCCTCTCTTTTCGATCCTTTAAGGCAACGAGTAAAATTCCCTTGTTTACCTCTTTTCGGGCCCCTACCCCGATCGTGGAAAAAATGTTTTTCACTTCCGGGAAATGAAGCACAATCTCCTCAATCTTTCTCATCTTATCATCGGTATACTGGAGGGTAGATCCGGTCTGGGTCTCCAGACGGACCAGAAAACGGCTTTCATCTGATTTGGGAACAAATTCCCGTTTTAAATTCATCAGGATGATGACGCTTCCCAGAAAGATGATCGTTGCCAGAAGAACGACCCACCACCGGTGTTTCAAGCAGAACATAAGCGCCTTTCGGTAGCGTCGTTCTAATCTTTCATAGCTATTGGCCAGGAGAGAAGAGAACTGGCTCCTCTTCCTTTCCAACTTCAAAAACTTGGAACAGAGCATCGGGATCAAGATGAGGGCAATGGCTAATGAAGCGATGACAGAGGTGGCTACCGTGACGCCAAACTGATAGAAGAATCTCCCAATGATGCCTCCCATAAAGGCAACCGGAATGAACACAGCGGCGATGGAAAAAGTGGCCGCCGCAGCCGCAAAGGCGATTTCCGAGGCCCCTTCCCTTGCGGAACGTATGGGATCCTTTCCCTCTTCCATATGGCGATAAATATTTTCAAGAACAATGATGGCATCATCAATCACAACCCCCACCATCATTGACAGGGCAAGCATGGTCATATAATTTCTGGTAAATCCCATAAAATGCATGATTCCGAAACTGGCAATCAGGGAGGTGGGGATGGCTAAAGCCGTGATGAAGGTGCTCCGAAGACTGAGAAGGAAAAAGAACATCACACCTGCCGCAAGCATTCCTCCTAAAAAGACATCGTAGCCAACATCTGAGATGGCTTCCTCAATGAATTGGGAACTGTCAAAAGAGATGAACACTTCCACACCGGATGGAAGGGCTTTGTTCATTTCAGGGAGTTTTGATTTTACGGCGCGTGCCACCTCCACCACATTGGCTCCGGAACGCGGGATAATGCTCAACCCTATCGCAGGAACTCGGTTATAGCGGGCAATCGAACGGACCGGTTCTGTTCCATCCTCTGTCCAGCCAATATCCCTTAAACGTATCGGGGCACCACGTTGATAGGCGATGATCAGCTGATTAAAATCCTCAAGCGATCTGAGCTCCCCTAAATTACGAACGGTGAATTCCCGGTCAACGCTTTCAATAATGCCCCCTGGTAATTCAATATTTTTCACCTGAAAGGCCCTTGCCACATCATGGGTGGTGAGCTGATGGGCTTCCAGCCGTTTTCCATCAATCCAGACACGAATTTCCCTTTTGGCATACCCTTCAAGCCGGATGGTTCCGACTCCCTGGATCGACTCTATTTGTGGTCTCAAAATTTCATCAGCAATCATTCCTAATTTCTGAAGTGGTAGATTGCCTCGCATGGATAGCCAGAGAATGGGGATGGCGTTAATGTCGAGTTTGTCAATCACAGGTGGATCGATATCTGTTGGCAACCTTCTTCTTGCCAGGTCCACCTTAGCCCTGACATCCTGAACAGCAGAATCAATATCGCGATAAAGCTCAAATTCGACCACAATCTGGGAGAACCCGTAACCACTTGTCGAAGTGATATGCTTGACACCTTCGATGGTATTCACCTGTTCTTCGATCGGATCGGTGACATCCGTGTCCATCACTTCTGGGGCGGCTCCAAAAAGAGTGGTGGTGATCGTCACGAAAGGAAAATCGACCTTTGGAAAGAGGTCAATCCCGAGGCGTTGATATCCAAGAATACCAAAAAAGACGAGGGCTAAGGTGATGATGGTAGCCACCACAGGGCGCTTAACAGATGTATCGGAAATAAACATAGAATCTCCACCCTTTTACTATTTCATAAAAACGACTATGGTGTAAAACCTATCTGGGATTTGTCGTCGGGGACGTGGTGCTTGTTATCACTTTCACACCGTCGGTAAGATGTTCATGCCCGGCAGTGACGACTTGCTCCCCCTTTTGAATCCCCTTGATCACCTCCACCTTTCCATCGAAACGGATTCCAGTCTCTATTTCTCGTCGGAAAGCAACCCCTTCCTTCACCACATAAGCAAATATTTTACCCTCCTGGCTGAAAAGGGCTGATTCCGGAAGGGCAATACCATTTGAATGGCCACCTACTGGAAGAGTGATTTCTGCAAAAAAACCCGGCTTCAAACGATGATGAGGATTCGGGACAGAGGCTTTCAGCTTCACATTTCGGGTAGCAGGATCAGCGGTTGGACTGATGAATTGAACACTGGCTGTATAGTTTTCTTGAGGAAAAGCTTTCACAGTGAAATGAATTTTGCTCCCTCTTTGAATTCTTCCGACCCAGCTCTCAGGGACAAAGAACTCCAGCTCAAGAGGATCCATCTGGACGATCGTTAAAATTTCATCTTTGGGGGCCACATTCACATGCTCCCCAAGAGAAGCTACTTTTAAATTCACCACCCCATCGATAGGTGAAACCATATGGTGGTCTAATACATTCTGTCTGGCTAAATCCAATTCTGTTTTGGCTAAAGCCAAACGGGCTTCATCCAGTTTTACCTTCAGGCTCAGATCATCATAGACCTGCTGGGGAATGACCTTTGAGTCGAGGAGTTTTTGATATCGTGAAAGCGTATTACGATTTGTTTCAAGGGAAGCTTCAGCCTCCCGGACCCGAGCAGCTGCCCTCTCCACCTGGAGTCTGGCATCTGTATCATCGAGTTGAACCAAAGCTTGTCCTCTTTTGACCCGGTCTCCCTCTCTAACAAAAATCGTCCGAATGATCCCAGCCTTTTTAGGGCTGATCACCACATGCTCTGGGGTTTTGAAGCTTCCAACGGCGGATAACTGATACGTGATGGGTTGAGGAATGATCTCAACGACCTCTACCTGCCTCTGCTCCAGAACGTGATTCGAACTAAGGAGAGTTTTTTCAACGCTCACTGATTCCTTCGACCCACATCCACCTGTGAGCAACACCATACCCAATCCGCAAAATAAAATAATGAATCGTCGCATAGAAGTTCTCTCTTGTCTTAACCCGTGAAATATCTGATTTTAACCTAAATTGAGCGATTCTTTTTGAATACCTCTTTAGCTACAGGCATCTGCCCAGGTTTAAAATCACCCGAAGGGTGAGCCGTATCGCAAGGCTTTAGCCTTGCCTACCCGCCCGTCGGACGGGCAGACAGGCCTTATCAGCAACCCTAAAGGGTTGTGCCACAATGAAATTTGAGAAAACCGCTTCATTTAAGTTTAAAATAAAAGTGGATTGTGATGCCCTCAATGGGCTCCTTTCCTCGCCACCGCCCGCTATCTGGAAAGCAAACAATAAGAACCTCTTCTTAATTGTCCTTCGTTCATTGTTCATCGTTCATTTTACTCTAAGGATACATCCTTCCCATCGCCCGTTCCAATCTTGCTTTGGCAATATTAAAATCGCTCAGGGCGCTGTAATAGTTGACCCTTGCCTGAGCTAAGAGGGTAACGGCATCCAGGACATCTGTTGCCGTTGCTACTTGATGTTTGTATCGTTCTTCGTTCATCCTCAGGTTTTCTTCAGCCTGCTCGATTGCCTTTTCGGCCACATTGATATTTCGTTCCGCAACCAGCAGATTTTGATAGCTACTTTTCACTTCGAGGGTAATTCCCTCGACCACCTGGGCCTTGACATCCTCAGCCTGTGTGACCTTCACTTTGCTCTCACCGACCCGATAAGCCGTCTTTCCCCAATCTCCAAGGGTAAAGGTGACCAAACCCTGAAGGGTCCACCGTTCGCTTCGGAAATCTCCCAGAAGCGAAGGCTCCTCTGAAAAACGCTGATAATTCCCTAATAGGCTAACGGTCGGGTAAAATCCACTCTTGGCAATCTTCACCCCTTCTTTTGCCTGATCAACCTTCAAGTTAGCCGCTTTGATCTCTGTCCGTTTTTCTAATGCCTCCTTTAACGAATCCTCAAAACGGTGAGGAAAGGGTTGATAACTGAGAATGTCCACCACCTGGAGTGGAGCATCGATCTCATTTCGAAGCAAAACATTGAAAGCAGATTTGGCTAACACAAGATCGCTCTCCGCCCTCACGAGTCCCTGCCTGGCATTGGCAAGCCTGACTTCAGCCTGGAGAACATCGTTTTTTGCAACAATCCCCACCTCAAAAAAAGCCTTTGTCACCTCCAGTTGGGCTGAAAATTGCTTGACCGTCTTCTGGGCCACTTCTAAAAATTTTTCCGCTCTTAAAATATTGAAATAGGCCTCTCGAACTTGAAGAACAATCTCCCTTTTAACCGTTTCCACATCGGTTTTAGATATATCTACCCCCAATTTTTCAAGGCGATAGTTGGACAGAATCGCTCCACCAGAAAATAAGGGTTGATGAATCGTCGTGCTAAAAGCGGAGACATTCCTGCTCGTGCCGGCTATCCCTCCACCGAAAACACCTACTACGGTTGGCTCATTGTATCGGGTCTGACTATACTGCCCTGTCCATTTCGCAAAGAAATCGGTCATGGCAGCCTTTCGCCTGAATTCAGAACCAACAACCCCTTGCATAGAGACATGAAGGTTTAAATTTCTTTCCAGAGCGATCTGGATGCTCTCCTCCAGGGTCAGTGGTTTTGAACCATCCTGAGCCCAGGATATTCCTGTGAAAAGGATGAATCCTGCAAGAAATCCAAAAAAACATCTCTTTCTCATTGACTTAACTCCTCCTTTCCCTCTTTTCCGCCCCTTCCAGGAAAATTTCCAAAATGGTCTCTGCTTTTGAGACAAGAGAATAAGGTTCGGGATGGATCAGCCACTCAAAGATAAAGGAATGGACAATGCCTTCAAAGGCATGGGCAAGATCCATGGGATGGATCGGCTTGAGTTCTTTCAATTCAATGCCCTGCTGAAAAACCTGAGCCAAGTCGTGGAGGTAACGGACCATCTTATCATGGACCTTTTTCCCGCAATCATTCTGAATCGACCATTCATAACGGCTTCCTTCTGATGCATAGATTCTGAAGAAATCGCGGTTCCTCTCCATAAATTGCAGTTCAAGATTCAGAACTTTCCTGATCCTTTCAATAGCAGAGGCTTCACGGGAAAGTTCGGCTTGTACCAATTGGTAGATTTCGTCTGTCTTCTCATCGATGAGAGTGAAGTAGAGATCTTCTTTCGATTTGAAGAATTTATAAAGGGTACCCGTCCCAAACTCAGCTTCCCGGGCAATCTCGTTCATGGTCGTCTGAAAAAAACCCTTAAGGGCAAAGACCTTTTCTGCTGCCTGTAAAATCTCGGCCCGATGCGTTAAGCGTTCCCTTTCTTTTCGACTCATCCTGATCTTATCTTCCATAAATTTAAAAATTCTTATTCATTTTATGAACCATCATTCATTCATAAAACAAAAAAAGGTGTATGTCAAACATCTCTTTAAGATTCTCTGTCACTTAGATTCCTTGCTATGGTCCCAATATCCTGTACCATTCTGTTTAAGACCCTTCCCTTGTTTTGGGTATCCAGACTCTGTTGGGTTCAATGATATGGACCACCTTCCATCCCTTCCTAACTAATGCCTCGGCTATCCAGCGTCGATGGCATTTCCAAGGGAACCTCTCTGAGCAGAAAAAAGCGGTACGCCTGTATTTTCCAATCTCCTCCAGTTTTTCCAGCCCTGTTTGAAAGCATTCACTCTTCATATATTCGAGATATCCACCCTTGCGAAAGCCTCCCAACTCTCTTCCCAGGTAAATATAGGAGTATCCCTTCGATCTTAGAAAATCTTCAAGCGCTTCTCTTGAGAAATGTGGAAAACGACTGGTGGGAAAACTCCGGACATCGACTCCGACATCAAGTTGGAATTCTTTAAAAAGGGTTAAAAATTGAAGGATGGTTCGATGACTCGTGCCCAGGGAATAGATCAGCCGTTCTTGATCAGGACTTTGTGGAAAGGGAAGCAATTTTCCCACTCACCTCAAGGATATTTGAAATGATTCCCTTCAATGATTCGATCAAGCCGAGATAGAGAGGAGAAGATTTAGGCATACAGATCCCCTGAATCAACCTCTCTTCATGTTCTTCCGAGAAACCATTCGCAATTTTGAGAATCGTTCTCACCCGTTCACCGATGTGTTGGGCGAGAAGTTTATTTCTGGTCTGGATAAGATCCGGAAGACTTTCGAGAAGGTCCATGGCTTCTTGAAAGATATCATTGACCTCCTTCACTGCCCGATCACTGAAAAGGATATGTTCTTTCACCATCACCTTCAGTCTGTCCACCATCACTTTCATATGATGAGCCATTCGATCAAAACTGGTTGCCATGGACAAATAAGGTTTGGCCCATTCTTTCCCTCTTTCAAGGGATGAGGATTTACGAATTAATAATTGGGCTAATTCAGTAGAATGGATCAGAACCTCTTCCTGGACCTGCTCTGCCTCCTGGATGGCCTTCTCTTTAAGCGTCCGAAAGCCTTCGAAAATCAGTTCCAGCAATTTTACCTCGCTGCGACCCAACTGGATCAATTTCTCTTCCACATCCTTTTCCATTGCTTCCTCCCTATGTCTGAGGCTCAAACAATTTCAATTGTCCCTCTTGAGACTCACCCATCTTCTTTTCAGGAAAGAGATTGATCTTCCCATAGACACCATCGTGGCCCGGAGTGATGGATACCTTTCCCTGCCTCATTCGAATGATTCCTTCCAGAATATTCTGGGGAACAAATGTGGACAACTCTTCTAAGGTCGCTTCCAGGAGAATATAAAACTCTGAACCTCCTCTCTCAATCAGTCTCTCGTATTCGGAATCCACTGCCTTTGTCCCTACCCGAACCCCTAATCCTTCTGCAATGATTTCTTCCAGTGGAATGAGGTGGATGGAGGGAACGGCCGTTTTAGGGATGAATCCCTCCGGCCGGTCAGAAAGCGTCTCCACCCGGTGCATCACGCCAATGGTCAATTTTTTCTGACAGCGCGGACACAGGTAGTTGTTCGATATGGTTTCCGCTGGGGAGAAGATCACCCCACACTGACGGTGGCCATCGTAATGATATTTCCCTTCCTCTGGAAAGAATTCGATAGTGAAGAGAAACCTCCTGCGGTCCTTCCGACGCAGGGTGTCGATGATGTCCGGATAACTCAATTCGCAATCAAACCCATTCGCCTCCCTTCCCAATCGATTGGGTGAGTGGGCATCCGAATTGGAAATCAGTGTGATGTCATCAAGGGCCGAGAGTCTCCAGTTCATTTCCGGGTCAGAGGAAAGGCCGGTTTCAATGACTCGAATCCATGGGGACATCTCCCCGAAGCATTCTTCGATTGAGTCGAAACCGGAGTGGGCACCGAAGATCGAAAACCAAGGAGTCCAGGCATGGGCAGGAACGATGAGGCAGTCCTCTGAAATATCGAGAATCATCTGGACGAGTTCCTTTGCGGTGAATCCAAAGATGGGCCTCCCGTCTGAGGAAAGCTTGCCGAAGTTTCCGAGTTTCGAACGGATCGCCTCTGCCACTTCAAAGGAAGGAGCAAACAGGAGGTTATGAATTCGCCTGACCTTCCCTTCCTGAGAATAGATGTTGCTCACCTCTGTGGTCAGCATGAACCGGACGCCTTCGTCACCCTTTCTCAACTGATAAAGACCGTTCCCTGAGGAAACCAGCTTTGATTGAAGCTCTGCAAAGTAGATGGGATGAGTAAAATCCCCGGTCCCGAGAAGGGTGATCCCTTTCTTTTTGGCCCAACGGGCAAGCGTCTCCACCTCCATATCCTTGCTTGTCGCCCGGCTATATTTCGAATGGAGATGAAAGTCGGCAATGAATCGCATTTTATAAAACCTGAAACGCGTAAGACGAAAACCAAAATTCGAAACAATGTCAAAAGGCAAGTGCCCAAATGATCTAAATAGTTCTGGACTTTGATCATTGGGTATTCCAATGGGCTTCGAATTTCGATCATCGAATTTCGAAGGTTGTTAAACCGCCTCATTTAGGCCACAACCTTATAGACGGTGTCGTGCTCCCGGACCTTCTCCTTCACCTTGATTCCGATGTCCGCCCCAATCCCTGCCTCCTGGACATTGGCATTTTCAATCTGCATCGAGTCAACTGCCTGGGTGAAGTCCGTGGTATGGCCAACGATGTGGATCTGGTCTCCTACTTTTAGGGAACCTTCCGTCAGGCGAATCGCCGCAACCCCGATCTTCCCAAAATACTTGATGACCAATCCTATCTTCTTCTCTTCCATTGCCTTCCTCCTTTCGATTGGTTTGACCTGAATATCAAAAAAGATACCGCCCATCAGAGCTAAACCTCTATTCCCATGCGCCTCAGCCCGTTGAGGACATCACCCACCTCAAGTTGATTCAAGCAATCCATCTCCTTGCATAGAAAAAATCGTTCTTCTGGACAGGGCGAACAGGGAAGACCGATACGGACGACCTCCACGTGCTCACCCCGAGGAGACCAAACCCTGTGATCCGTGGGGCCAAAAATGGCAAGTGTGGGTAATCCGAGAGCGGCTGCCATATGGGAAATTCCCGAATCGTTCCCGATGAAGAGGCGCCCCCCTTCCATCACAGAGGCAAGCTGAACCAATGAGAGCCCTCTGGCAAGAATGACACGAGAGGATTCCAGCTCTCGGAATGCCTGCTGGGTCTCTGCGCCTTCAGCGGGTCCGAGGACAACCAGAAATTTTCTTCGAAATCGATTATCCAATTGGCGAAAGAGGGCCAAAAATTTTTTGAGAGGCCACACCTTCTTGCGACTCCCACTCCCTGGATGGAGGATGATGATCTGATTCCGTTCTTCAGGAGAAACACCTTTTTCCATCCAAAATTGTTTCCCCCAATGTCGATCAGATTCATTCAAATGAAGTTGTGGATTGGGCTCAGAGGGAGGAATGTCATATCGGCTGAGTTGGTTTAGAAGATAGTCGGATAGATGGACCCTTCCATCCCAGTGAGGAAGGGAATGAATGTGAAGCATCCGTCCCTCGGAGACCTTTTTCAGATTTTTGATGAGAGGGCCTTCAGCATCTTTTCCAAAGATGACGATGAGCTCAAAAGCACTGAAAAATTGAGAGAGGGTTCTATCGAGAGCACCTTCCCCGACGAAAAAGGTTGCCATTCCCTTTTGATCGATGGAAAAAACCTGCTCTGCATAAAACCGCCCTTCGGCTAATTGAAGAATTCTGGGGTATCCCATGAAGAAGCATTTGGCACCTGGAAAGGCTTTCCGGATGGACTTAAAAACCGGCAGGGCTAAAATAAAATCCCCCAAAGCGCCCTGATGGATCACCAGGATGGATTGGACTTCGGGCCATGGCCCGCTTTGAGATAGGGTCATTTCTCTCTCCCTCTATCGTTTAGAAATCTCCTCCAGTCTTTTTCGAACATATTCGTCCTCAGGGGTATTCTTTAGAACCCATTCATATTCCCTCCTGGCCTCCTTCCATCTTCTTTGCTCCTCATAGAGGACCCCCAGATTAATTCGTGCAAAAAGATAGTTGGGGTTGATTCGAATGGCCTTCTTCAATTCAGAAATGGCTTCCCGAATCCGACCTTGATCGCTGTAAAGAAGGGCAAGGTTATAGTGTAGATCCGCATATCTGGGATGGAGCCTGACCGCCCTCTCCATATACTGAAGCGCCTGTTTGGTCTTTTTTCTGACTCCGCAGACATAACTGAGATAAGCATATCCCAGTCCATTGTTGGGATTCATTCTGACCGCTTTTTTAAATTCGAAGATGGCCCTCCGATCGTCTCCTGTGTAATAATAGACCAATCCCAGGTTAAAGTGCGACTGAAAGGTATCCGGGCTTAATCTTTCTGCCTTCTTTAACTCGCGAAGGGCTTGTGCCAAATGGCCTTCTTTGGCCAGATAGAGGCCGATCACGCCATAAAACTTGCTATAAAGGCGGCGGAGGTGAATGGTTCCTATGCCTTTCTTGGGAATACCCTTAACGCAGATCTGCCCATGTTGCCATATTCCTTTTCTCCGATAGTACTGCTGACAGGCAGGGTGGCTTTGCAATGCCTTCCGGAGGAAACGAGCGGCATCCCTCTCTCTTCCCATCTTCGAATAGACCATCCCCAAAAGGTGCTGGAGAAAACCGGGTTTCGGATCTCTCTTCAGTTCGGAGAGGAAGATCGCTTCTGCCTCTTTCCATCGTTTCATGACAAGAGTGAGAAAGCCCAAACTGAGTTTCGCTTCGGCATAGTTTGGATTGAGACGGAGAGCATGACGGAATTCCTTTTCTGCCCTCTCAAACTCCCCCTCCACCGTGAGAATCAGACCCAACTGATGGTGCAGGTCTGCGTAGTTGGGGTGAACCCGAAGCTTCTCTTCAATCTCTTTTTTGATTCTCCTGTAGATCAGGAGCGGTCTTACGTTCATCCTTTCCCTCACCCTTATCCTCTGTCTGAGCCTCTGACTTCCTCACTCCTTCTCCTGTTCTCCTCTCTTCTGATGTCAAAGAACGAACCGGAATCCACTGGCCCTTTTCTTTGCGCCAATTGACAAACTGAAAGATCACATCCACAACCCCCGGAATACTCCTGATCTTCTTCTCAAAAGATAAGAGGGTCTTCACGGTAATGGTCTTTCTCACCTCTTCCTGGGTTTCAAGAACCATGGGCAGCCGGAAAATACCTCGGAAATAGACCACGCCTTTGACCGTTCCATAATCGATTTTCGAATAATCGATATTGGATCGGATCAGCATTCGCCGGACTTCGGATTGGATCGCAAAATCTTCTTTCTTCAAGGCTCAATCCTCTCCAGATTTGGTTTCCAGAGCCCTTCGGATTGCATCCAATAATTCCTCCGGATCGTAGGGTTTTTTAATAAAATATCTTGCTCCCAGCGCCCTTGCCCGTTCTTCAGCGTTTCGATCAGGACTCCCCGTCACAAAGAGGATGGGGATGTGGGCGGTCTGCTTGGACTCTTTTAATTTTTCCGCCACGCTGAAACCATCGCTCGCTGGCATCCGAATATCTAAGATGATCAGATGAGGCCGCTCCTTATGAGCCATAAATATTCCCTGAACCCCGTCATAAGCCGCAAGGGGATGATATCCATTGGCCTGGAGCCGAATGGTCAAGGCTTTGACAATATCTCTCTCGTCATCAACGATAAGGATTTTCTTCTTTCGCACGATCTTGCCTTGATTCACACTCCCCTATGGCATCCCCTAAACCCTTCCGTTCTCTTTTTGTTAAACTTCAGACTCTGAACTACCCACCTCCCTTAAAAAGGTAGCCGCATCTTCTGGAGGGGTCTGATTGACAAAGAATCCCGTCCCCCATTCAAATCCTTCCCGCAATCCTATCCTTAATCGAACCTCGATGTGCCAATGGAACTCCGGTCGATGGAAACGTTCCTGAACCGGTGAGGTATGGACCGTTACGCTATAGGGAGGATCGGCAAGCAATCGATAAAACCGTTGAAAGAGGGACTGAATAGCTAAGGCAAGGTCTTCTGCCTCTTCCTCTTGAAGCCTGTGAAAATCGGAGTGATGTCTTTTAGGAACGATCCAAGTCTCAAAGGGGTAGCGAGAGGCAAAGGGAGTAAATACCAAGAACGATACCGTTTCGAGGACAATACGTTTCTTTGTCAGAGTCTCTTCTTTCAGGATATCACAAAAGATACATCGCTCTTTTCGCTGATAATAATCCAAAATCCCCCAGATCTCCTCATCAATCCGGCGGGGAACAACCGGCATGGCAAGGATGTGAGAGTGGGGGTGCCGGTTAAAGATTCCCGGGTAATTCTTTAAAATGAGGAATTGTTTGAATCTCTTGTCTTTCTCGAGATCCAGCAGCCTTTCACGATAGGCGTGCAGGATGTTCTGGATCTGACCAATCTCCATGAAAGCGAGGGTCTGTTGATGTTCGGGGGCTTCAATCACGATTTCATGGGCACCAATGGCTTCCATCACATCATACATTCCTTCAGGCCTTCGATCGAACTCCCCTTCGATTCGGAAAAAAGGATATTTATTGGGAATGACGCGCACCTCCCATCCTTTCCCTTCTTTCCTTCGTATGGAATAGATCTCCGAGGGCGTGAGGGCTTCATGGCCCGGACAGAAAGGACAGGGGGACTTTGGCTCCGGAAGTTGATACGGCGGTTTAAAGGGAAGATAGTCCGAGGGCCCCTTGGGATGGTCGTTGGTCACCACTACCCACATTCGGGTGATGGGATCTCTTCTTAATTGTGCCATGACAGCTCCTCAGGCCAGTAACGATTGATAGATATACTGTCTTCCACGATGAGACACGGCTCCCAAAGAGTGGTTTCCCCTTTCGATTCTTAAGACCAGTCGCTTTTTGTAAAGGTTCAACAATCGCGTACCGCTGGTATTCATTCCAATCTTCTCCTTCTCACATAACTCGCGCAGAGTCAATCGCTTCTGCTTCATCACCTCGTTGAGGGTCTGGGTCAGATAGTTATTGAGGGAACCGATGATGCGCCATCCCGCTGATCCGATCGTGAGAACAGCCAGCCTCTTTCGTTCAAGAGCCACGCCGATATTCTCTTCCTGGGAAGGGGTGAGCCCCTTCAGGATAAGAAACTTTTCTCCATATTCATTCCCCCAAAGCCGAGAGATGATCTTGGCTACGACTTCATCCGCCCAGGAGAAATCGATCGAACCCATCCCCGAAAAATCGATGATGAGACAGAGGGACTCCTCCTCCTGGAGGATCTTTTCGATGGTCTGCCGGATGCGAGCGCCTCGGGAACGACCGGTCATTTCCCTCTTGCCGTTCCTAAAGAGATCTTGAGTCAGTTTCTTCAAAGACAGGACTCTTCGTTCCATTTCTACTTCAATTAATTCAGTTGAAATGATTTAAGCAAAAAGAAAAGGGGGTGTCAAGAGTTTTTTGAAAAGATCCGGAAAAATCCTGATCCTCTTCTGACAACCTCTTTTATGGATTAATGGATAAATCGGCTGGGATTCCCCCAGGGATGTTCGATTTCATCTACCAGTCGATCCCGACAGCTCTTGCAGAGGATGAGGTGAAATTCCTGGTAAACTTCCTTTTCAAGGTCTTCCGGATTCGACTTCTCCACCTGTTTTAAAAGACGTTCCAATTGGCCCTCCACACCTTCCTCCGGCTCCAGGAGAACGCCGTCAAACCCAGCAAAAATTCTGATCTGTGCCACATAGGAGAGGCTTCCCAAAGGCAAGCCTTTGCCGCATCGGAAGCAGTTGCCTCCCCTTTCTGGATGGTCTTTCAATGGTTTCATAGAATTTCTCCTGATAACGACGCTCTCCTCATCCAGGATGCCAATGCCGTCAGGGCCCGTTGGCGGATGAGATGTTTTTTTTGAAGTCCTTTCGCTCGCCTCGGAAGGGGAGGAAAGAGGCCAAAATGGATATTCATCGGTTGAAAAGGAAGCTGGGAAGAGTGACTCACATGATGGATCAGGGCGCCAATCGCTGTTTCGGGTGGAGGGATGACAGGTTCTTTTCCCGAAACCTGCCGGATGGCATTGATTCCGGCGAGGAGCCCCATGGCGGTTGATTCGACATATCCTTCGACTCCTGTGATCTGGCCAGCAAAAAAGAGGAGGGGCTCATCTCTCATCTGGAGGGAAGGCAACAGGAGGCGAGGGGCATCGATAAAGGTATTGCGATGGACCGATCCCCAGCGCAAAAATTCTGCCCGCTCTAATCCTGGGATCATCCTGAAGACCTTCGCCTGCTCTCCCTGTTTCAAACGGGTTTGGAAGCCAACCAGATTGAAAAGACTCCCGAAAGCATTCTCCTGCCTGAGCTGGACAACGGCAAAAGGCTGTTTTCCATTTCTTGGATCAATCAATCCGACAGGTCGAAGGGGGCCAAAAGCCAATGTATCCTTTCCACGACCTGCCAGCTCCTCCACGGGCAGACATCCTTCAAAGAGAAGGCCCTTCTCAAAATCCCTTAAAGGAACTTTCTCTGCTTGACAGAGGGCTTCCACAAAACGGTCATACTCCTCATGATTCATGGGACAGTTGATGTAGTCATCCCCCCCTTTTCCGTATCGGGAGCCTTTAAAGGTTTTGCTGAAATCGATCGATTCTGCAGAGACAATCGGTGAGATCGCATCGTAAAAGAAAAGATGCTCTTTCCCGGTCCTTTTCCTGATCTCTTCACTCAATCTCTCTGAGGTGAGAGGCCCTGTAGCCATAATGACCATTTGCTTTTCGGGGATGGCTGTGACCTCTTGCCGGATGATTTCTACTCCTTCCAGCCCCTCCAGGACCTCCGTCACTTTTTTGGAAAAAAGTTCCCGATCCACTGCGAGGGCATCCCCAGCAGGAACCCTGGTCTCCCTCGCCACCTTCAGGATCAGGGAATCAAGATGCAATAGCTCCTCTTTTAACACCCCGGAAGCATTGTCTGGTGACTCCGATTTAAGGGAGTTGCTACAAACCAATTCAGCAAGGAGAGGAGAACGGTGGGCAGAAGAGAAGACCTTCGGCTTCATTTCGAAGAGAAGGACCTTCCCTCCTCTTTTGGCGATCTGCCAGGCAGCCTCACACCCAGCCAACCCTCCGCCAATGACGAAAATGGGTTCCATACCGACTATTGTAGGCTTTTTCCTTGCCATTTGCAAAAGGACTTCGACCTCCTTAAAATTAAACTTATCCAGACCTTTCGGATCAAAGAGATGAAGATTGAACTGATCTCACCCGCTGTTGAAGAGAATGCTCCCGTCCCCAATCTCGCCCTTCCGATACTGGCCAGCCTGACGCCTCCAGAGATCGCTATTTCATATACCGATGATTTGATCTCTCCAATCGATTTGGAAAAAGGGTTGAAAGAGGTGGATCTGGTCGGGATGACGGTTTTGACGAAGACCGCTTTCAGGGCCTACCAGATTGCGGATGCATACCGTCAAAGAGGAATTCCTGTCGTTCTGGGAGGGATTCATCCAACAGCGCTCCCGGAGGAGGCTAAATCCCATGCCGATGCCGTGGTCATCGGAGAAGCAGAAGAGATCTGGCCACTTCTGATCGAGGATTTCAAAAAAGGCGATCTCAAACCCTTTTACCGGCAGGAGAGAGGGGTGGACCCTTCTAAGATTCCAAAACCTCGCAGAGACATTTTGCCCCGAAAGGGTTATTTCCCCCTCGATGTGGTCCAAGTCAGTCGAGGATGCCCTTTTCGTTGCGAATTCTGTTCGGTCAGGAAATTCTTCGGAGATACCTATCGTCTCCGGCCCATCCACGAGGTGATCGATGAGATCCGTGGCCTTCCTCATCGACTGATCATGTTCAATGACGATAATATTATCGGAAACACTGCCTACTCCAGAGAATTGTTCAGGGCCCTTGTTCCTCTTAAAAAGCGATGGATTGGCGAGGCTTCCCTTCACGGACTCAGAGACGAGAAAGAGGTCGAGCTCCTTGCCCGAAGTGGTTGCATCGGGCTTCTGATCGGATTTGAATCGCTCTCCAAAACCAATCTTGCTCAATCGCATAAGTATCAGAACCGGCCTGAAGAATATCGAGAGGTAATCGATCTCCTTCATCGTTTTGGGATCACCATCTGGGCTTCCTTCATCTTCGGATTCGATGAGGACGATCCATCCATCTTTGAGGAGACCGTAGATTTTTGTATTCAGACCAAACTCTTTGCTTCGGTCTTTGCCCTGCTCACTCCCTATCCGGAAACCGCTTTCTATCACCGCTTGAAGCAGGAAGGTCGTCTCTTTCAAGACCGATGGTGGCTTCTTGAGGACCCCAATGCAACGGCACCTTACTTCTTCCCCAAAAAGATGGACCTGGAGGTCCTCCGGCAGGGGTGGAAGCGATCCTGGAAAGAATTCTATTCCCTTTCTTCGATCGTCAAAAGATTTCAATGGAACTACCCGGGCACCCTGATCAATCGCCTGGTCTACTTCCCTTTTCAGGTGATGCAGCACCGATTTGCGCAGAAGAAGGTGATAGAGGGCAGAAGAAGATATCGGAGGGGCTTACGCTGAGGAACGGTAACCGCATTCTTTGCGGTAACATTGCTTCACAACTCCCTCTTTGCGCTGTTTCTCAAGAAGAAAAGGAGCGTGACATTGTGGACAGGGCTCAGGAAGGGGTTTGTCCCACACGGCAAAGGTGCATTCCGGGTAGCGAGTGC
>FWPV01005606.1_pt1 | contig 17411 bp, 21 predicted proteins | sample 2228371 | NCBI WGS metagenome assembly FWPV01 (sample SAMEA103939776, study PRJEB20133) | metagenome | reverse complement strand
CGGTTTGAAAAAACTTTATAAAATCCCTCCCAACCTCCCCTGCCTACCGGCAGGCAGGCTTTGCCAAAGGGAGGTAAAAGGCATTCCCCCTTTGGAAAAGGGGGACTCAGGGGGATTTTATGAGGATTCTTTTGATCCATTGACTAATTATCTCTTCTTTTCAAAGAAGCTAAATTGATACGAAATTTATTTACTCTCCGGGTTTAAGGGAGAGGAGGTGTCCCATCTTTTTGGCCTTCACCTTGAGATACTCGATATTTTCCTGATGGGGTTTGGTCTCAATGGGAACCCGCTCCACCACCTCAATCCCGTATCCTTCCAACCCGATAATCTTTCGAGGATTATTGGTCATCAGACGAATCTTATGAAGCCCTAAATCGACCAGAATCTGGGCCCCGATCCCATAATCCCTCATATCCGCTTTAAACCCCAACTCTTCATTGGCTTCCACTGTGTCCTTCCCCATGTCCTGTAAGGCATAGGCTTTCAACTTGTTGACCAACCCGATTCCTCTTCCCTCCTGCCTCATATAGACGATCACCCCTTTACCTTCCTTTTCCACCATGGCCATAGCCTGATGGAGTTGTTCTTCACAGTCACACCTCCTTGAGCCAAAAACATCTCCGGTGAGGCATTGGGAATGGACCCTGACCAGAACCTTGTCCTGAGGGTTGATCTCTCCTTTGACCAGAGCGATATGATGGTATTGGTCAATATCATTCTCATAGGCAATGGCAGTAAAAACCCCTCCATATTTGGTTGGAAGTTTTGCTGTGGCCACCCGTCTGACCAGGATCTCTTTGCTCAGGCGATATTTGATCAGGTCGGCAATGGTGACAATCTTCAACCCGTGTTTTTTAGCAAATATCTGAAGGTCGGGCATCCGGGCCATAGTTCCATCTTCATTCATGATTTCGCAGATGACCCCTGCAGGCTTCAGCCCCGCCAACCTGGCCAGATCAATCGACCCCTCGGTCTGCCCTGTTCTGACCAGAACACCCCCTTTTCTCCCCCTCAGGGGAAAGACATGGCCAGGCGCCACAAGGTCTTCGGGTTTCGCATTATCATCAATGGCTGTCAAGATGGTCTTGGCTCGATCCGCTGCTGAGATGCCAGTGGTCACTCCGTGTCGGGCATCAATAGAGATGGTAAAGGCGGTTTGAAACCGAGAGGTATTCTCAGAAACCATCATGGGAAGGCGAAGCTCATTGATCCTTTCCTCCGTAAGGCTGAGACAGATAAGCCCCCTCCCATACTTGGCCATAAAATTGATGGCCTCTGGGGTCACCTTCTCTGCTGCCATAGTGAGATCGCCTTCGTTTTCACGATCCTCATCATCTACCAGAATAACCATCTTCCCCTGCCGGATATCCTCTATGGCCTCTTCGATGGTGCTAACCATATTCCTCCCTCACTCTTCCATGATAAATCCGTGCTCCCTTAAAAAATTAAGGTCCAATCCATTTCCCTCTTCTCGATGACCAATCATTTTTTCTACATACTTTCCCAGGATATCGGTTTCAAGATTGACTCGATCACCTGCCTTTTTGTCCCCTAAGGTCGTTTTTTCAATCGTATAGGGGATGAGGGTAATCTTAACAGTCTCCCCTTCCACCTCGTTCACCGTGAGACTGATTCCATCTATAGCGATTGACCCTTTGGGGACGATATACTTTACGGTTGACCTGGGAATTCTTATCTTTAAAAGGTAAAATTCCCTTTCTCTTACCTTCTCGATAATTTCTCCCATTCCATCCACATGTCCTGTCACGAAATGGCCTCCCAAACGGTCAGAGAGTCTTAGGGCCCTTTCGAGATTCACCCAATCTCCTTCCCTCAACCCTGAAAGAGTGGTCCTCTCCAGTGTTTCCCTTGAGAGGTCGACTCCTATGGATCTTCCTCTTTTTTCAACAACGGTCAGACAGGCCCCATTAATATTCATACTATCACCAAGTTGCACATCTGTCAATTCAGGAGGTATCTCAATAGACAATCTCTTCCCCTCCCCTTTATCCTCAACCCTTAAAACCTTCCCCTTCCCTTCAATGATCCCAGTAAACAACTAAGTCCTCCTTTTCTGGATATACCCTTCAAGGAGAATATCTCCACCCGTTCTTCTTAACTTAATTTTTTCGAGAAGGGTAGCCTCGCCGAGATTTTTTATCTCCCTTCCACTAAAAATTCCAGGGGCTTCTCTATCCCCAATCAATTTGGGAGAAAAGAAGATAAGGATTTTATCAATAAGGCCTTGATCTAAGAACGATCCATTCACCTCACTTCCCCCCTCCACTAAGATGGACATCATTTCCATCTCTCCCAATCTTTTAAGGAGAGGGTTTAAGGGGACCTTTCCTGCTTCTGACTTGAACTGGAGAATCCGAACTCCTTTTTTCTCCAAACTTGCCCTTCTCTCCTCGGAGGCTAACTCTGTAATAGCGAGGATGGTTCTGAAAGGATTCTCTTTTATCACTTTTGCTTCCTCAGGGATTCTCAACCGACTGTCCAGGATGATTCGATAGGGATCCCTCCCTCCTCGAATTCGAGAGGTGAGTAAAGGATCATCTTTTAATATCGTCCCAATCCCCACCAAAACTCCATCCACCTGATCCCTCAGACGATGAACCCATCGCCTCGAGATTTCCCCAGATATCCATTTAGAATGACCATTTCTGGTGGCAATCTTCCCATCGAGGGAGGAGGCTACTTTTAGAATAACAAAAGGCTCCCTGGTCTGAATATATTTCGTAAAAGCCTCGTTCAAACGTTGACATTCCCTTTCTAAGACCCCAAGGGTCACCTCGATCCCTGCCTTTTTTAAACTTTCAACCCCCTTCCCTCTGACCAAGGGATTGGGATCCATCATTCCAATGACAGCCCTCTTGATGCCTGCCTGGATCACCGATGGAGCACAGGGGGGGGTCTTCCCATAATGGGTGCAGGGTTCAAGGTTAAGATAGAGGGTAGCTTCCCTTGCCCCCTCACCAGCCTGGTTAAGGGCAAGTATCTCTGCATGGGGCTCTCCTGATTTTTGATGATAGGCCTCTCCAATCACCCTTCCTCTTTTCACCAGAACCGCACCGACCATTGGATTGGGTGAAGTCCTCCCCCGTCCTTTCTCAGCGAGGCGGAGCGCCCGTTTCATCCAGTATTCGTCAGTCAAACTCATCCTTTCAACTCAACCTTTCAATCTTGGGCTAACATGAATTATAAATCCCAATCACCAAATTCCAAGCTCCAAATCACCAATCGAAATTTAAAATAGGACTTATGATCAGGTGTTTGGGACGGGTTATTTCCGTTGTCTGCTCTCTTCTTTATTGCCAAGAAGTTCCTTGAGTTCATCCATAAATTCTTGAATGTCTTTAAACTGGCGGTAAACGGAGGCAAAGCGGACATAGGCAACTCCATCCAAATGGTGAAGTTCCTCCATTACACGCTCGCCGATCTCGGTGCTTCGGATCTCCCTCTCCCCCTTTTCCTGAAAATAGTGCTCAATTCGATTCACAATCTTTTCGATGAGATTGATGCTGATCGGCCGCTTCTCACAGGCTTTTTTCAAACCGTTTAGGATTTTTAGACGATTGAAGGGCTCCCGCCTTCCATCCTTCTTTACCACCATGGGAAGCGCATCCTCTGCCCGCTCACTGGTCGTGAATCTTTTTTTACACTGGAGACACTCTCGCCTTCGACGAATGGTCTCCTTATCCTTTCCAAGTCGGGAGTCGACGACCTTGCTTTCAGGATGGTTACAGAATGGACATTTCATTATTCAGCCACCCTGTAGGAGCAATTCATGAATTGCCCCTACTCCCTTTTTCGGTTAAATTTTTCGACCTTAATCCCTGACTCTTTTAACATCTCCCTGGCCAGTGCATCGGCATAGCCTTCTTCGTAGACGATCCGTTCAATCCCAGCATTGATGATCATCTTTGAACAGATGATACAGGGGTGATTGGTGCAGTAAAGGGTCGCTCCTTTGATCTGCACCCCATGGAAAGCGGCCTGGATGATCGCATTCTGTTCTGCATGAAGACCCCGGCAGAGTTCGTGCCGTTCTCCTGAAGGGATTTTCATCTTTTCACGAAGGCATTCTGTATCGAGGCAATGATCCAATCGAGAAGGGGCACCGTTATAACCTGTGGCTAAAATCTTTTTATCTTTAACCAGAATCGCACCTACCTGTCTCCTTAGGCAGGTGGACCGTTTGGCTACCAGATGGGTAATGTCCATGAAATACTCTTCCCAAGAAGGGCGAGTCTTACGATCGTTTTTTCCCTTTCTCTCTTTCAAAGGTAGGCCGTCCCGAACTGAGGGTCAATTTTCTAAACCCGATAACTACCCTTCTCTCAACTTCTAATTTTTATGTCCAATCCAAAGGAAACTAATAACATCACATCTTATCGACCTTCCTAAAAAAGCAGAAATCCAGAAGAATTCTGTCAAAACTGGATCCTCACTTCCTTGGGAATGAACCCTGAAGGGGTGGTGTTTCTTTATTGAATGCGGTCCAATTAGGCATGATTAATTTTTTTAAAGACTTCTTCCAGCGCCTCGATCATCTGATCCACTTCCTCTTCGGTAACGATGAGCGGAGGCAAAAACCTAAGCACCCTGTCCATGGTGCAATTGATGAGAAAACCCCTCTTCATCATCTCTTTGACCACAGGTGTTCCATCGATCTCTAATTCCATGCCAAGGATCAACCCTCTTCCCCTAACCTCCTTGATGAATGGGAACTTTTCCTTCAAGGCCATGAGTTGAGATAGAAAGTATTCTCCAACCCTTCGGCAATTGTCAAGCATCCCCTCTTCCAGGAGGGCGGTTAAAGCGGCCACTCCTGCAGCCGTGGCCAAAGGATTTCCCCCAAAGGTGGAAGCATGATCTCCTGGCTCAAAGGATTTAGCGACTTTCTCCTTAACTAAGAGGGCTCCGATGGGAACTCCCCCTGCCAGTGCCTTTGCAAGGGTAAGCATATCCGGTTCAATCCCTTCATGCTCATAGGCAAAGAGTTTCCCAGTTCTCCCCATCCCTACTTGAACCTCATCGAAGATCAAAAGGAGGCCCTTTTCATCACAAATCTCCCGCACTGCCTTAAGGTAACCCTCACTGGGGATATTCACACCTCCCTCTCCTTGAATGGGTTCAAGGAGAACGGCACAGGTTTTTTCGTCGATAGCCTCTTTCAACGCCTCAATATCATCAAAGGGGATATACTTGAACCCTGGCATCAGGGGGTCATACCCCTTGTGGTATTTCTTTTGAGCCGTGGCCGTCAAGGTAGCCAGTGTCCTCCCATGGAAGGATCGCTCCATGGTGATCACTTCATACCGATTGGGACCGAGATGCTCTTTGGCATATTTCCGTGCAAGTTTCAGAGCCCCTTCGTTAGCCTCTGCCCCGCTATTGCAGAAAAAGACCTTATCCGCAAAAGAGTGCTTGCAGAGAAGGGCGGCCAGTTGAATCTGAGGTTCAATGTAATAGAAGTTTGAAACATGGATCAACTTCTGGGCCTGATCCTGAAGGGTCTTGACCACTTTGGGGTGACAATGTCCGAGATTGCAAACCGCAAGACCTGCGACAAAATCGAGATACTCCTTCCCCTCGATATCCCAGAGCCTTGTCCCTTTTCCTCGGACAGGGATGATAGGGAAACGGGCATAGGTACGGACAATATACTGCTCAGATAATGCCATCAGGCTTTGAGAATCCATCATTCCCTCTAAAAGTTTCCCTCTTTTATCTCCCAATTCCAAACTCTCCGTTCTATTCCCTGGTAATCTGGGTCCCAATTCCAACGTCAGTAAAAATCTCTAAAAGGAGAGCGTGTTCCTTCCTTCCGTCAATGATATGGGTCTTGGTCACTCCTCCTTCTATGGCATCGAGACAACAGTTAATCTTTGGAATCATTCCGGAGGATACCACTTTTTGTGCAATCAATTGTTTGGCCTGTTTGATATTGAGGGTAGAGATGAGACGACCCTTTCTGTCCAGTACGCCCTCCACATCTGTCAACAAAATGAGTTTTTCCGCCTTGAGGGCCGAGGCAATCTTCCCTGCCACCAAATCCGCATTGATGTTATAGGTCTCGCCCTCCTCTCCCACTCCCACAGGGGCAATGACAGGAATAAAACTTTCCTTTTCAAGGGCTTCAATGGCTCCTGGATTGATCGCCTTTACCTCGCCCACCATTCCAATATCCACTGTCTCGGAAGCCTCTCCCTTCCCTCGGCTTTTGATCAAGGTCAATTTCTTCGCCACGATAAGCCGGCCGTCCTTTCCACTTAACCCTACCGCCTTCCCTCCTTGGTGGTTAATAAGGGCAACGAGTTCTTTGTTCACTTTTCCAACCAAGACCATCTCCACAATCTCCATGGTTTCTCCATCGGTCACTCTCATTCCTTCGATGAATTGGGATTTTTTCCCTACCCGGCTGAGCATCTCACCAATCTGGGGCCCCCCTCCATGGACGATGACAGGATGAATTCCAATATACTTCAGGAGGACAACGTCCTGGGCAAAACTTCGTTTCACCCTCACCTCCTCCATGGTGCTCCCTCCATATTTAATCACAATCGTCTTATCGTAAAACCGTCGAATATATGGAAGGGCTTCTATTAAAACCTTCGCTTTATCGATTGGGTTCTCCACGATTACCCCCTAAAAAGATATAGGGTTCAAGGGTTCAAGAGGTGATGACTAAAAAATAAAGTTTTCCATTTTTAACTCTTCCACTTGACCCCTAAGCCTCTAAGAGCCTTGACCCCTTTTACAGAATAAATCGACTCAAGTCTTCATCCTCTACAAATCCCTTCAGTTTCTCTCTGACATAGTTAGCATCGATTACCAACTCCTTGCCAGCCATTTCAGGGGCATCAAAAGAGATCTCCTCGAGCAATCTCTCCATGATGGTGTATAGCCTTCGGGCGCCAATATTTTCAGTTCTTTCATTGATGAAAGTGGCGATTTCTGCAATCTCCTTAATGGCATCCTCTTTGAATTCTAATTGGACTCCTTCCGTCTCCATGAGGGCAGTATACTGTTTGATCAATGCGTTTTCAGGTTCTGTAAGAATTCGGATTAACTCCTCCTTACCCAAAGACTCCAACTCCACTCGAATCGGAAACCTTCCCTGAAGTTCAGGGATAAGGTCCGATGGTTTAGAGACATGGAAGGCTCCTGCCGCAATAAAGAGGATATGATCGGTCTTGGCCATTCCATATTTGGTCGTGACGGTCGTCCCCTCTACAATGGGCAGGATATCCCTTTGAACCCCCTCCCGTGAGACATCTGGGCCAAAGCTGGATTCTCGCCCAGCAATCTTATCTATTTCGTCGATAAATATGATCCCGGACTGTTCCACCCTCTGGATCGCTTGTTTGGCCACCGCCTCCATATCGATCAGTTTATAGGCCTCCTCTTGGGTAAGGATACTTAAGGCCTCTGGGATTTTTACCCTCCTCTGTTTCTTCTTTTTGGGGAAGAGGCTTCCAAACATATCCTTGATGTTGATGTCCATCTCCTCCAAACCCGTAGCCGTGAAGATCTCCACAATCGGGAGGTTCCGATCCACAGTCTCCACCTCGACATATCGGTCATTGAGCTTTCCAGCAATAAGCATCTTTCGGAGTTTCTCACGAGTGGCCCGATGATTCTCCCCCTCTTTGTGTTGACCCTTAGTGGGGGGAAGAAGCAAATCCAGAATCCTCTCTTCTGCAATCTCCTCCGCTTTCTTTTGAACCTTCTTGGTCTCCTCCGCTTTTACCATATTGACCGCAATATCGGTGAGGTCGCGGACCATGGACTCCACATCCCTTCCGACATAACCCACCTCTGTAAATTTTGACGCCTCCACTTTGAGAAAAGGCGCCTGGGCTAATTTAGCCAGCCTTCGTGCAATCTCGGTCTTCCCTACCCCTGTGGGACCAATCATAATGATATTCTTTGGAGCAATTTCATCCCTCAGGGGTTCAGGAACTTGTTGGCGTCTCCATCGGTTTCTCAAGGCAATGGCCACCGCCCTTTTGGCATTCTTCTGCCCAATAATATATTTATCCAGTTCAGAAACGATCTCTCGGGGGGTGAAGGTCTCCATTATAACTCCTCCACAATGATTCGATCGTTGGTGTAAACACAGATGGAGGCTGCGATCTTCATTGCCTCCATGGCGATCGTCCTCGCATCGAGATCGGAGAACTCGGTCAGGGCCTTGGCGGCCGCATGGGCATAAGGTCCCCCACTCCCAATGGCTGTCACTCCATCATCCGGTTCAATGACATCCCCATTCCCAGAGATGACAAGGGACCGTTCTGCATCGGCCACAATCAGCAAGGCCTCCAGTCTTCGAAGAATTCGATCCGTCCTCCACTCCTTGGCTAACTCCACTGCCGCACGAATCAAATTCCCATTATATTGCTCCAGTTTCTCTTCAAACTTAGCAAACAGGGTAAAGGCGTCTGCGGTAGCGCCTGCAAAGCCAGCCAGGACTCGGTCATGATAAATCTTTCGCACCTTTCTGGCGGTATGTTTCATGATGGTATGCTCAAGCGTCACCTGCCCATCCCCTGCCATGACAACCTTCCCCTTATGTCGAACAGATAAAACGGTTGTCCCTTCCATCCTTGGCATTCTCTTCTCCATCTTTTTAATCCACTCCTCTTCCCACTGTTGCCTCATCTGATAAGGATGAGAGAAAATATAAAAATCAATTGTGATCCCCACTCTGGATTTTTTGGCCTGCTCTCTTAAAACTCCGTGGATGAGTCCTATCATAAACCTCCATTAACTTCCCCAAACTGAGATGGATATATCGTTGGGTAGTGGAAAGGCTGGCGTGACCCAGCATCTCTTGAATCTCCCTTAGATCTGCCCCTGCATCCAAAAGGTGGGTTGCAAAAGTGTGTCGAAGACTGTGAGGACTTACCTTCCTGTAAATGCCACATCGTTTTGAGTAATTCTTGACCAGCCTTCCGACACTTCGAGCGGTTAACCTCTCGCCCCTTGAATTGACAAAAAGAGGGCTTTCATCTAAGATTTCTCCCCGCTCTTCCAAGTAAGCCTTTAATGACGCAATGGCCTTACCTCCCATTGGCACAATCCGTTCTTTTCTCCCTTTCCCCATCACCCTTACAATGCCGAGGTCCAGATCCAGGTGATTGGAATTTAATCCCACCAGCTCGCCCACGCGAAGTCCGCTTGAATAAAGAAGTTCCAAGATGGCCCTATCCCTTAATCCCTTTTGCTTCCCCCCTCTCAAGGACTTTTTCACGCTTCCTTCCGTTGATTCCATCAACCTGAAGGCTTCATCAACGGTAAGAGTGGTGGGAAGGGGTTTTTCCACCTTAGGGGTTGAAACCTCCTTGGCAGGATTAGAGGGGAAAATCTCTTCTCGAACGAGATATTTAAAAAAAGACCTCAGGGTCGAAAGTTTTCTTGCAATCGAACTTTTCTTATTCCTCTTATGGAGAAAACTTAAATATCTTCGGATAGCCAGCCGATCAATTTCTTCAATCTTCACCTCCCTTTGAGAGGAACGGGATAAACTTCCCTCCTTCAGAAATTTTTCAAATTCTTCCAGATCCGTTAGATAACATCTACAGGTGTGGGGGGATGCGTTCTTCTCCACAGAAAGGTAATGGATAAATTGTTGGATGAAGGGATGAGTCATCTCTTTTCTATGAAGACATCGTAACCTGTTAAAATTTTATCAGTTTTCAATTTATAACACAATTTTTAATTTTATCAATAAAGATGTAACTCAGGGCTTTAGCCCTGATAGTTCAGCCCTCAAGCCCGCCTGCCTCAGGCAGGGGCTGATTTACATGGTAGGGTAACTTAAAGAAAACATATCTTGTGGATGGGTCATCAAATTTTATTGTTGACATTCATTTGGATTTTCGGGTAGACTTTAGAAACTTATTTCGATTTTAAGAGAAGGAGGTGATAAGGATGGCTGAACCCAGAGTGGCAAGAGTGACAGAGATCATTGCAGGTTCTCCAAAGGGATTTGAGGATGCAGTAAAAGTCGGCTTTGCAAGGGCCACCAAGACATTGAGGGGGATTACTGGATTAAGGATTATTGAAATGCGAGTAGCAGTTGAAAATTCAAAAATTACAGAATATCGGGTGAGAATGGAAGTCATTTTTGTACTTGAAACTTAACGGTGAATAAAAGGATGGCCCTATCTCTTTTTTTTATTGGGTCAAGGCTCTTCGGAGGTAGGGCCTCACTCTCTATTCTTATCCTTATCCTTTCTCCCTGATCACCTTCATCAACTCTTCTTGAGTCACTGTGGCTGTTCCCCTTTTTCCAACCACAATCCCTGCTGCATAATTGGCCAACTTTGCAGAATTCCTAACATCGCCCCCTGAGAGCATGGCCAGGGTTATCGAGGCAATCACAGTATCCCCTGCCCCTGTCACATCGTAAACTTCTCTGGCCATCGTTGGAACAGGGAAAATTTTATGATGGGGTTCAAAGATGGTCATCCCCTCTTCTCCCTGGGTAACGACAAGCACCTCACACCTCAACCTTCTTAAAAGAATCCTCCCTGCCTTTTCCAGTGTAGCCTTATCATGGATGGAAATGCGGGAGGCTTCACTTGCCTCTTTGGTATTGGGAGTGACAACGGTTGCTCCTTGATAGTAGAAAAAGTTCTTCAATTTGGGATCCACCATCACCTTTCGGTTTAGCCTCTTTGCCCTTTCGATAATGGTGCGGATCAACTTTTTGCTGAGCAACCCTTTCTCATAATCAGAGATAACAACCCCATCAAAACTCTCTAAATTCTCTCGCAAGAACTCCTGAAGTTGAAGAAGGGTCTTACGTTTCGGGTGATTGGTGGTCTCCCGATCGATTCGAACCAGTTGTTGGTGGTGAGGATGATGGGCAATGATTCTTGTCTTAACCGTTGTCTGCCTTCCTTCCTCCACAAATACCCCACGATCATCAATTCCAACCTCTGTCAGTCTTTTTCTCAATTTGCTTCCGTTCTCATCATCTCCTACCAAACCGCAGAGGGATACCTCTCCTCCAAGGGAATGGATATTATGGGCAACATTGGCAGCCCCTCCAAGACCAAAATCCTCCTTCTCTACAAGGATCACTGGAACAGGGGCTTCAGGAGAGATCCGGGACACTCTTCCCAAGATATAGCGATCCATCATGATATCCCCGATGACCAGGATTCGAATCTTTGAAAATCCCTTTATTATTCTCTCAAGGACCTCTCTTTCTTTCCTCCTGGCCATCTCCTTGCTATGCCCCCTTATTTTTCTGAAAATACTCGATCGTTTTTATTAAGCCCTTTTGAATATCCACCTGAGGTCCGTAACCTAATCTCTCCTCTGCCTTTTGAATATCCGCCAGGGAATGTTTGACATCCCCTTTCCTGGCCTCTTCGTGGATAGGAGATATCTTTGACCCAAGGATGTTCTTTAAAATATTCAGGAGTTGATTGAGGGATGTCCTTTCCCCACAGGCAATGTTGATCACTTCTCCATGAAGTCCTTCCATCTCCATGGCCAGGAGATTGGCTTGAACTACATTATCAATATAGGTAAAGTCTCTGGATTGTTCTCCATCCCCATAGATCACAGGGGATCTGCCATCGAGCAATGCATTGATAAACCTGGGGATAACCGCAGAGTAAATAGAGGTGGGATCCTGTTTGGGCCCAAAGATATTAAAATATCTTAGAGAAACAGTTTCAAGACCATAGAGTTTTGCGAAGAGTTGACAGTATTGCTCTCCAATATATTTATGAAGGGCATAGGGCGAGAGGGGATTGGCTGGCATCTCCTCCTTTTTGGGTAAGGTAGGGGTATCCCCATAGACAGAGGAAGAGGAAGCATAGATGAATCTGACCACGCCTGCTTCTTTAGCAGAAAGAAGAAGGTTAAGCGTCCCTCCTACATTGACCGAATGGGTTGTCAATGGATCTTCTAATGACCGCTGGACAGAGGGGATAGCCGCCTGGTGGAAGACATACTCAATGTCCTTCATGACCTCCTTGCATATCTTTAAATCCCGAATGTCCCCTTCGATAACCTCAAGAAAGGGATAGGATTTATCAAAAATCAAGTTCTCCTTCTTGCCTGTCGAATAATTATCAATCACCCTGACCAGATGCCCCTGTCGAAGCAACGCCTCGGTTAAATGAGATCCAATAAATCCTGCCCCTCCGGTGACCAATACCCTTGACATTTCGCCTTCCTTAAGATGAATCTCTGGCGGTTCTCTCCAATGAAATATATTTTTGATCTTCCTCTCTTATTTTAAACAACCCACTATTTGGCCATCATTCTCCGAATGATATTAACCGTAAAGGTCGCTCCTTTAATCGCCTCTTCAGCGTTCTTTAAGGTGTACTCTTTTGTTGGAATAAAATCGATATCCCCGTAGAAGGCAAGCTCTCTCTTTTCATAAATTCCTTGAAATCCTTCCAAGATCCCTTTACTCCTGAAAGGTGACCTCTTTAAATCTCCCTTGATGCTCAATCAAGAGAGGACCAACATCGTGATATTTTGGAGGTTCTATGCCTACGTACTTGAGCATTCCTTTAAGAGAGAGTTCCACAATCTCCTGTGCCTCTGATAATGTTGGACAGATATGTATTAATTCCCTCTTTTTCCCTTAGAAATTTCAAGAAAGGCTCGATCCTCTCTTCAATGGAATCAAACTCTCTTATCCTTTTCATTCTTCCGGGAGGGAGTCCCTCTGCAATAATCAAGAGGTCCAGGTCAGAATCAAAGGTCTGAGTCTCCCTGGCCATCGAACCATAGACCACCACGGAGACAAGCCTCTCACCATAAAAGGATTGAATCTCCTTTAAAAGTCTCTCTTCAAGTTCTTGAAATCTCTCTTTGAGCATCTTTTGAAGCTTTTCAAAACCCCTTATTTTTAAACCTTTTCCTTTACAAATTCAACTATTTCTTCAGCCATCTTTACTGCCTCTACAGCCGAATCTCTGGTATAAATTTTTGCACGATCAATATGTCCAGATCCGTAAAAAGGTCAGGGGATTTTTGCCGAGCATAAGAACCAAACACACTTATCTCCTCTGCCTGGGGAGAAAGAGGCCTTACTACTTTATCAAGTGACTCTTTTAAAAGCTTTTGATATTCTTCTCGTTTGGCCTGATTCATCTTATTTTAGGCTGAAATTATATTGATTTATGATAATACCAAAACATCGGGTGAGAGTCAAAATTTAAAAAGAGAGCTCAGAATTTAAAGGGTTTGCTAATAAGAGGAGGTTGTTAGAGTTGAGGATATCTTTTCAATCATCTGAGTAGCAATTTTGAGTGCATTTTGAGCCATCTCTATGGCTCTTTTGGCCTTGGATCGATCATAGATTTGATGGGGTGTTTTTAACGCCACCTCATCCCCATAACTGGTCAGGACATGCTCCTTTACCCCAAACTTCTCAGTCAACTCAGCCAGTTTCTCGATCCACCTACTCTGTTCTACTGGGATAGGATTCAATCTCAACTCAAGAAGTGTTCCAGCAAGGTCGTTGGTTTTCGTTAATGGGCCAAATAACGAAATGACAGCTTTGGCTGATTTTTCAACCGAGAGTTGGGCACTCAGGGCGGCCTTGCTCCAGCGCCCGTGCTCGAACTCAAAAAGACCATCTTCTCCGATAATAAAAATACCCCAATCGCTGAAACTTTTTCCCTCCCCTCTGGCTTTTGAACCAAAAAGAATAATCTCCAGCAGGTTATCTTTAAAACAATCCTTTAAGGCCTCAACAAGGTGATTAATAAATGATTGTTTACCGTTCATTTTTACTTTTATAAATTTATTACCACAATTCCTACTCCATGTCAAAAAGTCACCCTTTTCATTTTTCAATTGAAAGATAATCATTTTTTCATTATTTTGATTGAGAAAAAAACCTTTACAAATATTGTTTTTAAATGATAAAATAATTTTTAGTTAATGGACAAATGTCATAAAATTCATGAAGAGTGGTTAATTGGAGAGGTAAATTGTGGATAATTTTGAAAGGGAAGAAAAACTTTTAATTGAAATCATCAATCGATTAAAGAAGCCAGATGTAGAAAAGATTATCCTTTTTGGCTCATTGGCGAGAGGGGAGACGGATAAATATAGCGACATCGATATTGTGGTGATAAAAGAAACGAAAGAGAGATTTATCAAACGAATACTTGATATTGAAAGTCTTGTTGATTTACCTATTCATGTGGATGTATTTGTATACACTCCTTCAGAATTTGATATCATGTTAAAAATGGGAAATCCATTTATAGAAAATGTAGTTAAAGAAGGGAAAACTATTTATGAAAAAAAGTCTTGAGGAAGCCAGGAGATGGCTAATTGAGGCTGGAAAAGATTTAGAAGCTGCAATCATCCTTAAAGATAAAGGACTCTTCCATCTTTCATGTTTTCATGCTGAACAATGCTCACAAAAGGCCTTAAAAAGTTATCTTTATTTCAAAGGTGAAAGGTATATTCCCATTCATTCAGTGGGTAAACTTGCTTTGAAGGCGATGGAATTTGACAAAGACTTCAATCAGATTATCGCTATTTCTGAACGTTTGGATAGGTATTACATTCCTACACGATATCCAGATGCATTAGCATTCCCTGCGGTACCAAGCGAATCTTATCAAATTGAAGACGCTGAACAATCAATTAAAGATGCAAATTTAATATTGAATCTTGTTAAGAGCAAAGTTACTCAGACGACTGCAGATGAGGATAGGTAACTGAATCCTCCCTCGCCTTGAAGGCGAGGGGTTCCTTAACTTGTCAACTTCAAGTCGACTTGGGTCCTAAGTCCCTCCTCTTGGTCATTCCTGCGGAAGCAGAATCCAGAAAATGATCTCCTCTTCTTTGTCATTCCTGCGAAAGCAGGAATCCAGAAAAAAGACCTAATAAAAGAATCTTCTGGATACCCGCTTTCGCGGGTATGACGAAATGATGGGGCTCGTTCTTATAGTTGGCTCATGTTCACTTTGTTCACATTTCGCCTATTTTCCCTTCGCCTCAAGGCGAGGGGTTTCCCTCATCCCCGATGTTGAAACTAATCAGTACCACACTGAGGCTAACTTTAAAGGAGGAATTCCCCACCTATATATTTTTTCTCATCTGAGGGAATCCATCCTTCGACTAATCCCACCAATATTCCTTTATTTCCCAATGATTTCCCGAATTAATTTTGCCGCTAATTTAACCCCTTCTGCGCTCCAGTGAGTGTCATCAGGCTGGTAGAGAAGAATCTGGTTTCTCTGGTAGGCCTCTTCAAACGCCTTCTGGGTGTCAATGACCTCAACGCCTTCTTTCTTTAATTGCTCAATCACCTGTTCCAAGAATAGAGGCTTCGGGGTATTTAATAGATTATGAAAAATATTCTCTTTTTCAGGGATAGGAAGAAAGATGAAACGGATACCTCTTGCTTTCAACGCTTCATCATAACCTTTAATGATTTCAACCACCCGATCTCTCTTGTAAGTATCAAAACGTTAGGGGGGTAATACTGTTACTACCCCTTTTTGTTTCCAATAAGCCTCCCACTCTCCATTCAGTTTTAAAAGTCTTAATGCTAATAAGGGGTTCGCTTTATGAACATACCAACTCATACCTCTCTTTTTGAACCTTCTACAAACAGTAACATCCACAGCCTTCTCCACTGGCTCAGAGCCATAAAAATCTATCTTTGAAGCATTCTCAATCCCATCTTTGTTATTAATGACATAATTGATAACGTTCTGTTTCTACTTTCAAAGCGAAGCGTTTCTGAAACAATGTCTCAAATCATAGATCCATTACACTACAAGGCATGAGGTGATTTGGATTAATAATCAGGGTTGTTTGGTCTTCTGTCAATAGATGCTGTTTTATTAGGTTCACCTCCTTTCTATACAGACGGTGCCTTTGGAGTTTATCTTTCCTCTGGGCAACAATGATCTCCTTAAGCCCCTGGTGGCATTGCTCAGGGGTGACATAATCTATCCCAGAGTGTAAGTGCTCTCTATTATACCATGTAAAGTAGCGATCAAAATACTGAGCTGCTTCCTCACGATCAAGAAAACGACCAGGATACTGAGGAGCCGTTTTAATCGTTCCAAACAGAGATTCCACAAAAGGGTTATCATTCGGGGTTCGTGGTCGAGCAAATCGCTGAGGCATCTGATGATCTTCAAACATCCTTTTGATGGATTTGGCCTTCATTTGACAGCCCCGGTCATTGATGATCTCGGGACGCTGATCCTCAGGACGATCAAGGATGTTTTCAGCGATCAGACCCCCTTCCAGAAGAAACCGGGCTTCTTCAGCACTCTGATGCCAGCTGACAAGCCAGTGGATGGCTTTACGGGAATATTCATCCAGAAGCAAATACAGGTAAAGATAAACCCCTTTCTCATAGGTAAGCAGATAACTGATATCCCAACACCAGCGCTGATTCGGTCCGGTGATCTCTTTTCGAACCCATGGGAGACAACGGCCATTATGAGGTCGCCCCATCCCCCTCATCGAGATCAGTTGGGCAGAGTGAAGGATGCGATACACCGAGGAGAAAGAGACAAAGAATAAACCGAGATCCCAGGCTGTAACCGCCAGGATACGATGGGCCAAATCGGCATACTCTTCCCTCCTGGCCATTTCTAAAACCGCTTCCCTCTCTGTGGGTAAAAGTCTATGCACTGGATTCCTTGGCCCTGGCTTACGGTTGCAGAGCTCCCCTTCCTCCTTCCATCTCTTACGCCAACGATCTATCCGACGTCTACCAATCCCTAAAATAGCACAGCTCCGTGTTAAAGAGATGCCTTTCTCCTTCGCCGATTCCACCATCACTACCATCTCTCCCTTCTGCTCCGCCTCTAACCATCGTCCTTTTATCTCTCCCACAAACCCCCATTCGTTTTTTTTCTCAGGATCGCTAACTCCACCGCCATGTCTGCCATCGCCCGCTCCTTCTCCTCCAACTCCCTCTTTACCGCTTCATAATCTTCCCATGGGACCATCTTACGTCTCACACCAGGCCGCTCAGCGAGACGTTCTAACGCCCCTTGTCTCACCTTCTCCCGTATGCGGGCCAAATCAGTCGAATAGATCCCTTCATGGCGGAGAATCTCCCCTACGGGGATCTTTCCCGAATGGGCTTCCAAAAATATCTGGTATTTCTTCTCAGGGGATAAAATCCTTCTTTTTCTTTTTTCCTCTTGTTCTACACTCATGGTATTCTCCTTTCTTTCTTCAACGGAGAGAATTGATCCAGTCTCTCATGGAGATCTTTACCAATTCTTCTCCCATCATACCATGTAGTGTAATTAAATCCAACCTTTAGGACATGAATTCGTTCAAATCAGACATAAGGGCAGGTGAGGGTAGGTTGATGGCTGATCGGCCGCTTGGGGAGAAAAGGAGAGACCCTCCGGCAAAGCAAG
>FWPV01008811.1_pt1 | contig 17412 bp, 15 predicted proteins | sample 2228371 | NCBI WGS metagenome assembly FWPV01 (sample SAMEA103939776, study PRJEB20133) | metagenome | reverse complement strand
GTCCTATAATCCAAAAAAAAATAAAAATCACTAAAAATAATATACTTACACTCATATTAAAATCTCCTTTTATTAGAATATCTGTTTACGGTTATGATAACCTTTCCTTCATCGCAAGCAGTATTATGATAAATAGGCGATTGCGCCCAACTCATTTATTTACGAACTATCAATAAATAATATAATAAATTATAATAAATGAATTAAAAAATTTGAAAATGTATGAAGAAATTTTGCAAACTCCAGAAACGACAACAACAGAAGATCATAAAAAAGTAGCTGAGCAATTGAAAAAGATTAGCCCAACAAAGGAATATTTGACTAAGTTTACAAAAAAATTATAATTTAGCTTTGATGTCTAGCAAAAAAACACCAATTACAGCAATTGGTATTGCTGGAGGTACTGGTTCTGGCAAAACCACTGTAGCTAGTGCTATTTCTAGAAATTTTGATCCTAGTGACATTTGTATTCTTTCTCACGATTGTTATTATAAAGAATTCAAAGGACTTACCAAAGCCGAAAAAGACAAACTTAATTTTGATCATCTAGATTCTTTAGACAATGAGCTATTTGTGGAACATTTGATTAACCTTAAACAAGGTTATCCAGTTGAAGTACCTGTCTATGATTTCACTACTCACTCTCGGAAACCTGAAACAAAATTACTAATTCCTACTAAAATTATTATTGTTGAGGGTATTCTAATTTTTGCTGAACCTAGAATTAGGCAACTTTTAGACATCAAAATTTTTGTCGATACAGATGCTGATTTGAGGATTTTGAGAAGAATTCAACGGGACATAAAAGAAAGAGGTAGAACTTTTGAATCAGTTGTGGAGCAATACATCCATACTGTTCGACCAATGCATTTGGAGTTTGTAGAGCCAAGTAAAAGATATGCTGATTTAATAGTTCCCGAAGGAGGTTATAACCAAAAAGCACTAGAAATGCTGATAAACGGCTTAAAGGGTGTTTTGTAATTTGTTAGCACCCATACTTACTAATCTGCTAAATTGTAGAAGAACAACTTATTGTTAAATATAGGTTTGATTTTCTAAATTATAAGGTTTGTATATGATTTTGACAATCAAGCACTTTTTGCTTTAGTTTGATTTTGCGGTTAGTCGGACGATGGCCGGTTTTGACAAAAACTGGAGGAAAGTCGGGACACCCCACCCTTTACGGGTGAGAAGTAGGTGGCAAGCTAGTAATTTGCCGAGGGTAACCTTAGGGAGCTGAAAGTAACCATCCGAGTAGGCTGAAAAGTGCAACAGAAACATACCGCCACAATTGTGGTAAGGGTGAAATCGTGAGGTAAGAGCTCACGGGTGAAGACGGGCAACCGTCCGCCGGGCAAACCCCATCTGGTGCAATGCCAAATTAAGGTAGGCAGCGATAGATAAATCATCGTCTCCATCCATCATAGTGGATGCTAGACAGAATCCCGCTTACAGACTAGCCGCAAATCTAGTAATTTAAGTGCTAATTTGATATTTAGTCCGACTCTAGAAACATCTAAATGATTTAGTTTAATGAGTCGTTAACTTTTCTTTCTCTGACCTAACAAATTCCAGAGCTTTTTTAATGGCTTTATGAACACTTAAAGCATAGTTGTCATATGCTTGTTCTTGATGCTCAAACTTAATTTTAGGTGACTCTAACTTTAGAGAAACCGTAAAGCGACCACCGCTTGCTTTATCTTCTAAAATAAACTCTACTAAAACTTTAGAAATTGGAATGCTTGTTTCAAATATTTTTTGAATTTCGGCACTAAAATCATCTTCCCTAAAGTTCACTTCGTGGGCAAAATCTTCTTTAGAGCAGTGAGTATATGTGTAGATTATATTTTGATTAGTGTTTTGATTGTTTGACATACACAGAATGTTTAAATAAAAAGACAGTCTTGGTCAAGTATAAATGTAAGTGAAGTTTGTCCTTTTTTTGACAAGATTAAAAGAAAGTTCTATTTCAAGTTTTTTTAGCTAAAAAGCTATTCTAAATAGTCATACTATTAATATGAGCACACTATCAGTTATCATTCCTGCCTATAACGAACAGAATACTTTACGGCAAATAGTGCAAAAAGTTCTAGAGGTAAAACTAATAGATGGTTTTGATAAAGAAATAATTATCTGTGACGATTCTTCGATTGATGATACTCTCAAAATAGCTAAGGAACTAGCCGCAACTCATCCTCAAATCAAAGTTATTTCAAACCCTAAAAATCTTGGCAAAACTCAAACAGTCAAACAGGGTATCTTACATTCAACTGGAGATTTTGTAATTGTTCAAGATGCTGACTTAGAGTATGATCCTGTGGACTTTGCTTTTATGTTGGAGCAAGCCGTGAAGCAAGATGTAGATGTTTGTTATGGTAATCGTTTTGGAAAATACAATGGTGTAATTTATTGGCAAAATTTTTATGGAAATTTGTTTTTGTCTATTCTGTCGAGTGTTTTTACCAGCTGGAGAATTAGAGTTTTTATTCCGGATATGGAAGTTTGCTACAAGTTAATTCGTGGCGATATCGCCAGACAATTGGCTAGTAAGATCGTATCTACTAGCAGCTTCGGCTTTGAACCAGAAATTACCGCAAGACTTTCCAAGTTTAGAAAACCAGACGGAAGTTGTCTCAAATTTTTGATTTTACCTATCTCATATTTTCCTAGAAGTATTGCTGAGGGCAAGAAAATTAGAGCCGTGAGAGATGGGTTGAAAGCTATTTTGGAAGTTTTTAGATTTAATATTTTGCCTGAATAAGTTTTTGGTGGAAAAATGTGGATATATTAAATCCGCCCAAACTGGTTATCTCAAAAGTTTGTTTGAAATAACTTTTTGAACAATCAAAATATCCAGTTTTCTTAATGATTTTAGTTTTTGTATTTATTTTTTAAATAGTCCACTAAATATTTAGCATTAAGGTCTTCTCCAGTTAAACTTTTGACAAGTTCTAAAGCTCCTATAAGTGTTCCGGGTTGGTGGACATTTTTTTGTAGCCAAGATAAAATCGCTGGATAGTCTTGTTGGTTTAAAATTTGATAATTAGGGTTTTGCTTTTTGTAATGATTCCAAATTTGAGCTGCTAAAACATTGCCTAGGGCATATGTCGGAAAATAACCCAAATTACCCATAGACCAGTGTACATCTTGCAAACAACCTTCTCCGTCGTGAGCAGGTGCAACTCCTAAATATTCTTGGTATTTTTGATTCCAAATTTGGGGCACTTTATCCACTTCTAATCCTTGTTCAATGAGCATTTTTTCTATTTCATATCTTATGATTATGTGTAGATTGTAAGTCACTTCATCTGCTTGAACTCGAATCAAACTAGGCTTGACTGTGTTAATTTTAGATAAAAATTCTACCAAAGATATTTTGCCAAAAACCTCTGGCAATTCTGCTTGCATTTCTGGAAATAATGGTTGCCAAAAAGTTTCTGATCTACCGATAATATTTTCCCAAAAACGGCTTTGACTTTCGTGAATGACCAAAGATCTCTCGTTATCTCCAAGCAATTTTACATATTCCAAGTCCATTCCTTGCTCATACAAAGCATGCCCACCTTCGTGAAGAGCTGAAAAAAGACTAGATAAGTTGTTAGAGTGAAAAGTATTAGTAACCCTAATGTCATGATCGCCCACACGAGTCATAAAAGGGTGAGCAACTTGGTCTTGTCTACCCGCTTCAAAATCGTATCCAATGGTCGCAAGCAATTTCTGGGTAAAATTTTTTTGCCACTCAATCGGAGTTATAAACTCTTCGCAATGAGCATTCGAAATATTTGCTAAAACTTGTTTGGTGGCTGTTTTTATATCTTCAAAAATAGGATCAATAATTGACTTAGTGAGATTTGGCTCGTAATAATCTAGCAAAGCATCGTAGTTGTTGGGCTGACCTAAAATTTGGGTTTTTTGTTTTACAAGCTCAACAATCTTGTGCAAAAACGGAGCAAAAAGAACAAAATCTTTTTTAGCTTTAGCCATTTTCCATGCTTCCATAGCTTGGCTGGTTGTACTTGACCACAAAGACACAAAGTCCGAGCTAAAATGAGTATTGAGTTGCCAGTGACGATATTTTTGGCGGATGAACTGCTGATCTAAAACGGACAGTTGATCTAAATTTTCGTAGACCGTTTGTAATAATTGTCCTAATTCTGGAGAAGTATTTTTTTGGTGAATAATTTTAGCTAATACGGCTAATTGTTCAGATCTGCCTTCAGCGGCTTTAGGCGGCATGTAGGTTTCTTGATCCCAACTAACCAGACAGCTAATTTGCTCAAGTTTGGTTATTTCTGCATAAATTTGTTTTAGCTGTTTTAGTTTTGATTGTATAGACATAAACCCTCTTTGTTTTTATTTTTATTATTATATTGAGAATTAGAAACCAAAATTTGCCTTATTTTTTAATAGGCGAATCTAGTATACACTTAAAAATTATTTTTAGCAAACCGTGAGTCAACCAAAGAGCTGGACTAGCAAAATAGCAAAGATTGAAGAAGAAACCAGAAGCTAGAAATTGAACGAAATTCTATTGTCTTACCCCTGAAAGGGTAGATGTGTTGAAAATACCCTCAAAACTAGCTAATAATCCGTCTACCTTATGGATTATGATAAATTTTTTCCAAAAAAGTAAAATCTAATTTAAGCTGAATTTTAGGATTGTTATAAACAATGCTAAGCTAATAGTTCAGCAAACTAAAGTGCCTATGTTGGCACCTTCGATAATTTTCCGAATATTTCCAGCTTCATTTAATTTAAATACTATTATTGGTAAGTTGTTCTCCATACAAAGAGAAAGAGCAGTAGAGTCCATCACTTTAAGACCCATATTCAAAGCTTCAATGTAACTTAGTGTGTCAAATTTAGTAGCTGTGGGATCTTTTTTAGGATCAGCAGTGTAAACTCCATCAACATTTGTAGCCTTAAGCAATATATCAGCTTTAATTTCGCTTGCTCTAAGAGCTGCGGCGGTGTCTGTGGTGAAATATGGATTGCCCGTTCCTCCAGCAAAAATAACTATTCTATTTTTTTCCAAATGTCTAATTGCTTTGCGATATAAAAAAGGTTCCGCTACTTGAGGCATGGTAATAGCTGATTGGACTCTCACCTGTAAGCCGTTTTTTTCCAGTGCATCTTGCAAAGAAAGTGAGTTAATAACTGTGGCTAGCATGCCCATATAATCAGCTGTCGATCTATCCATACCTTTGGCAGCATCAGATACTCCTCTGAAAATATTACCACCACCGATTACTATTGCTACAGATACTCCCATCTCGTGAATTTCTTTAACTTGTTTAGAAATTGACTGAACAATAGCAGGGTCAATACCATAGCCTTTGTCTCCAGCTAGTGCCTCTCCAGAGAGTTTTAGCAAAATTCGATTATATTTAACTGACATATTTTAACAAAATAAAAACTGTTTTTACAGAGAAAATTATGCTTTTGTTTTAGAAAATTTAGGCTAAAAACTTAGCAGTATAAATTGTCGTAGAATTTTCTAAATAGAAGAATTTGTCTAGATTTTTCCTAGAAAAGAATGTGAAAACATTTTTAAAAAATCAAATGGTGCCGTCGGAGGGACTTGAACCCTCACACTCCGAAGAGCATTGGATTTTGAGTCCAACGTGTCTACCAATTCCACCACAACGGCTTTGTGTGTCACAAAGCACATAAGATGTGCTGATATTTGAGTTAAATAAAAATGTCAAGGACTAAATATTTTTTGACAAAGGGCCTTATTGTTAATATAATTACATTACGATTTCAGTTTATATGAAACAATTGATACTATCATCTTTGTTGTGGACAGTAGGTTGTTTTGCTTTTTTGTCTGCACTGTTAAATTTTACTGAAGGTTTTGGAGGAATAATATCTGCAATTTTTTTGCTAATGGCTGCCATAACTATTTTCCCGCCTACTAATAACTGGGTTAGACCTAAATTAATTTCAATTTACCGCAGACCAATACTAGAGAAACAAATTACTTTAGTTGGAATCTGTCTTTTGTTGGTTGGTATTTTAGCAACTCCGATACAGACTGTTGTGGAATTAGAACCAGCTTTTGCTAGTGAGAATCCTAGTAGTCTAGAAAACATTGAACTTAAAGAAATCAAAACTGAAAACAAAAAAGTTCCGCTTTTAAAATTACTCCTACAAAAAATCTTTGATAATTAACCTACAAAAAATCTTTGATAATTAAAAGTTAATAAAACCTAATTTTCTGATTCTGTTTATTCTTCATCTATATTATTCTCAACTTCGTTTACTGGTTGTACTTGGCAGTTTGCTAAAATATAACCCCTGCTAAGATCCTGCATCACGAAACCAGGAGCTGATTTAAAACTATTAACCGTTGTTTGTCTTAATGGATTTAAGGCTACATTTGCTTCAATTGTCGATAAATCTAGATACATTTGATGATTTTTGGTCATTTTTTCTGAAGTAGCATTGGTTGGATCATAACAATTAGTAACCTCTATAAAATCTAGATATCCATCACCATCAGAATCTTTCACAACTGGACTGGTATGGTAGACATAAAGTTCGTCTCCATCAGCAATTCCATCACTATCTGTATCAGGGTCTAAGGGATCTAGTCCGAAGTTGTATTCTTCGATGTTCGAAACCCCATCGTTATCCGGATCAGTCCAAGGACCACAGTAATTTTCATCTGAACAATTTCCTTGCGAATCAGTGTACCATTGTCCTCTGAATTTTTGAGCAATCCAGTCTTTAGGTAATACAGATTTAGAATATAGTCTTGCATTAGTGGCAGGTGTTTTTGACCCTCCAGTTTTAGAGATGTCTACATCCAATCCCGGATCTGGGAGCTCGATTTCTGGATCACTTGAATTGTCAGGTGGTGTGGGAGGTTTCTGAGATTGATTGCTGTTATTATTAGTATTAGTTAAACCTCCCAACATTCCACTGCTACTAGCAAAAATCAAGGCACCGGCAGCAATTAGTAAAACTAAAATCAAAGCCACAATCGCGATCAATAACTTTTTGCTACCTGCTTTTTTATCCTGAAACAAGCTTGGATCTGAATACGGATCTTGCGGGAATTGTGGGTTTGGTGCAAAGCCCTGATTGGGGTTGTTAGCAAAAGGATCTTGATAGCCACTTACATTAGCATATGAATCTTGATAACCACTCATGTATGGATCTTGTGGTTGTCCAGCAAAAGGGTCTTGAGTGGCATATGGATTTTGAACATTGCCTTGACCGCTCTGAGAATACGGATCTTGCGGGAATTGTGGGTTTGGTGAAGTAGGATATGGGAATTGGTTTTGATTGCCGTAAGGAGGTTGAGATTGTGACATACTTTTTTAGTAAAAAAGCTTTAAGTTTTGAGATTAAAAACTAGTAATTTAAACTAAAAACCTATGTTGATTATACTAAAAACTTATATACTTGTCAAAAATTACATTTTCTATAAAACTTATAAGCACATTTAATGTTTTTGAGTTTAAAAAATATTTAAAACCTCAAATTATTCTTTTGTTAGTTATATAATGCCAGAAACAACAAATACACCCACAACCAGAAAACGAAAAGATTCTACTCTTAATTTTTTGGAAGTAGCTGAAATTAGGGATAGAACTATTATTTTAAAAGTTGGTCAAATGAGGGCTATCTTAGCATGCTCTTCAACTAACTTTGCTTTAAAAAGCTTACAGGAACAAGATATTATTATTGGAGCTTTTCAAGGTTTACTAAACTCATTAGAGTTTCCAATACAAATTTTGATGCAAAGTCGAAATATTGATCTAAGCTCTTACATCAAAAAACTGCAACAGTTAGAATATACTCAAACAAATGATCTTTTACGAGTGAAAATGCAAGAGTACATTCAGTATATCCAAGAAATGCTTAGAGAAGTCAACATTATGAAAAAAGATTTTTATGTTATTGTGCCATATGATCCTGTAACTCTCAACGATACTCTCTTTGGTAGGTTTTTTAGAGCTTTAAATCCCACGGCAAGAATTAAACAAAAAAACGAAGAATTTATTCAGAACCAAAAAATACTTTTAGCTAGAGCTGATCAAATAGCATCTAGATTAGCTCAACTTGATCTTAAAGTACAGATATTAAACACAGAGCAAATCATTGCATTACTTTATAATTCCTATAACCCTGACACTCTTGAATCAATTAGACTAAAGGATGTCTCTGCTCTAAATATATAAAATTAGAACCACTTTAAGTACCATCTAACTATTTATCCAAAACAAAATTTTTTAATAAAAGTTTTCTTATAGGCATAATCTCTTTTTTCTTATTTACATTATTTACAGCTACTTTTAACAGAACTAGATCTAAATTTATTGGTATAGAAAAACCAATAAAAGGAAAAGTTTGTCAAGAACCTTCTTGAATTTTTTCATTTAGTTTGTTGTAAATCAATTTCAATTGTTTATTGTCTTCTAGAATGTTTTCTTTTTCCAAAGAAAATTTGAGGTGTCTTCAGTTTTTAACTATTAATTTTAAACAAATCTAGTTTTTCTATAAATCCTCATAGTTTTAAATATTTTGCAGAGTTCTTAATCTTTTTAAAAACGAAGTTTATGTAAAAAGCATAAAAATTTGATAAAAAGAAAAACTAATATGCTCTCAAAACCCTATAAACCACACAAATTTCTGATATAAGCTGTAAGAAAAGCTGCATTATTAAATTGTTCTCTATTTAAGTAGCTTGGGTTTATTTGAGATAACAAATTTAAAGCTGCTTGGGGGGGCTGTAGTTCAGGATGGCGAAGTACTGTCAAGCCAGTGTTTAGATAATTAGTAAACAACGGTGACTGAAGGTAGCACATAAAATACCTTCGACGGATATTTAAATCGGGAACTTTACTAAAAATAGTGTCAAGTTTTTGAAAAAAATCTGAAAATATCTGGTTTTTGTTTTGAGCATTTACACCAAAGGTAATATGGCTAATATCAAGATGTCCTAACTGAACCGGGTGGTAAAAATCACCAAGATTAACCAATGGTCTGACTGTAGGATCTTCAATATATTGTGGAACTGGTCCACCCAATATAGCTGGTTGTGTTAGAATACTGTGACTTAATATTTTTCTAGTACTTTTTACTCCAGTTACCAAATCCGAAATTTGTTTCAGAAAACCTTTCTTTTCTTCTTCTAAACCCTTTGACTCTATTTCTAAAAAGTTTTGTTTCAGAGCTTGAAAACCTTGTAAAGCCTCTGGATATTGACCTAGTTGCAAACTCTTCTTTAATTTAAGCAACTGCAGCATATCCATGCTCTTCACCCTATCGATTAGGTACTGCTTTTCGTTTGGTAAAAGATTTGAGTTTCGAATTAAAGTAAGAATATTATTCGGTTGTGACATATTTAGATTCGCCTATGTAGTATAGAGCAACAAACTATTATGGTCAAATATCCCCGTTCACTACTTTATTAATAAAAACTACAACCAGAATATATTGAATCTCAAAAATCTTTTTAACTTACCACCTGCCTAAAATCTCTGAAACAAGTAACTCTTCAAACAGAACAATTATCACAACTTTTAACCGTTCGATTTATTTTCTATAATTTTTGAGACATCTCAAAAGCCAATTTTGAATATTTATACTCTCTTCAGCTTTGTTAAAAGCTTTTATACTAGAATTTAAATTTAGATTTTAATTTAATGTTCACTTACCCCACTCTTGGGAAAAAACTGGCTATTACAGCATATATTATGCTCAATATAGTATAACCTAAAAATACTGCTACAAACCCAATAATAGAATTTCTCATATACTCCCAACCTTTTTGAACCATACTACTGTTTCCACCAGAAAGTAGTAAATTATATAAACCAATCACAAAGAAAACAACTGCAACTACTAAAGCTATGGGTATAGCCAAATTATTAAGTAATTTAGTAAAGAAATCAATAACAGGCGCGGCGTTAGTATCAGCACAGTATGTGCCAAACCATTGAGATTCTATAACCTTTACACAATTACTCGTATCTGTTTTTGGTTCTAGTGAGTCACCAATTAGATTAACTATAACATCTGATGCTAAAACTACACCTAGACCATAAATAGTACTAGCAATTAATTTCCTAGCCTCGGTTTCGTCATTTATAATCATTTTATATCCTGCAAAGACAAACATCGCAGAAGCTACTACACCAGCAAAACGAACCAAAAATTCCCACACTTTAAAAGCAAAAGAATTTTCATATTGACAGGTCGCATCAGGAAATCCCGGAATAATACAGGTTCCTTCTAAAATATTCAAATCTTTAAGGTTCTCTAAAAAAGTAGAAGCTACTACATCTATAGAAGGTACTAAGACTAAAGAAAATATAAACCCTAAAAAGAAAGTAGTAGCAGGCTTTTTTAGTTTTTTAAAGAAAGAAAAGATTCTTATCATAATTATTTCTTATATACTACTAATAAAGTCTATTACTACATTAGTAATAATTTGAGCTATACTAAATGATAGAATTACCACAACTAATCCAATTATAGCATTTCTCATATAACTCCAACCTTTGCTTACTTGATTACTGTTACCCCCACCAGTTAGTACAAAATATCCACCAATTACAAAGTATGCTAAACTTAAAACTCCCGCGATAGGAATAACAAAATTTGATACTATTGAGGAAACAAATTCGGCAAATGGTTGAGTGCTTTTAGCACTAATACTTCTTTCAATTAAACTAACCAGAGTCGCTATCAGAAACACTAATACTAAACCTATTACAGATTGTCTAAGAGCATCCCTACCCTCTTTCTCTTTTCCAAGCATAAGTAGATAACCTGCATAAATTATAGCCAAGAGAACTATAATCCTAGCTAAAACTAGCAAAAAATTCAAAATTTTAACAGACAAGGAGTCTTCTGGAGAGCAATCCGAACCATCAGGTAATTCTTGGCCGGGGAAAAAACAACGAGTAGAAAAAAAGTTTAAAACATCTGTTGTGGCATCAGCTATAACTTGACTAGCTGCAGATAAGTTTATGCTCGCACAAACTCCGTCGACACAAACCTCAACACCCTCTCCTGTTTGAGCATACGCTGGTAATTCAAAAAAATTGTAGAAAACCGTTTGAGTATTTCTTTTAATTTTAACGGTGGTTGAGCAAATTCCGTTATTTGTTTGAGAAGTTCCGGGACCACTCATAATAACCCAGCCGGGTCCGGGATTATATGTAAAAGTACAGGTTTCGTTTTGGGAGGGAACAATACCTCCAAGACCATCTGTGTCCACATTGGTATTTAATCTTATATTTTTAATTTCCGAAGCTCTGATGTTGATTTCTATTAACTCGTCATTTTCTGCAAAAACATTGATATATCCGAAAAACGGATTGGATATTTGGTTTGCCATTTCCAAATAAATATTGTCATTATTTGCACTTCTCGACTTTTGTGTTACCGAAATTCTAGCTGACAATTGACCATTTTTAGTTAAAACTTTGTTACCTTTCGGAGGATCTTTCAGGTTTTCAGGTTTACATATATCAACTGCACCTTCTAAACCGACACCACGACCGACACAAGATTGGCAATTAAAAATTCTTTGTTGGCTTGATGCTACTCTACCATCATGACTGATAGACGGAGGTCTTAAACAAATATTGTTTTTCAAAAACTCTTTATCTTCGGTAGGGCTACATTGTTTTTTATATTTTTTGACTGCATTTTCAACACAACTACCATTTCCTGGCTTGCACTTTGCAATTTCAGCAATTGCTAGTATACAACTATCCTCTTCCCCAGTAAAAATAGTTCCTTCAGTTACAGGTAATCTGACATTTGCAAAAGACTCTTGGAGTATAAAATTTTTGTCTTCTGATTTTTGGAAAAATGGTAAGTTAGTATTATCAATAAAAGAAGAAGGGGATATTATCTGATCACTATTAATCTGGTTGACTGGTTGAGTTTGTTCAAAAGAAGTCGACAAAACAGATCGATTTTCCGGTTGTGCCAACGGGGTTGCCAGAGCGGTGATAATAGGAGGAAAAATTAGAAAACCTACAATCAGTAAATAAATTTTGGTAAAACTTGGTCTTGAAAAAAAAGTTTTCATAAGATTTGTATTTTTATACTTTGATCTACTTTAGTTCTGATTAATGCCCTTGCAGAGAATTGTATAAATACAATTATATCGCATTTCTTCTGTATTGTCTAGATCTTTGTTTTTATTACTTTATCAACCACTTGTGATAACCCAAATCAATCAGGATTTTATGCTTAAATTTGTTATAAATTACATAAAGAAACATAGCTATTAAAGCACTAATCACAGTTACAACCATAAAATGGTACATTATCTCTTTGACATCTCCAGTTTGCAAAGTATTTACCGTTCCATCATAGATGGATTGTAGCCATTCGAAAAAACCAAAATCAGAAAAAGTCATCTAGGATGATAAAAATTATTTTTTGATAAATCCTTCAAAATAATGAATGATAAATTACGAACAGTCAAACAATTGTACTAGTTAACTACATTTTGGAAAATTACTAGTGAGTTATGAGAAATACCCAGTCGCCTAACAGGGCACCCTTTTTGTAAAGGGGAATTTTAAACAATTATTAGTTACTAGTTATTATGTTATTAAACTTGTCTTAAAATAAGCCTAGTTTAAATTTCTTCTACAGTCTCTATACCTAATAAGCTAAGAGCAAATTCTAAGTAATTAACTAGATATTTACAAAAGATAAGTAAGCTAATTTTGCGGTCTAAATTAGGCTCTTGAGAGACAGAATTTTTGACATACCAACCATTGATTTTGGTGGCTAGATCAAAAAGATAATTACAAAGATGGTGCGGTTTGTAGTTCTGACAAATATCTTCTAAAATAAGTGGTAACAAAAAAGTTTGCTTAAGTATCATCAACTCTTGTTCGTTCAGTAAATCTGGTCTAAACTGATTCCAATGGAAATTTTGCTTGATATTAGTTTTGAGAATACTTTTTAGTCTGACTAATGTGTATAACTGATAAACTCCAGTATTTCCTTCAAATTTTAAGAATTGATTTGGGTCAAATACAGCATCCATCTCGCGATCTCGATGAAGATCTACCCATTTTAGGCTAGCTACGGCTATTTTTCTAATTTTCTCGGGATTATTAAAATCTTCCGAGCCTTTGTTGAGTAAAGTTGCTTGAACTTTTTGCTCCAGCATTTGTTTAAGATCTTCAAAAGCAAAAATTTTTCCCTTGCGAGTACTCATGGCTCCGTCAGGTAAGCTGAGATGCCCAAAACCCTCAAACATCGCCATTTTTTTGGATAAAATTCGCAAGGCTCTCTGGGTTTCCTCCATCGTCATCCAACCAAAAGGCTTGGTTTCATAAATCTTGCTATCAATAATTCTTTGTAAGACAGCAAAGACTTGAGCAAAACTATGTTTTTGTCTTAAGTCGGCAAAAGTAATAGCATTATCAAAACCAAAAATTCCAGCATAAACCATTCGACAAATAATATCTCGAGTATGATATAAAGAATATCCTTCCGAAGAAATCAAATAAGCTCGCCCTAAATTTTCTTTATCTAAATCAATATAAATTGAGTTTCCCTCTCTCACAGCTAAACCTTGATCGGCTAAATATTCCATCTCGGATAAAAAACTAATGTAAAAACTTTCACCCAAAGTTAGATTAAATTGCCCTTGAATATGCTGACTGGAAGCATAATGACATCCAGTTTTACCGGCTACTCTAGCAATTTTCTCTGGATCTATCAATGTTTTATCGGTAGGTAGCCAAACTGGGTTTTGGTTTAAATTCAAAAATAGTTCGCCTTCTCTAAACTGAACCAAAGATAAAGTAACAATTTTTTTGTAAAGATTGTGTAAAAATGTAAATTTCTGTTTTTCTTGTTCGCTCAACTCTTTCCCCTGCATTCCTGCCTCTAATAATTTAGAATTTTGTTGACACTCTTGTCTTATCTCCGGTTTTCCTTCAATCAATTGATTCATGCGAACATAAATTTTGTAAAACTTGTCCACCAAAACTAACCGATCTTCGTTATCTATGTCTATTGTGTCAAACTCTAGACCTAACTCCGGTAAGTGCAAAATACCCCAACTAGTATAACTAAACTGAATTCCCCAGTCTCCAAGATAACTATCAGACACAACAGTGCGATACTTAAGGCTCAATATTCTTCTCATTGACTCTCCTAAATTAGCTGAACGAATGTGTCCAACATGCATTTTTTTGCCAACATTAGGGTGAAACATATCAATCACAAAACTCTCGTCAATTTTATTTAACTCTACGGGAATCTGACCAAAGTTGCTAACTAAATCGACAAAAATCTGATTCTTTAAATCAATGTTGATATAAGGTCCGACAGTTTTAGCTACAAAATCTATCTGATTTTGTTCAAAAAATTTATTGATTTCGTCAGCTAAAGTTTGAGCAATTTGATTTGGGTTGGTTTTCTGAGATTTGGCTAGTAAAAAAGCATAGTTGGTAGTCAGTACCCCGAACTTAATACCGGGTGGTGCAGACCACTGTAAATCTGGAAATTTTTCTTTGAGTTTATTGATTAAATTGATAATGTGCATAATGCATGCAGGGCTTAATCAGGTGCATAATTTTTGTCAAAAATTACAAATCTTGATAATTTTAAGATAAACTTAAGATTTTTGACCAAGTTTGTATTCCAATCTTCTATTTAGTTTTACTAATGTACTAATATTTAGGTGGATATACATTCAAAATATCGGCAATAATTCCGCCAGCAGTTACTTCTGCACCAGCTCCGGGTCCCTTTATAACCAGCGGATTTAAATTATACCTCTGGGTGGTGATTGACACTATGTTGTCAGTGCCTGACAAATTATAAAATGGGTGATTTTGATCAATTAATTGCAAAGATAAATTCACCTTACCATTTTCCATCTTAGCAATATATCTAAACAGCTTTCCTTCACTTTTGGCTAATTCGTTTTTTCGGTTAAAGTCTTCATCTAACTTAGATAGTTCGTCAAAAAAAGCATCTACAGACTCTACTGCAAAACAACTTGAGGGTAAGAATGGTTCCAAAATTACATCACTCATCTCTATTTTTAAGCCTGATTCTCTAGCTAGGATCAAAATTTTTCTAGCCATATCCATACCATTTAAATCATCTCTAGGGTCTGGCTCTGTGTATCCTTTGTCTTTAGCATCTCGCACAATTTTGCTAAAACTGTCGTCGGTGACAGCAAAAGTATTAAATATATAACTTAAAGTTCCAGATAAAATAGCTTCAATTTTGATAATTTTATCACCGCTTTTGACTAAATTTTGAATTGTTTGGATTATGGGCAATCCAGCACCAACAGTCGTTTCGTATAGATAATTTGTTTTAGTTTTTGTTGATATTTCCTTTAACTCTCGATAAAAAGTATAACTTCCTGAATTAGCTTTTTTGTTAGGAGTAACTACAGCTACACGAGATTGTAATAGTTTGCTGTAAACCAGAGGAACTTCTTCACTGGCAGTACAGTCCACAAACACAGAATTTGGTAGGTTTAAATCAAGTATTTTCTCAACAAATTCCTGCAAGTCGCTACTTTCACTAGACTCTAAATTTTCTCTCCAATTAACCGAAGCTGAGGGTTTATCCCAAATAACAAACTTGCGGCTATTTGCAACTCCACACAATTTTATATTGTTGGGAAATTGACTAATCATATTTAAGACTGTCGAGCCAATTAGTCCAGTGCCAACAACAAAAAGGTGAATATTTTCGGTCTTATTCTCAAAAAAAGCTTGATGAACAGCTTGCAAAGCTTTGATTTTGTGTTTCTCGTGGATAACCGCAGAGATATTTAACTCGGTGGAACCCTGAGCAATCGCATAAATATTGATATTTTGATCTCCCAAAGTCTTGAAAAATTTGCCAGAAAGACCTATATTACCTTTCATTTGGTTGCCAATTATGGACAGAATAGCTCTTTCTTTTTGCAATTTTACTGGCAGCATTTCACCCGATTTAATTTCCGAAGAAAAACTCTTTTCAATAACTGATTTAGCCAACAAAGCATCCTTAGCTGATACAGCGATGGATAAGCATGGCTCATATGAACCCTGAGTTATCAACAAAATTTCTATGCCTGCTTTAGATAAAGCATCTGTTGCCTTGGAAGCAATTTCAGCTACCCCTTTTCCGTTATTAGAATAGATTTCTACAAGACTAACATCACTTAAAGCAGTAACTCCAGTAATTTGGTATTTGTCATTCCTCCTTGGATTATCACAGATTATCGTCCCGGGGGCTTTTGGGTTAAAAGTGTTTTTGATAAGTATAGGTATTTTTTTTAGTCTAGCTGGTTGCATTGTTTTAGGGTGAATCACCTTGGCTCCAAAATGAGCTAGCTCGCCTGCTTCTTCGTAAGAAACCTCAGCCAAACAAAAAGCTGATGGGACTTTTCTAGGATCAGCCGTGAGCACACCATCTACATCTGTCCAAATCTCTATAATTTCAGCATCCAAAGCACCCCCAACCAAAGCGGCTGTATAATCTGAACCGCCTCTGCCTAAAGTAGTAGTCATTCCCTTGTCGTTCGATCCAATAAAACCACCACAAACATAAATTTTATAGGTTGAATTAAAGACTTGTCTACAAAGGCTATAAGTTTTTTCGAGATTTACATTAGCTGATCCGAAATTATCATCGGTTTTAATTATCTCCCGAGAATCTACAAAATTACAGTCCAAACCAACAGACTTTAAACTATAAGCTACTATCAAAGAAGAAAACTGCTCACCAAAACTCATTACAACATCCAAGGAAGAACTAGAAAGTTCACGAAGCAAGTAAACTCCAGTTAAAATATCAGTTAGTTCTCGATATTTTTTATTTATGGTTTCGAAGACTCGCGATCTATATTGATCTGTTATCAAATCTTGAATTACTTGGTCATGTTTTAGGAATAACTGCCTCAGTAAATTTTGATAGTTTTGATCTCCATTTTCCGCCATTCTGGCTAGCACAATCAGTTGATCCGTTACTCCTCCAAGAGCCGAGACAACCACAACCAATTGACTGTCTTTGGTTTTATCTTTTATTATTTCAATTACTTTTTTGATATTTTCTGAAGATGCTACCGACGACCCACCAAACTTTAATACTTTCATAAACAAAAAGAATTTTAAAAAGTTAAAACAAAACGGATTTGAGATTAAATTCTCACAAAAGTCAATATTTTCATAATCTTAACATTCTATATTTAAAAGTGCTTAGATTTAAAATAGCAATGCTACTCTAGGTAAATTTAACATAAAACCATTGTATCGTATCCCACACCCCTTTACAACCCCTTTTTTTAAGCTATAATTAAGCCACAAAAACAATCCACACAAAAATCCATGTCTTCAAGACCTACAACTGTTACAGAATTAAGGAAGATATTTGTTTCAGATGAAAATCCAAGTGAAAACT
>FWPV01008810.1_pt1 | contig 17413 bp, 16 predicted proteins | sample 2228371 | NCBI WGS metagenome assembly FWPV01 (sample SAMEA103939776, study PRJEB20133) | metagenome | reverse complement strand
TGTGGCATCTGGTTCAACGGCAACCAGGCGAGTCGACTTACCATTACGTAGATTTTCTCTCAAAAACGGATAAGCAATTCCTGCAAAGTTGGAACCACCCCCCACGCAGCCGATGACAACATCTGGATATTCATCTGCCATCTCCATCTGCTTGATGGCTTCCTCTCCGATGACAGATTGATGCAACAGGACATGGTTCAACACCGACCCCAGGCTATATTTCTTAGTCCCGTTCGAAGTGGCTGCAACCTCAACCGCTTCTGAGATTGCTATCCCCAATGAACCTGGATTGTCCGGGTCTTGTTCCAGTAGAGCGCGCCCAAAATGGGTTCGGTCGGTAGGGCTGGCGAAGACCTGGGCTCCATACGTCTCCATCATGACCCTGCGATAAGGTTTATGGTTGTAAGATACCTTGACCATATAAACTTCCAGGTCCATGCCGAAGAAGTTACACGCCAGAGCAAGCGCTGACCCCCATTGACCAGCGCCGGTCTCGGTTGTCAGGGCTTTTGTGCCGGCAACCTTGTTATAAAATGCCTGAGGGATGGCAGTATTGGGTTTATGGCTGCCTGCCGGGGAAACGCCCTCATGTTTGTAATAGATATGAGCTGGCGTTCCAAGCGCTTTTTCCAATCGACGTGCCCGAATTAACGGTGTTGGGCGGTAGAGTTTGTAAATCTCACGGACTTCATGCGGTATTTCGATATATCTCTCTGTGCTAACTTCCTGGAGGATGAGTTCCATAGGGAACAGGACAGAGAGAAAATCAGGTGTCACCGGCTCCATTGTTTGTGGATGGAGGACCGGGTTAGGCGGAACCGGATTATCCGCGTTGATGTTATACCAAAATCGCGGGATATCGGATTCGCCGAGGAGAAAACGGGTTTGCTCAGACATGTCAACCTCCTTTGAGTAAATTAAATTTTGGTCAATCAAATCCCATCAACTAAAAAGCGCGCTCATCCCCAATGGGGACGAACGCGCTTGATCCGTGGTGCCACCCCGGTTAGACCGGCATATTAACCAAAAAACCCGCCGGTGATGCGACGGGTAACAAATCCTGGTTTATAGCCAGCCTCACTCATTCAGGTGCTGAGAAGCTATTTCTCTAAGCACCTTCAGCCCTTCTAACGGGGGCAATTCCGGCGCGGGCTACTTGATAATCGTTCACCCTGCAACTCTGAGGTCCATTCAGCTTCGGCGTACAGGCTGGTTTTTCACCCTCGCCAGCTCTCTGGACTGCCGTTTCGAGGCTTACTCGTCCTCTTCGAAGCATTTCTATATTGATTTTCGTTGATTATATGCAGAAGATACGAAATGTCAAGTTAATTGCCGAAAACAAAACCTGCCCGACAGCTTGCCAATCTGGTTTGAAAACTATATACTTACCCATATGTTCCAGGAATTCTCTCAAATCGTGCTGCTCTCGCTACAAGTTTCGGGCATTGCTCTATTGTTTAGCACTCTTATCGGTATACCACTGGGTGTGTTTATCGGATTAAAGCGCTTCAAGCAGAGAAGGCTGGTGACCGCCATCCTCTATACCGGAATGGGATTCCCGCCAGTGGTCATTGGTCTCTTTGTGTATCTGCTCCTCTCCCGAAACAGCTTCTTAGGCAAATTCGACTTGCCATTTTTGCCGCAACTATTCACACCCGGAGCCATGATTTTAGCGCAAACGATTATCGCCTTACCCCTGGTGGCTGGTTTTACATCTGCCGCGGTGCTGGGCGTGGACCCACAACTTCGCCTGCAGGTGCTTTCGTTAGGAGCCACAAAATCTCAGGCAGCATTGACCATCATACGTGAAGCCAGAGTGGGGGTGATCGCGGCGATCATCGCTGGCTTCGGCAGCATCATCTCCGAGGTCGGTGCAGTGATGCTGGTTGGAGGCAATATCGCGGGTAGAACCAGAGTGATGACAACCGCCATTGTTCTGGAAACCCGCAAAGGCAATTTTGAGCTGGCGGTTGCGCTTGGTTTAGTCCTGTTGGCGATCACTTTTATCATCAATTTAATCTTGCTCCATTTACAAGGCAGGACAGCAGACGAATGAGCAGCGCAATCTACAAACTTCGCCAGGTCATCAAAGAGTATCAAGGGCGTCGTGTTTTAGAAATCCAGGAGTTGGAAATCCAGCAAGGTGAAGTCTTTGCCCTGGTAGGTCCCAGCGGCGCTGGAAAGAGCACTCTTTTGCGGATGCTGAACTTTCTGGAAACGCCGACCTCGGGTTCCATTTATTTTCTTGGTCAGGAATTCAATTCACAACAAGAGATGCCCCTGGCTCTCAAGAGGCGAGTGACAACCGTATTTCAACGTCCAATCCTGCTCGATCAAAGTATTCTAGACAATGTGGTGTATGGTTTACGGTTGCGTGGTCAGCGTGACACGAAAAACCTGGCGCAATCCGCCCTGGAGCAGGTGGGCTTATCGCATCTCGTTCACCAGCGAGCCCGTTCCCTCTCCGGCGGCGAGGCTCAGCGAGTCGCTCTGGCACGCGCGTTGGTCTTGCAGCCGGATGCTTTGCTTTTGGATGAACCAACAGCAAATCTGGATCCATACAACATCAAGATGATTGAACACATCGTCAGGCAATCGAATAGCGAGAAGGCTACAACCATCGTCTTGGTGACTCACAACATCTTCCAGGCTCGCAGATTAGCCCACCGGATTGGATTTCTGCTGGAAGGCAAGTTGATTGAAGTTGCCCAGGCAGAACAATTTTTTTCATGCCCTCAGGATCCTCGCACGGCTGCCTTTGTCAAAGGCGAGATGGTATATTAAGAGAATAGCAGATTATCGAAAATCAATACAAACGCCAATCAACCCCGCTCTGCACGCATCACTTTATATATGCCACCCAAGAGATATTGTTTCATCATTTGCTCACTCATCGTTTTAATAGTATTTGTAAGCGCCTGTGACCCGCGGCAAACAACCACACCAGCGATTCGAGATCCCATACCGAACCCAACGGGGTCAGCATACCGCACACAATCGCCCCTTAATCCATTAATACAGCCTAAAAAGGAAAGGCTGATCCTGGCGACAACCACCAGCACCCAGGATTCAGGGTTGCTTGATGCAATCCTTCCCGTCTTTGAAGAGCAATATGGTGTCCAGGTGGATGTCATTGCAGTTGGCACCGGACAGGCTCTCAAACTGGGTGAAGATGGAAATGCAGATTTATTGCTCGTCCATGCTCCAAAGAAAGAGGACGAATTCATGAGCGCCGGTCAAGGCATCCGTCGCGAACCGGTCATGTACAACGACTTTATTCTTGTCGGACCGGAATCGGATCCCGCTGGCATCAGAGACGTAACCCAAGCAACCGCCGCTTTCAAAAAAATAGCCGATTCTCAATCCGTCTTTATCTCGCGAGGTGATGACTCTGGCACACACAACAAAGAAAAAGAGCTTTGGCAAAAAGCAGGAATTGTCCCCTCGGGGGAATGGTATATCTCTGCCGGGCAAGGTATGGGTGAAGTGCTCACCATGGCAGATGAACAGCAGGCTTACACCCTCAGCGACCGCGCGACTTATCTCGCCCTTGCCAATAAAGGCTTAACCCTGGTCATCCTTGTCGAAGGCGACCCTGCGCTTTTCAATCCATACGGAGTCATCGCCGTCAACCCTGCGAAGAATCGCAATATCCAGGGAGAGCTTGCCAACCAGTTCATTGACTGGATCATCTCCGTCCCCACCCAGGAATTGATCGCTTCCTTCGGTAAAGATGAATTCGGTCAATCCCTTTTTACCCCTGACTCAACCCCCTGGAAAGAAGCTCATGGTGACAATTGAGTTCAATTTTCGTCTTTATTGGTTAACCATGCCGTTTGTATCTGGCTTTCTACGCAAAACTTTGAAGATATACCCGTAATCATCCCCCTTTAATGGAAACACTTGCTCAGATTCAATTTCAACCCACTCTTCAGGGTTCAAATCGGGAAAGTGCGTGTCAGCCTCACTTTCGGTGTCTACCAGGGTCAGGTAGATACGGTCGGCTCGAGGCAATGCCTGGCGAAAAATATCGCCCCCTCCAATCACAAACACCTCACTATCCCCCCTCTGTTTGACAAATTCCAGGGCTTGCTCTAAAGATGGCATCATGACACAACCATCTGCCTGATACTCTGGATTACGAGAGACCACAATCATCTCTCGTCCAGGCAACGGTCTGCCAATCGACTCATAGGTCTTGCGCCCCATAATCAGAGCGTGTCCCATCGTCAAAGCTTTGAATCTTCTCAAATCGCTGGATAGGTGCCAGGGGAGTTTCCCCTTGAAACCGATCCCTCTATTGCGGTCCATCGCCACAATCAAGGATATCTTCACACCGATATCTCCGCCTTGATATGAGGATGCGCCATATAGTTCACCAACTCAAAATCCTGGTATTCGAAATCATCTATCGCTTTTTTGTTGGGATTAATTCTCATTTGCGGAAGAGGGTAGGGTTGGCGCTGCAGTTGAGTTTTCACCTGTTCGATGTGGTTGAGATAGATATGCGCATCTCCAAAGGTATGGATGAATTCTCCATAACCGAGATCGCACACCTGAGCGATCATCATGGTGAGCAACGCATAAGAAGCGATATTGAAAGGAACGCCAAGGAAGATATCAGCCGATCTTTGGTAGAGCTGGCAAGAGAGACGATTATTAGCGACATAGAATTGGAACATCGTATGGCATGGGGATAGAGCCATTTTATCCAGATCACCAACATTCCAGGCGCTCACAAGCAGACGACGGGAGTTGGGGTTGGTCTTGATCTGCTCGATGACCCAGGCGATTTGGTCTATGGTTCGACCATCGGCGGTTTTCCATGATCGCCACTGAGCGCCATAGATGGGACCCAAATTCCCCTCAGGATCAGCCCATTCATTCCAAATCCGCACCCCGTGGTCCTGGAGATAGCGCACATTCGTATCGCCTTTCAAGAACCAGAGCAGCTCATAAATTATCGATTTCAAATGCAACTTTTTCGTGGTCAGGAGCGGGAATCCTTCATTCAGGTTGATGCGCATTTGATAACCAAACACCGATAACGTGCCGGTTCCCGTCCGGTCGCCTTTTTGGACTCCGTGATCAAGCACATGTTGTAACAATTCTAAATATTGCCTCATCTTGTCCCTCGTCTGGTAAGAATATGATTAAGCCAAGACCCTGAAGGTGTCACATCTTCAGGGTCTCAGAATTTCACGAGTGCGCGAGATATCGGCTTGAATTTGAGCCACAAGTTCTTGAACACTTGAGAATTTCTTTTCATCCCGTAGCCGCTCATGGAACTCCAACGCGAGCTCTTTGCCATACAGGTCGCCATCATAATCCAGGAGATGCGTTTCCACTCGAGGAAGGACAGGCGCATCCTCAAAAGTTGGGCGGACTCCGATATTCGTGACCGCGAGATAGCTCTCCCCATCGAGGGTCACGCGGCAGGCATACACTCCAGCTTTGGGTACCGTCCGTTCAGCCCAAATGGACAAATTAGCTGTTGGGATACCCAACAATTTTCCCCGACCATCGCCGGGAATGACCTGCCCCCTGATTTGATAATACCGCCCTAACAATCTGGCTGCTTGAGCGACGTTCCCTTCCATTATCCGTTCCCTTATCATACTGGAGGAGACTACAACATCGCTATTTGTCACAGGAGGGATAACGGTCACCTGGTAGTCGAACTCTTGCCCCAATTCTCTTAAGCGGGCAACATTGCCTTCCCGCCCTTTCCCTAGAGCAAAATCCTCACCAACGAGCAAATGAGATATTCCAAGGTGGGCATCGAGCTCAGAGATGAATTGATGAGCGCTCCACGAAGCAACTTCACGGTTGAAGGGGTGTGTTATCACCACATCTACCCCCAACTCACCCAATAAATCTGCCCGTTCCTCCGGAGTTGTCAGATAATTGGCGCTTTGTCTTTTTCCCAGCACGACCGCCGGATGAGGGTGAAATGTGACCACCACGGAGGAACTGGATGTACGCCGAGCGCCATCAACCAGCCGTCCGATGATTTCCTGATGCCCGCGGTGGACGCCATCGAACGTACCGATGGTCACCCAGGTATGATCTAGATTTACCCCTTCTATTTGCCAATAGTGACGCATCTCGGGTTATCGCTAAGATTGAAAGAACACCTTACGCGGCTGCCATTCTGCAGTCTCAACATCACATTCCAATAAAGCCACCAGGTCGCCTTGTTGGCTGACGCCTCTAGCCCAACCCGATGCGCCCGATTCTGCCGGCACCCGATGCCCGTGGCGCACCAACTCAACCTCATCAGCGTTCAACTCGACCATAGGCCAATCCGCAAGGGCTTCGGCTGCAGGGATCAGATAACGATACCAGTCGCCAGCATTAAATGATTCCTGTAGGCGACGTAAGGGTACCGCGTCTCGCAGGGTAAAACGTCCGCTCTTGGTGCGGCGTAACCCAACCAGGTGTGCTCCACAGCCCAATCTGTTCCCCAGATCGTTCGCCAGGGAGCGCACATACGTGCCCGAAGAGCAATAGACATCTATCACAACTTCTGGCAATGCCCACTCGAGCACTTCCAGGCTGTAGACATGAATCTTACGAGGGGTCAGATCAATTTCTTCCCCTTCTCTCGCCATTTCGTACGCTTTTTTACCCTTAACTTTTACGGCTGAGAAGGGTGGAGGCACCTGCTCGATTTCACCCACAAATTCCTGGAGCACTTCATTAAAATGTTCCTCGGTGATATCCTCCACCGAGACTGTGGATTTTGTCACCACACCTTCAGCGTCATAGGTGTCTGTTGAACTACCCAGGCGAATCGTAGCCTGGTAGCGCTTATCAGACGCCGAGACATACTCACTCAAGCGCACGGCAGGACCGATCAATACCACCAAAACTCCTGACGCCCTGGGATCGAGCGTTCCGGTATGCCCGGCGCGTCGAATGCCGGTGCCTCGCCGAATGATTTGAACCACATCATGGGAGGTCAAACCTATCGGCTTATCAATAACAAGTACACCTGAGACCACATTATCGATTTGTTCTTTACTCATTTTTTGCCCCATCCAATTGATATTGATGATTGTTGCTCAATAATCGAATTGTCTTATCTAAGACCGTAGAACGTATCTCCGAGAGATTGCCCACGATTTCCGCTCCTGAGGCAGCCGGATGTCCGCCTCCACCGAACTCCATCGCCACTTGAGAGATGTCAACGCCGGGTTGGGCGCGCCAGCTCACCTTGACGTTCCCATTGGGTTGTTCCACGAATACGATGAAAATACGGGCATCATTGATGGTGGTGAGCAAGTTGATCAAATCAGCGTCATCGCGTCCGCCATAACCGGCTGCCTGGCGGTCTGCCATGGTTAAAGTGGTCCAGATAACCGGACCTTCCTTTTCCAGCTTTGAAAGACCCGCTCCCCAAAAGCGGAGAGCTTCGTATGATCGGTTCACCAGACCTTTTAGATACAGGTCGGAGAGGTCACATCCGGCTTCCATCAGACGCGCGGTGATACGCATGACTGTGGGGGTGACATTTGCGGTCCGAAATCCGATTGTATCAGTAATTATTCCGGTTAGAAGAGCCTCTGCTACAACTCTGCTCATTGGTAATTGCCAGGCTTTCAAGTGCGACGCTAAAATCTGGGTCGTAGATGCTGCCTTGAGGTCAATCAGATTCACGTGAGCGAAATATTGATTTGTGGCATGGTGATCAATATTGATATCCGGAGTGCCGTACTCTTGCAAGGCTTTGCCTGTGCGAGGTAAATCGGAGCAATCCACCACCACAGCCAGGTCAAAATTCCCACTTGGGGTGTTTCTCACCAGCTCACTACCACTTAAGTGGCGCAAGCTTACAGGCACCCCATCCGAGATGACCATCTCGACCTGTTTTCCTGCTTCCTGCAATGCCAATCCTAAACCCAACAGCGACCCAACGGCATCGCCATCTGGTCGAATATGGGTGATCACCAATATCCGATTGGCTCTACGGAGAAGCTCCCCTATTCTTCTCACGAGCTTACTCTGCATCTATTTCAGCCTCCGTACCCCGATTGGACTCCTTCTGCAGAGACGCCAGGAGACGTTCGATATGATCAGCTCGTTCAAAAGTAGGATCCCAGTGGAATCGCAATTTGGGAAATGTGCGCAATTCAATCCGATGGGATAACTCGCGCCGGATAAATCCTTGCGCATGTTCCAAACCTTCTAAAATCTCCTGAGACCTTTCTGATCCTTCCACTGCAGAGACATAGATATTAGCAAACGCCAGTTCGCGGTCCACCGTCACATCAGTGATGGATACGCCTGCCAAGCGGGGATCAGAGATTTCTTGCAACAGCATCTCCGATAATTCTTCACGAATACGATCAGCTATTCGTTGAGCACGCAGTTTCGATACCACAGAATCTATTCCCTACTTCCGACATAGCTCTGGCATTAATCCCGAAATCATGCTGCCGGAGACTTCTCCAGCACATAACACTCGAGGATATCGCCTACCTCAAATTTATCGAAATTCTTTACCGCAATCCCACATTCAAATCCATGCCTGACCTCACGCACATCCTCTTGGAGATGACGCAAGGAGGCAATACTCCCCTCGTGAATGTTCTCACCCGCGCGGAGGACACGGATCAAAGCATTCCTGCGAATTTCTCCATCTGTCACAAGACAACCGGCAACATTACCGACCTTCGAGATGCGAAATATCGCCCGCACTTCAGCGTGACCGATGACAACTTCTTTGATCTCGGGTTCGAGCATGCCACTCAGCGCTTTCTCGATATCCTCAGTCAGTCGGTAGATGATGTCATAGAGACGGATAGAAACCCCTTCCGCTTCTGCCAATCGGCGAGCAGCAGCGTCGGCTTGTACATTGAACCCGATGATAACTGCTTTGGAAGCAGCGGCGAGCATCACATCATTTTCGCCAATATTTCCGGTTTCTGCATACAGGATATTGATCGAGATATCACCTTTGTTCAACTCTTCAAGTGAAGAGACGATTGGCTCAAGCGAACCCTGCACATCCACCTTGACAATCAGGCGAAGTTCCTTAACATCTCCTGATTGGAAGCGATCAAACAACTGCTCCAGGGTCACCACACTCTTCGGGGCTGTAGCTGCTTCCTTCTCCGCCATCAGGCGTTTATCTACAATCGATCGCGCTTCTCTTTCAGATTCGACCACCTGGAACAAGTCGCCTGCCTGAGGGACATCACTCAACCCCATCACCGATACCGGTGTGGACGGTCCTGCTTTGCGAATCGGGCGACCTCGGTAATCAAACATTGCCCGCAATCGCCCATAAGTATTACCAGCAACAACGACATCCCCTACTTCCAGGGTTCCGTTCTGCACCAACAAGGTCACCAGAACGCCCTTGGCGCGATCTCGTTCCGCCTCAATCACGGTACCGATGACTCGCCCGCGGGGATTTGCCAGAATCTTGAGATTATCTGCCACAAGCAAAATGGCTTCCAGGAGATCTTCCAAGCCGATTTTCTTTTTGGCGGAGATCGGAACCACGATAGTATCTCCGTCCCATTCGTCTGGAACAAGACCGATTTCAGCCAGTTGCTGTTTCACCATGCCCGGATCGGCGTTTGGTTTATCAATTTTGTTCATTGCCACCACGATCGGGACCTTGGCGGCTTTGGCGTGCGCCACAGCTTCACGGGTCTGGGGCATGACGCCATCATCTGCAGCCACCACCAAGACCACAACGTCCGCCCCCTGAGCGCCTCGAGCTCGCATCGCCGTAAAGGCTGCGTGACCAGGCGTGTCCAGGAAGGTGATGAGGCGGTTATTGTGCTCGGTTTGATAAGCGCCAATATGCTGGGTGATGCCACCCGCCTCGCCTTCCACCACATTGGTATGTCGAATCGCATCCAACAGGGTGGTTTTTCCATGATCAACATGACCGAGGATGGTCACCACCGGAGGTCGTGGCACCAGTTGGCTGGGATCCTCATTCATGATCAATCGACGCCATAGGGGTATCTCGCCGCTTTCTTCTTCAATAGCAACTTCCTGACTCTCCAGGGTTGCTTCATACCCCATCTCGGCTGCAACAACCGCCGCGGTATCAAAATCAATCAACTGGTTGATGTTTGCCATCACACCGTTTGCCATCAAGGTTTTTATCACCTCGATAGGGCTGGCTTTAATTGTTTGCGCCAAATCCCGCACAGATATGCTGGGAGGTAATTCAATTACTTTCTCATGCCCATTTTCACTCATCTGTCACCTCCGTAACTAACCTATTTCAATCAAAAGACGGCATCTGCATCCGATGAGCCGATGGGCTTCAGGCTAATCGTCGGTCAAAACACGCATTTTCAGCCCAAACATTCGCCAGTTTCCGCCAACGCGGGAAGCGTCTGTTGATCATCTGGTAGCGTGCCACATACCCCGGCACGCGTGATGATGCTTATCCTTTCTCACTCAAGGAGAGTGTCGGCAGACTGGAGCGTCTCTGCGAAAGCAGACAGTCGCTCAAGTTCTTCAGGAGTGAGTTCGGTTTTCAATGCCTGGGCGAGCGAGCCTTTTAATCCTCTCTCCCAACAAGTGGTGAGATTATGGAGATATGCGCCGCGTCCAGGCATTTTACCGGTTGGATCCACCTGTACACCTTCAGGCGTGCGAACAATCCTGATCAAGGAGCGTTTCGGCATCACCTGACGGCACCCAACACACGTGCGTTGGGGAATATGTTTTCGTCTAATCGTCTTTTTAGCCACCCACTAAACTCTCGGGTTAGCAAAATGTCTCGCTTTTTTCACAAATCCCATTCTTCATCCCATTCGCCGCGTTTACGCTTCTTCTTGTAAACCACGACGTCTTTATCTGGGTCGTATTCCATTTCAACGTATTTCTTTTTCTTTTTCTTTTTCTTGCGCCGACCAGGTTCTTCTTCTTCCTCGTCCTCGTCATAAATCGGTTCGGCGTATTCCAAGACATCCGGTCGCAAGGCGAAAATTTCTTCCAATGAGGATGTCTCTTCCTCGGGGATTTCTATCTCGGTAACCTCCGCTGTCACCGCTTCAACCACTTCAGCCGGGGCTTCGACAACCTCTTCAACCCCAACCTGTTCTGGCGCGAACGTTTCGGCTTCGACCATTTCCATTTCAGGGACGGTGATCGCTACTTCAGCCGGCTCGGCTTCAATCACCTCTTCCTGCGGAATTTCTTCTATTGGCTCTGTAGTGATGGCTGCTTCTGCAACTTCTGGCGCAAGCGCTTCTGCCTCAACAGCGACTGCTTCCTCTTCAGGCGCTTCGAACACCAGACCAGCCAGAGCTTTTTCGATATCCGCCATCGCTTTGGGTCCAATACCGCTCAGCGCTAATATCGCATCTGAGTCCAGTCGCATCTGCAACATCAAGTCGCCAACGGTGGTATAACCTGCGCCTCCCAGTACAGAAGTGATCCGCGGGGATATGCCCAGGTCTTCGAGCGGAATCTTGTACGCCTCTTCTGGAATTTGCGCCTCGATAACTCGCTGGCGTTCTTCTTCGATTTGTTTCTCTTTCTGGCGTTGACGGATCAGACCGCGTTCCACTCGATCCACGAACTGACTCAATAGCTGATATTCCTCAGGCTGCACCGGGCGTCCCTCAGCTTTTTTCGCCAGAATCATAGAGACCTGATCCATTGTGGCGGTTTCTTGAGCTGCAATCATGGCATACTCGGGATCGTTTTGAAGCTTATACAGCGAATCCGCTGCTGCTTCAGGCAGACTCTTGATATCAATTCGCCAGGCGGTCAGTTTCGCCGCCAGGCGAGCGTTCTGCCCATCTCGCCCAATTGCCAGGCTTAATTGATCTTCTGGCACTACCACTGTAGCGGTCTTTGTGCTCTTGGTCGCCTCATTGAGGTAGACGCCCGTCACCCGCGCCGGACTCAGAGCCTTTGCAATGTAGATTGCGGGATCAGGATTCCACTCAATTACGTCTATTTTTTCGTCATTCAATTCGCGCACAATCGCCTGGATGCGCACGCCACGGATGCCCACACATGCCCCCACCGGGTCCACACCCGGCTGCAACGCAGCAACCGCCACCTTCGAGCGCTGTCCAGGCTCCCGAGCGATTGAACGAATTTCCACCATCCCATGATAAATCTCAGGGACCTCGTTCTCCAACAAACGGCGTAAGAAATTCCGATGCGCACGAGAAAGGATAATCTGAGGACCTCTACTGGTGGATTTCACCTCAAGCAGAAGGGCGCGCACGCGATCATGAACCCGGAATCGCTCGCCTGGTACCTGCTGGTTGCGCGGCATGATGCCCTCAGCTTTCATATCCAATCCAAGGGTGATCGCTTGCGCGTTGACTGCCTGAACCACGCCGCTGACGATCTCCCCGATTTGCTTGCTGAAGAAATTCATTTGAGCATCACGTTCAGCCTCGCGAATCCGCTGTTGGATAACCTGACGGGCGGTTTGCGCTGCAACCCGCCCAAAGTTGCGAGGTGTTGTCTCGACCACGATCATCTCACCCAGATTAATTTCTGGATTAACTTTTCGGGCTTCTTTGATGCTGACCTCGGTCCGGGCATCCTGAACGGTATCTACCACCTCTTTTTCAGCGTAGATGGTCACCTTGCCAGAATCCAGATCGATGGATGCTTCAACATGCTGGGCATTCGAGGCATTGACAGCTCGCCGGTAGGCAGATACCATCGCTGCTTCCAGCGCTTCCAGGATTACTTCTCTCGGAAGCTGTTTCTCTTCCAAGACTTCATTAAATGCCAGTACAAACTCGTTCTTCATGTCTCCTCTAAACCTGAAACGGAGCGGTTGCTACCTGATCTCTCACATTTGATAAGCCCGGGTTTATACGAAGAAAAGTGGGGGTTGCCCACTTTTCGCCGTTCCAATATCACAAACCCCAGCTTACCCTGACAAATTTTAGCACGGTTTGATTGTCCTTGCAAGGCTTGATTCGTCAAAAGTAGATAATCTAACAAAATGCTAACTTTTCATCCATGAAGGTCCTTTTCCATCCGCCAGGCGGGTTCTTCCACATCCCGCCGAATGCCCATCTCGTCAACATAGGACCAACGTCCGGGTTCCTCGGCAACCACACGATAAGCATGTCTTTCGTACAATCGTCTCGCTTGAACGTTTTTCTTGCCAACATTGAGAGTAACCCAACGGAAGCCACGCCGGAGCAGATCGGTCTCAGCATGGTCTAAGAGCCGACTGCCTAATCCCATCCCACGATATTGAGGTTGAATACGAAAAGCGTAGATATAAGCCCGACTGGAACCGTCCGCCAGTTCCTTCCGCGAACTGATTAATTGGATGAACAACTGACCAATAACACCCGCTTCAGGCAACTCTGCCACCCACATCAAGGCATCACCTCTCAACGCATGGTGATAGATATCAAGATAAAGCGCACGATAATGACGATATTCACCATTCCACTCCAGGGCTGGCAAATCGCTTTTCTTGGCTTCACGGATGATTAACTGATGAACCAGAGCTATATCTCGGTTTTGAATGACCAATTTTTACCTGCCTCGCTTGGTTTCGCCTTTCATACCAGCTTGTTTGACCATTTGCTCCAATAAATTCATCTCGTCCTCTTGCGATTTCACCTCGCCATCCAACCAGGCTTGCCTTAACTTTTGCAGAATTTCGCGGTAAATCGGTCCTGGGGGGATCTTGCGCGCTCGCAAATCATCGCCTGTGATGGAAGGGGAAACCTTTCGCCAGCGGGTCACGTAAGCCTCCAGAATATCTTGTATTTCCTTATCCTGGTTGGCGAAATATACTGCCAATAATGCCAATGGATGCACATCGTCCAGCTTGAGAGTGATTTCGGAGACTTTTTTATCCTTGAGACTGTTCATCTCCTGCCAAAGGTTTATCCCCGATTGTATGATACGGATCAGCTCTGCCGACAATTTCAGCCGCTGGCTGACGCTCAACGCCTGCCCAGGAGATAAGCGGAGCAGCCACAAGACATACACCAGCTTTACCCGATTTTCGGGTTTATCATGACCGCAATATTCCAGCCATTGTGATTCTGGCTTATGGTTTTGGAGCCGATTGTACACCTCTTGCAGCCAATCATCCCATATCAGATCTTGATGGATAACACTTAAGATGCCCAGCTCATTTAATCGCGTCATCACGGCTGAAGCGCGATTCTCAGAGAGGATGATGTTCAGCTCGTGTCTGATCCGATCACCCGATACCCGATCCAGCAGGGGAAGAGCCTGAATTAACAACTCCCGTGTGCGATTTTCAATGCGAAAACCAAACCTTTGCTCAAAACGCACAGCGCGCAGGATACGGGTCGGGTCATCAACAAACGATAATGAATGTAGAATGCGCACATACCCCTGACGCAAATCGGCAAGACCACCCCAGTAATCATGCAACTCGCCATAATGATTACCATCCAAACGTAAGGCGAGGGTATTGATCGTGAAATCGCGTCGGTGCAAATCTAGCTTGATGCTGCCCCGTTCCACCGTTGGTAATGCGGTGGGATAGGTATAGAACTCAGTCCGCGCAGAAACCAGATCCAGGGAATCGGGAAGGTCCGCAGCATCCTCTATCCCTGGCAAGAAAAAAGGTCTGGTATTCGACCTCGGGGGAGCGTCTTTTTGGTCTTTCAGGAGCCACTTGGCAGTACCAAAACGAGAGTGATGCGTGACCCTACCGCCGTATTTCCTGGCTAAGGCATTCGCCAGTGAAATTGCATCCCCTTCAACCACCAAATCATAATCCAGGCTTGGTTTGTCAAGCAGCAAATCACGCACAAACCCCCCGACGATATACAATGCCACCCTTTGATCGCTGGCTTCCTTTGCCACTGCCTTAATCAAGCTCAAAGTCGTTGCCGGAAGGGCGCGCTCCAGTTTGCCAGCCAGATTCTGACGGCTTGGGACACGCGGTTTTGGAGTAAGGGTCTTCAACAAATCCGTTCGAGTGACAATACCGATGATTTCGCCACTTTCCGGATGAACCACCGGTACCTGCCCCCAACCAGTATCGGTCATAAGCCTCTGCAGGTGTTCAATCGAGTCGTCTTGATAGACATAGTACTCACCTGCATTCATAATATCTTCTGCAGTGTAGTTTAATTTATGGGTAATAGTCCGATCGACATCTCTTCGCGTCACCAAACCGATGATTTTCCCCTCTTTGACAACCGGATAGCCCTCATGCCCAAAACGTTGCATGCGGCTGGCGATCTCCCTCACCGGAGTCTCGGGAGATAAAAGTTGGGGAATGCGCGACATGATCTGAGCAACCGTAATCGCCGGATGGACGTATTCAGGGAGAACTTTCACCAGTTCGTCTCGAATCTCCTCAACCGTTCGGTTCTTGATCATACCGGCAGCAGCACGTTCATGACCTCCACCGCCAAAATAAGCGGCGACCTGAGAAACATCGATGTTTTCGCTGGTGGAGCGGGCAATGAGCTGCACCCCACCCCGAGTCTGTATCAAGACGAAGAGCGCGTCGGGGTCTAATAAATCGCGTAATTTATGCGCTACGGTCGAGAGCTCTTCTTCCATCTCCTGGGCATCCCCGCAAGCCACAATCACGGTATGCCCATTGACAGTATGGTATTCCAGTTTGGCGCGTAATTGGTCATAAATCCTCTGTTGCGCCTGGGAGAGAGGATGATTGAGAAAATCGTTTGCGACCTGGAGGCTTGCACCTTGCTCAAGCAGATAGCTGGCTGCCTTTAAGTCCCGAGGTGTGGTGCGTGAATAGGTCAATGAACCGGTATCCTCATAAATCCCAAGCAGCAACAACGTACTCTGGATGGTGCTGAGGATGACATCCCTCTCCCGTAGAGTCTCCACAAAGATGGTGGTGTTTGCCCCCATTCCAGAAACCGTGATCTGCCAGTTCGAGGGCAAATCCTCCCGTAATGGATGATGATCTATGACGTGAACCCGGGTCTCCGAGCTCATACCTCGAATGCTGATCATGGATTGTGTGTCCACCAGGATGACATCTTCAACCGGCTCGTTTGGGGGCAGGTCGGGAGCTTCACAAAAAGGCAACTCCGCCCCGTAGAGGGTGACAAACGCGTTGACGTTACGGTTCATCTTGCGTGGCAGAACCGGGATATAGGACTCATTGATCAGATAAGCCCCCAAAAGCGACGCCAAGGCGTCAAAATCCGCCTGCTCATGAGTGAGGATGATCTTCATGCAAACATTATTGTAATCGAAAACGCTCGGGATATTGACGATCCATAGCTTATCCTTTGTTGGCAGCGACAAGTATGACAGGTCGTGATTTGCGAATTACCGATATTTACCCAATGAAAATATTCCTCCTCTCCCAGAAGGGGTGAGATTCGTGGCATAATAACCTTATGACAGATGCAAATTTCGATATCGAGTTATTTTGGGATGACCTCTTGTCCCAACAAGCGGTAAGAATCCAGGCTGCATTCGATCTTCTCTCGCCTGCAGAGCAATCCAACATCCTGGAACACCTGAGACATATGGTATCCGAGAGCGGCTGGCATCCCAGTCAGGTGGCTGCCGCCAGGATCGCCTTACAGGTCTTATTACCCGGACGCCCATCATGAATATAGACCAACTCACCACACTCATGCATCAGTTTGTCGCAAGTCAGGGTTGGTACGCCGAAAACAGCCCTCGCCCACAAACTCTACGTAACCTTGCGATCTCGCTCAACCTGGAAGCATCTGAGGTCTTGGAGCATTTTCAATGGGGCGAAGATCACATTGACCGCGATAGCCTGGCAGACGAACTTGCTGATGTCGCCTTGTACTTGCTTCAAATAGCCAGCATTGCAGGCATAAATCTGGAGCAGGCAATTCTGCACAAGCTAGAACGCAACTATACTCGCAAATGGGATGAAGACAACTCACCGAGGTTCTGACAATGTTCATCACTGTCTTTGGCGGTTCAAAGCTCGAAGCTGACAATCCAAAATACAAAGATGCAATGCGTCTGGGAAGAATATTGGGGGAGGCGGGTCATGTCCTCCTCACTGGTGGATATATCGGCACGATGGAGGCGGTCTCGCGAGGGGCAGCCGAGGTTGGGGCGCGGGTGATTGGCGTCACCTGCGATGAAATTGAAAGATGGCGTCCGGTGCGCCCCAACCGATGGATAACAGAAGAACGCCGATACCCCACATTAATCCAGAGAATATGGGCTCTTATTCAGGGGTGCGACGCCGCTTTTGCATTGCCGGGCGGGGTGGGGACCTTGACAGAGATCTCGATGATGTGGAACCTGCTTCTGACCAGGGTCATCACGCCGCGCCCATTAATCCTGATTGGATCAGAATGGGCTTCACTCTTCAGCTTATTTTTTGAAAAATTTAATGACTATAGTTTCCGCTAAAAGCGGATGACAAAGCTGCCGGAAAGAACTTCCGGAAGCGCCGAACCTTACCAATTGAGCCCAT
>FWPV01006136.1_pt1 | contig 17415 bp, 11 predicted proteins | sample 2228371 | NCBI WGS metagenome assembly FWPV01 (sample SAMEA103939776, study PRJEB20133) | metagenome | reverse complement strand
CGGCGGCTACTGGTACACCATCTTCCGGAGTCTTGCTGCGTCCGACTTCTCGGGACGACACGTAATCTACCCACCGCCGCCCTGGGTGTCAACGCGAATCGTGCAGAATCTTCGAAAAGATGCCGAACGGTCAATCATGATCACTTAGCGGCAAGTTAGCGGCGACAGAAGGTTAGGCACCCAATCGGCGTGTCGACGGACTGGCGCCGGAGCCTCCGGACCCGTACCATGCTGGTAGCCCTCGTGCACCTACGTGCGACCGAAAGGCCGTCGATGCCGACCTCAACGCTCGAAGAGTATCTCGAGACCATCTACAAGCTGGCGAAGGATGGTCCCGTGCGCCCTGGTCGTATCGCCGAAGCGATGGAGGTCTCAGGACCGACTGTCACAGCGACCTTGAGACGTCTTGAGGGACGCGGGCTCGTGACCCGCGATGGCACGTCGGTCGTCCTCACGGATGCGGGGCTGGCTGCGTCGTTGGACATCGTCCGGCGTCATCGTGTCGCCGAACGCTTCCTGGTCGATGTCCTCGGTCTGGACTGGGAGGCCGCCCATGAGGATGCATGCCGTCTTGAGCATGCGATGTCGACGCGGGTCCTCGAAGCACTCGAGCGGTACCTTGGAGATCCATCCGTGTGTCCTCATGGGCATCCGATACCGGGGGCCGACGGCTCCATGTGTGAGGTGTCCGGCCGGCCCCTGTCCGAGCTCGGGGTGGGCGATCAAGGGTCGGTGATATGTGTCACAGAGGACGATGAGGCTCTCGGGTACCTTGAGAGGATAGGACTCAAGCCTGGAGCCCGGATCCGTGTGCTGGCTCGCGAGCCGTTCGGCGGGCCGTTGACGTTGGAGATCGATGGCGTCAGGCAGCCCGTATCGGACGAGGTCGCTGGCATGGTGACCGTGAGGTGAGGCCGTTGAGGAAGCTGACGGTCGTCCAGCAGTTCGCGGTTCGCTCACTCGTGTTCGTCATCGTCATGGCGCTGGCCTTGGGTTTTTCGATCACGTTCGCGGTTCGCGACTTCGCCGCGTCGCTCGCATCGAGAGTCGCGGTCGCGACCGCTGACACGATCGTCACCCACGCGGTCGGTGTCGGGGACCTGTCGAAGTACCCGATCCCTGGGTCGCTCCGCAGGGACCTCGACGCGATAGCAGGGGGTGACCTTTCGGATGCCGGGATCACCGCCATCAAGCTGTGGAACACCGACGGGGTGCTGCTGTACTCGTCGGAAGGGAAAGACGAGGGCCGGAGCTTCTCGGACCATCCGTCGCTCAAAGCCGCCCTCGGAGGCGAGATGTCGGTCGAGGTCGAACCGAAGGCGCGTCGCGAGAACGAGGCCCAGATCGCAGAGGCAGGCTCTCTCATAGAGGTGTACGCACCTCTGATGCGCGGCGGACGTGTCATCGGCGCGTTCGAGGTCTACCAGGATTATACACCTGTCGAGCAGTCGATCGCCCGCTTCCTTGCGCTGATGTGGGCGATCATCGCGTTGGGATCGATACCCGCGTACTTCCTGCAGTTGACCTTGGTCAAGCGCACCGCTGACGAGCTCCTGGATGTCAAAGGTGTCCTCGCCGAGGTCCACCGCCGCCTGCGCGATTCGATGCAGGATATCGAACTGCACTCGATCGGCACACTTCAAGCGCTCGTGAGCGCAGTCGACGCCAAGGACAGCTACACGGCTCGCCATTCCATCGCCGTGACCGACTACGCGGTAGCGATCGCTCGCCGCCTGGGCCTCCCGGCCGAGCAGATCACAGACGTCGAGCGGGCGGGGCTTCTGCACGACATCGGTAAGATCGGGACCCCCGAATCCATCCTGCTCAAACCGGAGAAGCTCACCGATGAGGAGTTCAGTGTCATGACGGAACACTCAGCGATGAGCGGGCACATCGTCGAAGCGGTGCCGTTCCTTGCCGGACTCACCCCGGTCATCCGTGGACATCACGAGCGCTGGGACGGCAGCGGCTACCCGGACGGGCTGGCGGGCGAGCGAATCCCGCTGCTGGCGCGCGTATTGGCGGTCGCGGACGCCTTCGACGCCATGACGTCCGAACGCCCCTACCGCACGCCGATATCGGTCGAGGTCGCGCGTGCGGAGCTGGTGCGGTGCGCCGGCAGCCAGTTCGATCCGGCGGTGGTCGAAGCGCTTCTCGCCGCGTTGGACGCCGGTGAGGTCAAGGTCGTCGTGCACGACGAAGTGTCGCGTTCCCGCCGCGAGAAGGTGGCGGCTCTTCGCGCGTGAGCCCGGCCTTCGCGGCCGTCCCGCTCTCACGCCCTCTGTTCACCGCAGCGTCTTGTCATACCGGTCTACCTTGATATACGAACATATGTTCGGTATCATAGCGCCGCTCATTTCACGGGAGAGATGAGGCGCCGTGAGACGCTCGAGGAGGCGATCGTGGGACGTAACGCGGAGATCAAGCGGTTCACGGCTACGCGTCGCGGGCAGCCTCTCGACCTGTTCGAGAGCCGCGCGTCCAGGGCCCCGGTGCTCTCCGAGCTCTTCGCGAGCCCTTGGATCGTGCGTGCGTCCGAGCTCATGGGTCGCGACGGCGGGTCAGCGCCGAAGCGTGCCGCAGAGAAAGTCACTGTCGAGTGGGACCCCTATTGCGCCTGTCCGCGCGCGTTCGTGCGGGGCGGCCGCCGCTTCCGTGTCGACGCGGTGTTGCAGTCATGGTCATCAGAGCGCGCGTGGTGGGACCCGCGTCGACGCGTATCGCAGCGCCACTGGCGCGTCCTTGCGCGAGACGGGGTCTACGACCTCACGTATGACCTCATACGCGATGCGTGGCGCCTCACCGGCATCCACGACTGAGGGGTACGCCACGCGATGTCAGCCCGCTTCGTGCACCTGCACACGCACTCGAACTTCAGCTTCCTTGACGGCGCCTGCCCACTGCCGAGGCTCGTGGAGCGTGCAGCCGAACTCGAGATGCCCGCGCTCGCCCTCACGGACCACCAAGGTCTGACGGGCGCGCTCCGCTTCTACAGGGCCTGCAGGGATGCCGGCATCGCTCCCATCATCGGGTGTGAGGTCGTCGTCGAGAGTGCAGGGATACTCGGCGAGGAGGGTGACCTGCCCTTCGAGGCGCGCCTGCCGCTGCCGGCGAGTGTCGGGTTCGGCCGGGCGGCGGCCTGCGGCTTCCACCTCACGGTGCTCGCGCGCGATCTCACCGGCTACCGCAACCTGTGCCGCTTGCTCTCACGTACGCACCTGCGCGGGCCGCAGACGCCCAGCGTGGTCGCGTTGCGGGACCTCGAGCGTTTCAGTGAGGGCCTCATCGCCCTGTCGGGCTGCGGGAACGGGGAGGCTGCCCTCGCGATCGCCCACGCGCGTCCCGGCCGGGCCCGCTCGGCACTCAAACGCTTGGCCGCCTGCTTCGAGCCCGGCGCGTTCTTCGTGGAGCTCGTGCACCCGCTCACCGCCGATGCTCCTCGCCTCGTGGGCGGGCTTGTCGAAGCGGCTGACGACCTCGCGCTTCCCGTCGTCGCGACGAACGACGTCCACTACTTGCGCGCAGAAGACCACCGGCTCCACGACGTGCTCGCGAGCGTGGGGGCGCGCATGACGCTTCCGGGTCCCTACGACCGCCCGAACGCCGAGCTGTGGCTCAAGCCCGCCACCGAGATGCGCCGCCTGTTCGCCGGCTGTGAGCGCGCCTGCGACGCCACCCTCGAGATCGCGTCGATGTGCGCGGGCTTCGAGTTCCCGCTCGGACGATTCCACTTCCCGGGTGTGGACCTGCCGGCCGGGGAGAGCGCCTACTCGGTGCTCGCCAAGGAGTCCTGGCGAGGGCTTGAGACCCGTTACCGCCCGATGACCCCCGAGGCGCTGCGGCGCCTCCAACATGAACTCGCACTGATCGACCGGATGGGGTTCGCGGAGTACTTCCTCGTCGTCAAGGAGATCGTCGACTTCGCCAAGCGCTCAGGCATCAGGTGCAGCGGGCGGGGGAGTGCAGGCGACAGCATCGTCTCGTTCGCGCTCGGCATCACCGACGCCGACCCGATCGCACACGGCCTCCTCTTCGAGCGCTTCCTGAACCCGGAGCGCCGGCAGATGCCCGATATCGACGTCGATTTCGATTCGGCACGTCGCGACGAGGTCATCGACTTCATCTACCGCCGTTTCGGACGCGAGCACGTCGCCATGGTCGCGACCGTGCAGACCACGACGGCCAGAAGTGCCGTGCGCATCGCGGCACGTGCGTTCGGGTTGCCCATCACAGAGGTCAACGCGCTCTCGCGCCACCTTCCGTGGGTGAGCGCGCGCATGCTACGCGAGGTGCTCGAGACGTACCCGGAGTGCCGGGACCATCGGCTTCGGGAACCCCGGTACGCACCGATCCTCGAGATCGCGGAGCAGCTCGACCGCACTCCCACACACCTCGGCACGCACTTGGGAGGCTTCATCATCACGCGCGACCCGGTGGCGAGCTGGACGCCGCTCCAGTGGGCCGCCAAGGGCGTCGTCGTCTCGCAGCACGACAAGGACGACATCGAGGCGCTCGGCCTCGTGAAGATGGACATCCTGGGGCTGCGGATGCACTCGGCGATATCGACCGCGGTCGAACTCGCGCGTGCTCGTGTCGGCAAGGAGGCGGTGCCCGAACCGTTCGACCTGCCTAAAGACGACCCCCGTGTCTACAGGATGATCGCCGCCGCTGACACAGTGGGGATGTTCCAGCTCGAATCGAGCGGGCAGCGCAACCTGTCCACACGCCTGAAGCCGAGCAGTTTCGAAGACATCATCGCCCAGATATCGCTGTTCCGGCCCGGACCGCTCGAAGCTGAGATGATCACGCCGTTCATCCGGCGCCGTCACGGGATCGAGCCGGTCAGCGTGCCGCACGAGTCCATGCGTGCGGTCCTCGCCGACTCCTACGGCGTGATCGTCTACCAGGAACAGGTCCTGCTCGTCGCCCAAGAGGTCGCCGGATTCACGCTCGCTGAGGCCGACAGCCTGCGCAGGGCGATGACGAAGGGGCGCAGCCGTGAGGAGATGGGGAGGATTCGCGCCCACTTCCTTGAGAAGGCGCTCGCACGCGGTGTCGACCCGGAAGTGGCGGCTGAGGTATTCCGGCAACTCGAGGGGTTCGCGGCCTACGGCTTCAATAAAGCGCACGCCGCGTGTTTCGCGGTGGTCAGCTACGCGAGCGCCTGGCTGCGCACCTACTACCCGGCGGAGTTCGCCTGCGCGATCCTGAACCACGAGCCGATGGGCTTCTACACACCGCGTCTGGTCGTCAACGACGCGAGGCGTCACGGAATCCGCATCCTCGCGCCTCACGTCAACGAAAGCGCCGCCGAGCACACGGTCACCGGTGACGGCGGGGCGATCCGCATCGGGATGAAGGACCTCTTCGCCATGACCGGGCGGCTGCTCGATGCACTCGTGCGTGAACGTGCGGTGCGGCCCTTCCGGGACCTCGCCGACTTCCTGCGCCGCACGAACGCCGAGCTTCCGGCGGCGGAGTCGCTCATCCGCGTCGGAGCGCTCGACGGGCTCGGGATCACGGAGGCGGGCAGACCGCCTACGCGTGACGAGATGCTCGCTCTGCTGCCCGAACTCAAGGTGGTCATCGCCCGGGAAGGCGTGGCGGGTGATGACACCCTGTGCCTGGCGCCGGGGCGCGCAGCTGTGCCGGAGGACCCCGCTCACGTGAGCGGCTGGAGTCTTGCGCGGCGCGTCTCAGCTGAGCTCGAGGTCGCGGGGCTCTCGCTCTCCGCGCACCCGCTCGACCTCGCCGAAGCCGACCTCACCGCCCGCGGGGTCACCTTCGCTCGCGACCTGCGGGGGTTGCCCGACCGCGCGAAGGTGCGCGTGTGCGGGGTGCGTGAACGGGCGCAGACACCCCGGACACGCTCGGGGAAGCGCACCTGCTTCCTCACGATGGAGGACAACACCGGCCTTCTCGACGCGGTGGTCTTCGAGGACGTGCTCGAGCGCACCGGTGACGCGATCGTCAAGCATCGCGCCTACCTCATCGACGGCACGCTGCAGAACAATCCGGAGCGGGGGATTGCCATCGTCGCCGAGGACGTGCGGCCCTACGTGGTCAGGGCGAGCGACGGCGCGCCCGTGCGCCTTCGCAGGGGTGTTCCGAGCGGCCCGATGGGTCCGGCTCCCGGAGGTGCGGGCGCTCCCGAGGAGGAGTCGTGGGCGGACGCGTCTACTCGGCAGGACCCGGGGTGTCCGACACCTCTTCGACCGCGGTGAGCGCGATCTCGGGGCCGGCCATGCGGATCGAGGCGCCCTCCAGACGAGTCCCTTTGGCGAGTACGGTCTTTCCCTGTAACGCCTTCAAGTCGGCTTCGAGTCCACCTGGATCACCGATGACGGCGACGGTGCGGCCCGTGTCGCCTTCAGCGTCGGTACCGCCTCGGATGGCCCAGAAGCCCCCCTCCAGGTCGACCCACTCCAAGGTGCCGACCGCCTGAACCGTTCCGTCGTCGAGGTCGTAGAGCCCTGGAGCGAGGCGGCTTCCTGACGCAGGATCGGAAGGCGGCGTGCCCGGCTGGGTCGCAGGAGGAACGGGAGGTGTGGAGCTGCCGGTCATCGAACAGCCTGCTGCGGCGATCGCGAACGGGAGGACGAACAGTGCGAGCGTGATTCTTGCGAACACGGTGGCCTCCATCTCAAGGATTTCGGATGACTATGGCACTTTGACGACGGTCGCTGACAATGGGTTCTCGCGAAGCTGCGTCTGTGTACGGTACGACCCTGCACTGATCGCCGCTCCTCACACATGGCGGCGCTCACGGCTCGGCAGGGGTCGCGACTATCGCGTACGACTCGAGCACGAGCTCCGGCACAGCGGACGCGGACGTCTCATCTCGGATAGCACCCCTGAACGTGCAGTAGGAGCCTACGAGCGAGATCAGGTCAGGCGCATCCCGCGACCCGTCAGGGTTCACGAGGACCGCGATGAGTCTCGCTGCAGGCGACGGCTCGGCACCGGGAACCAGGTCAGCCACGGCGAAGAACCCGCCGCGGTCACGCCGGTAGACGAGTGTGCCGATCGCGATCGCGCGGCCTCGACCGTCTTCGTACGTCAGAGAAGGCGAAGGTGTGGTCAGCGAAGGCGAAGGCGTGCTGGAACTGCGCGACGTGAGGCTGGAGGGGGCCGGCGCGACCACGGACTTCTCGGCGCCGTTCTCGCAGCCGGTCGAAGACGCTGTCGCGATGAGTATCGCGAGCACACATCTGGCCAACGGTGTTCGAGCAGGGAGTCCGGGTCCGCGTACGCTCACGTGTCCTCACCTGTGGGCGGGTCGAGTTCCGAGCCGAAGCGTAGCGCATCCCGACCGAACCGGCGCTTCACGGCCGCGACACTTTCGAGAAGGTGCGCGTGGCGCCTGACATCAGGGGGAGGAGCGGCTGTAGTGAGGAGGTCGAGCTGGTGGGCTTGCTCAGACAGTGCTGAGACACCGACCCCCAGGAGGCGCACCCCGACGCCCGGGGTCCAGATGGATTCGAGGAGGCCGCGTGCGGCCGCGAAGATCTCGTCTTCATCACATGTCGGGTGGTCGAGTGTTCGCCGTGATGAGCGTGTCGAGAAGTCAGAGAATCTGATCTTGAGTGTGATGGTCCTGCCGGCGAGGACCTTTTCGTTGAGGCGTCGCGTGACCTTGGCGACGAGGGCCCGTAGCTCCCGGTCGAGCTCTTCTGTTGTCCGGACGTCGTGCGCGAACGTCTGCTCGTTGGATACCGACTTGGCGCGCCGAGGCTCCTTCACAGGAGTGTCATCGACCCCCCGTGCCCGCAAGACGAGGCGGGGTCCGTCGGGACCGAGCGCCGCGTAGGCGCTCTCGCAGTCGAGTGCCGCGAGTTCGCCGAGGGTGCGCACACCGAGCGCCGTGAGTCTGGATGCGGTCTGTGGTCCGACCCCCGTCAGCACGGAGACGTGAAGAGGTGCGAGGAAAGCAGCTTCGCTGCCCGGCCACACGACAGTGAGACCATCCGGCTTGTGGTGGTCGGATGCGACCTTCGCGACCGATTTCGATGTCGCGACGCCTACCGAGGCTGTGAGGCCGAGTCCGGCGATGCGGGCGCGGACAGCGATCGCGACCTTCACCGGGTGGGTTGTCGAGAAGCGGCCCGGAGAGACGTCGAGGTAGGCTTCGTCGATCGAAACCGGCTCGACGAACGGCGTGAATGACCGGAGGACATCCATGACCTGCCGCGACACCGTGCGGTAGCGGGCGATGTCTGGGCGAACCCACACCGCGTCCGGACAGAGAGCCGCAGCGCGAGATGACGGCATCGCCGAGCGTACACCGTAGGCGCGTGCTTCGTAGCTCGCTGTTGCGACGACGCCTCTGCGCTCAGGGTCTCCGCCCACGATGACCGGTCGGCCACGCCACTCAGGGCGGTCCAGTTGCTCGACCGCAGCGAAGAAGGCGTCGAGATCGACGTGCAGCACCGCACGCGCACGCCATGGCCTCAGGGTGTTTGCGCCTGTCAAGTCTCTCATCACGTAGGCTCGATGGTTCCGCGTCCAGCTCGGACGAGCGCACACGCCGATGTCAACGTCGGGCATGTGTCACGGTAACAAGTGTAGCGACCCGCTGCGTAGACTGCTGCCGATCGAAGGTTGACCGGGAAGGGAGCTTCCGGCGTGCTCATCGGAGCCCATGTCTCGATGGCGAAGGGATACATAGCCGCCCTCGATTACGCGCAGAGCGTGGGGTGTGAATGTGTGCAGGTCTTCGCCAAGAGCCCTCGGCAGTGGCGCGCCGCCCCCCTCGATGCAGGCGTCGCACGCGAGTTTCGCGAGGAGCTGCGCCGCCGCTGCGAGATTCCCATCTTCACACACACCGCGTACCTCATCAATCTGACCACTCCCGATGACGAGCTGCGCGAGAAGTCGGCGATCGCATTGGCTGACGAGCTCGTCCGTGGAGCCATGCTCGGAGCGAAGGGGGTCGTCACGCACCTCGGAAACGACCCCGTTGGCGACGAGACTGCAGCGGCTGCGCGCTGCGCGGAGGCGATATCGGAGGCGATGAGCTTAGCTGCGCGAACGTGCGAACCCGCACGCTTGCTGCTCGAAAACACCGCCGGCGCAGGCGCGACGTACGGTGCCACAACCGGTCAGCTCTCTGCGGTCATCGAGCGGTGCGGCCTTCCTTCCGAGTCGCTCGGGGTGTGCCTGGATACGTGTCACGCATTCGCCTTCGGCTACCCGGTATCGAGTCGTGAGGGATGGGCCCGAGTCATCGACGACCTCGAGCGGAGTCTGGGCATCGCCAGACTGGGGCTCATCCATGCGAACGACTGCGCCTTCGACGCCGGGAGTCGCAAAGACCGCCATGCCTGGATCGGGGACGGCCGGATCGGCTCGGAGGGTTTCGCCGCGATGGTACGGGAGCCGCGCCTGGCCAGCGTGTGTGTGGTGACGGAGATGCCGGGCGAAGTCCCCGAGAAGGATCGCGTGAACGTCGACAGGCTCAAACGCCTTCGTGATGCATGACGATGTCCTCGCCGAGGTTGTGTCGTAGGTCACAGCGTTCGTGGATGACTGACCCGGACAGGTTGCCGCAGGTGGCCATGGGTTCTAGGATGGGGTAGGCGCATCGAGACGGTGTGATCGCGCGCCCGGTCGCGTACGAGTATCCGAGAGGTGCAGATGTCGTTCTTCTTGATCGCTCGTGGTCCTGACGGATCTCTCGAACTGATCTCGAACCGGTCGTTCGAATCGCGTGCCGACGCGACAGCGGAACTGTCTCGCATCACGGCCGAGGAGTCCTTCGCGTTCTGGGACCACGAGGTCCTCGTCGGGGACCTTCAGGGAGCGACCCCCGTGCTCGTCGTGCGTCCTCATGCTGAGAGCCCGCCGGAGGCTCAGCGCGGTGAAGAGGGCTTTGGTGAGGCGCCTCCCGCCAAGGATGTCAACGGCGCCTCGGCCGCTGAGCCCTCAAGCGATCTGAAAGAGGCCTTGAGACGCACGGCGGTCACCCTTGAGGCTGAAGGCATCGTCGCTCCTGAGTCCGTGGGTCCGGCGGTGGACGTCAGCGTGGCAGCGGAAACGGCGGCAGAGGGGCCGCACGACGGGGCGCCGGAGGAGCTGGCGGCTGAACAGGCGCCGGCGCTGGAACCGGCCATGGAGGCTGAGCGGGATTCTGAGCCGGAGCAGGAGCCGATGCACGCAGAAGAGCGGCCCGACGCGTCGGTTGTCGAAGCCGAGCCTCCCGCATGGCCGTGGGCGACGGCCCAGGAGTCCAAGACGTTTCACCTTGACGCGCTCGAGGAACCCGGGGACGATGCGGACTCGCTTATCCGTGCCCCAGGTGACGATGCCACGCTGTCAGCGAGCCGCCCGGTCATCCTCGGAGCCTACGAGACAGCTGGCGAGTCCCAGGATGCAGAGACTGCGGAGGCTCCGGGTGTCGCCGCGACTTCAGAGAATGCGGACGTCGACGCTCTGCTAGCCGACCTCGCCTCGGTCTCCGACGGAGTGGAGGCCCCACCGGCCGCAGAGTCGCCAGGCTCGAAGGCTGCTGAGCCCCGTCCGGGCCAAGAGGTGGAGCCGACCACCGGGGAGCCTGTTGGATCCGGATCCGACTTCGTCGACCTGCCTGCGGTGCCGGTAGACCCCATCGAGAGCATGACATGCGACGACTGTGTGTACACCGACACCTGTCCGAACAAAGGTCAGCGGGATCCTGCGAGCTGCGGATCGTTCCAGTGGAAGTGACGGCGAAGGCGTGACCGCTCGGCCGTTCCAGACGTTCCCGTTCTCCGCGATCGTCGGCCAAGAGTCGCTCAAATCGGCACTCCTGCTGAATGCCATCGACCCCCGGGTCGGAGGTGTGCTCATCAGGGGCGAGAAGGGGACGGCGAAGTCAACCGCGGTTCGCGCGTTGGCAGCCGTGCTCCCTCACATCGATGTCGTGGAGGGGTGCAGATTCGGCTGCGATCCCGCTGAGCCGAGTGCGTGGTGCACCGAGTGCCGGGAGCGCAGGGAGTCGGGTGCCCTTCCGAAGACACAGAGGGCGCCTCGCATAGTGGACCTGCCTGTCTCGGCGACGGAGGACCGCCTCGTGGGGACGCTCGACTTCGAAGCCGCACTCAAGCGTGGCGAACGGGAGTTCCATCCTGGGCTACTGGCCGAGGCGAACCGGGGGATCCTCTATGTCGACGAGGTGAACCTCCTCGATGACCACCTTGTCGACACCTTGCTCGACGCCGCCGCGATGGGTGTCAACACCGTCGAGCGAGAGGGCGTCTCGTTCGCTCACCCTGCTCGCTTCATCCTCGTCGGCACGATGAACCCTGAGGAGGGAGACATCCGGCCGCAGCTGCTCGATCGTTTCGGACTGTGCGTCGACGTCGAAGCGGTCCGCGAGCCTGAGGCGCGCGTCGAGATCATGCGCCGCCGACACGCGTTCGAGGAGGACCCTACGGGTTTCGCGCGGCAGTGGGAGGATGCGGAAGCTGAGCTCAGGACTCGCGTCAAGCACGCGCGCTTGAGGGTGCCCACGGTCAAGACCCCCGAAGAGATCCTGTACGCGATCGCTGACCTCTCGATCCGCGCGAAGGTCGACGGTCACCGCGCTGACAGCGTGATGGCACGTGCGGCAGCCGCGCACGCTGCACTCGAAGGCCGCGGAGAAGTGACTCTGGCCGATGTCGAGCGTGTGGCGCCATACGTGATCGCGCACCGGCTGCGCCGCGCACCGTTCGAGCAGGTCCGCTCGGACACCGAGGCACTGCGCGACTCACTCATGCGTGCGCTGGGCGGACCTGACGCCGCTGAGGCGTCATCGGCATCGAGCCCGAGCGGTCCCGGGGAGGGTCAGGCCACGATATTCGAATCTCTCGCATCCATCGCGTCGCCTGACGCTCCTGCCGATGATGTCGAGGCCTCGCTGGACTCCGCGATGGACCGGACCCGCCGCTCGATCGCAGGTCGGCGTCATGAGAGCGTCGTCGACGACGGACGTGGACGGTACACGCGCTCTGAGATCGCTCGTGGTGAGACGCGGATGTCGGACGTCGCCCTCGATGCCACGATACGGGCGGCTGCATCGTCCGGGCGCGAGACGGAGTCCGAGCTCGCCGTCACGATCTCGTCTTCTGATGTGCGGACCAAGGTGCGGACCCGCAAAGTCGGCGCCTCCATAGTGTTCGCCGTCGATGCCAGCGGGTCCATGGGTGCGTCGAGGCGTATCGAAGCGGCGAAGTCGGCCGTGCTCGACCTGCTCGTCGATGCATACCAGCGCCGTGACCGCGTGGCGCTCGTTTCGTTCCGGGGCGAGAGCGCACAGCTCGTGCTCGCGCCCACCGGCAGCGTCGAGCTCGCCAACCTCAAGCTCCAGTCTCTGCCTACCGGCGGCGCGACACCATTGGCGGCGGGCATCATCCGAGCCCTTGAGGTTCTCGAAAGCGAGGTCCGCAGGCAGCCCGAAACGGTCCCATGGCTTGTGCTCGTCACCGATGGGCGCGGCAACGTCGGCATCGACGGCGGACTGGGCAGCGATGATGCCCGGAGTGCCGCCGCACGCGTCAAAGAAGCCGGTGTCAACGCGATCGTGATCGACACGTCGTCGGGTCCGGGGGGCGGCGGCGCCGCCAAGGACATCGCGCGCTTCGCACGGGCGGAGTACGTGCGGTTGTCGAGCTTGGGAGAAGGCGAGTTGGCTCGCGTCATCCGCGAACGGGTGTGAGGCGCGGGTGCATCGTGGAAGAACCGCTTCTTTCGAAGAGCCGAGGAACGGTTTCTGTGCTTCTCGAGGCGAGGAAGTGGTGGCCGTCAAGCGGCTTCTCGCCTATACTGTGACGTGTACGTCATGACCACGTCGCAGTAGATGAAACACTCGTCGTCGTAGAACAGGAGTCGTCATGGTCATCCGTGCTCGCTGGGTCACAGCGATCCGCTTGTGCCTAAGTGTGGTTCTGGCCGCGTCGCTGAGCCCGCTGAGTGTGGCCTCCGCCAACACGCTGCTTCCTGGTTCACCACTAGGCGTGGGCGATTCACCGAGGTACGTCACGGTCGGTGATGTCAACGCTGACGGCCGCATGGACATCGTGACGGCGAACTACGCCGGCCGTTCGTTCACGGTGCTGTACCAGAATCCCGACGGGACGTTTCCCACGTCCGGGGTCACGACGACCGTCCGTGACAACGTAGGCACAGCCGTGCCGAGCGCGCCATCTTCAGTCATCGTGCGTGACTGGATCCAAGGCGACGGCGTCAATGAGATCATCGTCGGGGACGGGTTCTCGCAGAACCTCTATGTCTACCGTCGCAACATCGGCGGCGGGTTCGATTGCTTGCAGGTCCTGCCCGCGTACTTCGACTCGTTCTTCCTGATATCAGCTGGTCCAGTCGCCCCGGCGTTCGATGTTTCAGCCGGACCCGTCGACGCAGCCGGCAACCTTGGCATCCTCGTCCCGCTCTTCTACGCATCCAAGACCGAGGACGAGGGCGGTTTCATGGTGTACCGGCATCTGCCCGCCTCGTCCGGGGTCATACCTCACCGCGCCATGACCGTGTGCGCGCGAGGCTTCATTTCTGCGCGTTGGGGCTCGGATGGATATCCGTTGCAGTCTCTGCAGACCGCGATCGGTACCGGGTTATGGACCGTGTGGTCTGACAGCTCTCACCGTCTCGACCAGAAGTATGACGCGGGCGCGATTCGTGACGTCGATGGAGTTCCTGGCAGCCGCACGCTGTTCGCCATCATGTCGAACAACAATATCGCGTTCAGCGGGAACGATGGCGCCACGTGGCTGTTCATGGCGAAGAATGAGGACTTCAATGGCAGTGCGATCGCATGGGACTCTCAGGTCGGGGCTTTCGTAGTAGGTCCGGCGCCCGGAGCGTTCGGCTACGTCGAAGCACCGGGACGCGGGAGTGCGGTCTGGAAACTCCCGTCGAAGGACGCACCGATGCCGACCGTCGGCTTCCATGACGTGGCACGCGTCTCAGGCGGGGTGGCTCTCGTCTGCGGTGATGAAGGCTACGTTGGGACGTATGACAAGACCGTGACGGGCATGTCGGAGATAACGTCGGCGACCACGGGGCCCCTGCGGGCGATAGCGGTATCTCCGAGCGGAAGCACCGCTATCGCTGTGGGAGATGGCACGGACGCGATCCGCTTGACGCGGCCTCTCGGCTCGTGGATCACGACGAACGTCCCGATTCCGGCCTCTCCCTTGATCGATGTCGCGTTCGCCTCGGAGAGCGTCGCAGTGGCGGTCGGTTACAATGGCGCGATCATACGGTCGACCGATGGGGGTTCCTCGTGGTCTCCTGTCGCGTCGCCGCTGGGTGCGGCGCATCTGTCCGGGATCGCCTTCCACAGCTCGACTGACGGCGCGGCAGTCTCCAGTGATGGCCGTGTCATGGTCACCGCTGACGCTGGTGCAACGTGGGCCCAGGCCGCGGTGTCCTCAGACCATATCAATACCCATCGGAGTTCAGATGGTCCTGCCGGGAATCCATTCACGAGCGCAATCGGTGACGTGAACGGCGATGGCTGGCCTGATTTCGGGGTAGCTGGATTCAATAGTGGTTCACTGCTTCCCTTCTATCTGGGAGGCGAAGGCGGAACCAACATTTCCGTGAGCTTCTCGCAGCCCGTCATGCTCCAACAGCTCCGTGACCTCGCTGTGGGTGACGTGAACGGTGATGGTCTTGATGACATGGTCGGCGCTGCATACGGACTCGGGTCGGTCGGGGTCTCGTACCAGAACTCCATCGGGCAACTGAGCCCTGTCGTGCCCGCCACTGTCTTTCCCACCGGCAACGCCTCATCGCCCGCCCCGGTCTCCCTTGCTATCGGCGACCTCAACAATGACGGCCGCAACGACCTGATCGTTGCGAACAGTTACAACCTCGGTGATTCCGCATCCTTGAGGCCCGTCGGGTCTGTCGGTGTCTTCAAGCAGCTGTCGAACGGATTCCTACGACTGCTGGGTGATATCGACGTCGGGCGACAGCCGAGTAGTGTCGCAGTGGGTCAACTCGACACTACGATCTACAATGAGGTCGTCGTTGCGAACGCTCGCGACAATACCGTCCAAGTCCTGCGCTACGCGCTGCCGAACCCTCCGAAGATCTCGAGCGCTTCGCATCCGACGACGTCGACCTACTACGCATCGAGATTCTTCAGTGCGTACCTCGAGCCGCCTGCGGACTTCGACGGTGTGGAGGGGTTCTACTACACACTCAGCAAGTCGCCGACCGTCGCATTCAGCCCGACATGGAACTTCACCAGCAGCACGAACCTCAGTATCGATGTTGGCGCCACCGCGAACGAGCTAGGCGTTTCCGCTGAAGGTGACTGGTATCTGCATGCTGTCACACGAGACGTGGTGGGCAACATCGGAACCACCATTGCGACGTACCCCTTCAAGGTGGACCTCACTCCGCCTACGACACCGATTCCAGACGATGGCGTGGAGACGTACACCGCGAATCCCCGTCGGGTCTTCACCTGGAGCCCGTCGACGGATGCCCTCTCCGGCGTCGCCTATTATCTTGTCTCGCTCGATGCGTCTTCCGAGGCACCGGCGGACTTGGCTGCTGCGGAGACATCCATCACCACGACTCAGTTCACGGTAGATGGGCTTGCTGACGGAGAACATACTTTCCGTGTGCGCGCCCGCGATCGCGCAGGGAACTACAGTCCCGTCGGTCTTCACAAGGCGTTCGTGGACGCAGTCCCCCCCGTGGTCACCGCCAACGAGCCATCCGATCCGGTCGGGGTGAGTCCGACGTTCATCGTCACTGCCACCGACGGCGCGGGCGTCACCCGGCTCCGCTTGCTCGTAGACTCCGCGGTGCTTTTCGACCAGTCGGTGTCTGGGCGGTCCGTCTCTGCGACGTTCACGCCCGATCTTTCGACCTTCTCGGCTGGGCCGCACACTCTCACCATCGAGGCGTACGACCTGCTCGGACACGTCGGCACCTTCGTCAGGACCATCACGCTGGACCGTTCAGGCCTGCAACCGATCATCACGTCGACCTCCCATCCTGGTGAGAATGCGTATGCGGACACGTACATCTTCCGTGGTCAAATCCTGACTCCGCCTGAAGTGACCACTGCTCAAGGGTTCTACTACAGGGTCGATCGCAGTCCGGGCACAGTGCCGACTGAAGCGGACGACTACACCGCCACAGGATCGCTGCTCATCAACTTGGGCGGAGTCGCGGATGAGGCTGGCGACCCGAGCGTCGAAGGCACGTGGTACCTACACGCAGTCATCCGAGACCGCTCGGGTGTCGCGGGCACGGCGGTCGCTCACCGCAAGATCATGGTAGACGTCACACCCCCGTCACGGGTGACCCCTGATGATGGCGTCGAAGGTTGGACCACGAACTCGCGCCGCGTTTTCCGTTGGTCGCCTGCGACCGACAATCTCTCGGGAGTCGCGCGGTATTGGGTGAGCGTAGATGCGCCGTCTGAAACGGCGACCGGTCTCGCCGCGGTGGAGACGAGCCAGAACGTCACCCGCTACACCGCGGATGGACTCTCAGACGGCGTCCATGTCTTCCGTGTGCGCGCCCAGGATCACGCTGGCAACTACGGGCCCATCGGTGTGCACTACGCATATGTCGACGCCAATCCGCCCAGTCTTTCGCTTGGGGAGATCGGTCGCACTGTAAGCGCACGTCCACGCATCCCATTCACTGCGAGGGATGGCGCAGGGGTCACGCGTGTCACGCTGAGGGTCGACGGCGTGACTGTCTCAAGTCGAACGCTTTCCGGCACATCTGTCACCGCGACACTGACGCCCGACCTCTCAAGATTCCCGAGCGGTCGGCGCCAATTGAGTCTCACGGTCTTCGATCGGCTCGGGAATACTGCCACCGCATCACGTGAAGTCGTGTTGGACAAGACCCCGCCGTCTGCTCGTGTCACGTCAAGCGGTTCACGTCGTACTGTGACGGTACGTGCCACGCGTATCACTGAAGCCGGGACCCTGGTGGTCAAGATCGACCGAAGAACCGTGCGGACCCAGAAGGTGAGGGCAGGCTCGAGCTATACCTTCAGGTACACCGTCCCGGCTCGCCAGACTGGTGCGCGTACACGGAGCGTCCCATGGAGCGTCCATCTGACGGACTCCGTTGGCAATTCGCGTACCTTCTCCGGCTCCTCGACAGTGACGTACTGGGAGCTTGTCCGGATCGCGCCTGACACGGTCCAAGTCGTGTACTACTGAAGAGTCATCAGTGCAAACGTGGAACAGCCGGCCCCACGCGCGGGGCCGGCTGTTTGGTCTACGCAGGAGCGGGCCTGTAAGCGGGGTTCTGTCGAGGACGACCATCTATCTGGGACGCACGTCACCGCGCGCCTCTAGCGGGCTAACCCGAGCGACGGCCGGGCCGGCCTTGACCGCTCCTATTCGCCCTTGCTCCGGGTGGGGTTTGCCAAGCCGCCACGTTGCCGTGTCGCTG
>FWPV01003305.1_pt1 | contig 17415 bp, 15 predicted proteins | sample 2228371 | NCBI WGS metagenome assembly FWPV01 (sample SAMEA103939776, study PRJEB20133) | metagenome | reverse complement strand
CGGCGTGGCATAACCAATGCTCCAGGTGCGTGTCATGTCGTGGAAATAGCCGGTCCGCATATCGCGCGGGAACAGGTCGAAGACGATCGCCCGACCCAGGTAGAGCGGCTCCTCATCCGTGCCATGGCTGTGGGGAAAGCCGCCGTCGCGCCCCTGGGCGAAGATCATGCCCTCCGGGTCTTCCAGCCCTTGCTCCAGCAGCTTGAGGCGGACAAAGCGCTTGACATCGCCGATGGTCAGCGGCGCGCCATCCTCGCGGATGACCATCCCGTCGCGGGCGCGGTGGCCGGCGATGAAGTCCCAGGCGGCCTGCATGACCAGATTGGTGCGGCGGGCGACATCCTTGAGGATTTCGATTTCGGCAGCGTCTTTGGTGGTCACCGCCTCATCGAAGAGCGTATCCTCCCGCTCTCCGACGAAGGTCATGGCCGGGAAGTGCCGGCTGAGGAGTTTGAGCGTCTCCCAGCTGGCCCCGATATTGCCAAAGCCATAGATGCCGATCCGCCCGCCCGTGATCCCCAGCCGCTCAAAATAGCGCTCAAAGCTCTTGAGCGTCCGCATGTCGGCGTCGTCAGGGTATTGCGCCCATAGCTCATGGATGTTGAAGTCGTTGTAGTTGTAGACCGGCAGGCCGCTCTGGCGGGCGTTTTCAATCTCCAGCGTGTTGGTGATCATCACGGCTGGCTCGCCACGCTTTTTGAAGACGAGCGCATTGGCTTCATGGCCGTTGGTGATGTACGCCCGGTGCGGGTTGGGCATCTCCCCACCCAGGATGATCAGGGCGTCCAGGCCGCGCTTGGCCATCAATGGATCGATATCGGACTTCATGTGCGTTTCCCCTTCGCAGTGTTGATCCAGGCTCGCTTATTGTAACCCGCCAGCGCCGGGCCGGGATAGCGCCAGCCGCCGCACCACCTCTACGGCCTCCGCCGGATAATCCGGCAGACGGTCATGCAGGAGCCGCCCGGCCAGCGCCAGCAGCGCAGCGGCGGCCTGCGGCGTTTCCAGTCGCAGGACGGTGTTGATCTCCGTGCCGAGCGCCGGGTAAGCCTGCTCAAAGCGGCGGGCCGGATCGAGGCTGTCCAGCACACCGGAACGATCGGGAGGGATCAGGGCCGCGATCAGGGTGAGCAGGTGCCGGACAGCGCCATGCCGGACGAAGTCATGCCCGCTCAGGCGTTCCCCCCGCCGGTGTCGCCCGATCCCTACCCACAGGTTGGTCAGGAACTGGCCGAAGTGATAAGCCAGGTCAGCCTGCTGCCCGCTGTGCCCGGCTGCCGTGCGGGTCACGATCTCCGCGGCGCGGGCCGCGATCTGAGCGCGGTCGATGAGGATGCGGTAACTGTTCAGGTAGGTGACCGCCAGCTCCTCTGGCGCGAAGACGGCGTATTCCACCAGGTGGCCAAAGCGGTACAGGACTTTGAGGCCGTGCGCCGTCTCCCGGAAGACCAGGGCGATCTGCTCGTGGTCGGGCAGCCAGTCGAAGGTGGTGCGGAAGTACTCCTGGGCGCCCGGCGTGGTCACGATCCAGAAGTCGTGGTCGGAGTACTCATCCGGGGCATGGTCGGTGGCGGCCATCGACCCGGCGGCGATCAGGCCCAGCACGCGGGAATCGGCGCTCAGGGCGCTCACCAGCGCCGCCGTGAAGGCGTGATAGTCGGCACGGTTCATCCGCTGTGTTCTCCCTCCCCGGATCGAAGCAGATCGAGACAGGCGGTGTGCCTCCGCCCGGTGGGCAAGGCTGCCGCTAATCCTCCACCATCAGCGCTTCCCATTCGGCCAGAGCAGCCTCCAGCTCCTGCTCGGCGCGGGCGTACTCCTGCCCCAGGTCGTGGACGCGGGCCGCGTCCCCGGCGGCGCTGGCCTCCCCGATCGCGCCGCTGAGATCGACCAGCCGGACTTCCAGCGCCTCGATGCGGCGCTCCAGATCGGCGGTAAGCCGGGCGCGCTGGTAAGGGGAGAGTTTGGGCCGGCGTTCGGCCTGCCCACCTGACCCGCTCTCCGCCGGGGGGTTTTGCGCCCTGGCTCGCTTTGGCTCCGCGATCGCTGTGCGCTCCTGTGCGGTGGCGGGAGCGGGGGCAGTTTTTTCGCCGCTCTGCCCGTCCCGCGTGGCAACGTACTCCGCATAGGGGCCTGCAAAGACGATCAACGATCCGGGGCGGGCGTCCCAGATCTGGGTCGCCAGATGGTCAATCAGGTAGCGGTCATGGCTGACCATCAAGATCGTACCGTTGAAGCGCTCCAGCACGTCTTCCAGAATCTCCTGGCTGGGGATGTCCAGGTGATTGGTTGGCTCGTCCAGCAGCAGGAAGTTGGCCCCGCTGAGGGCCAGTTTGGCCAGCGCCAGCCGTCCGCGCTCCCCGCCGGAGAGCGTGCTGACCGGGCGGAAGACGTCATCGCCGGTGAACAGGTAGGTTGCCAGGTAGTTGCGGGCCTGACTCAGCGGCATGTGACGCACGCCCAGCAACTCGTCAATGATCGTGTTGGTCGGGTTCAGTTCTTCATGGGCCTGAGCAAAGTAGCCGATCTGCACGCCGGCGCCCAGGCGGACACTGCCCCTTTTGGGCGGCACCTGCCCCAGCAGAGTCTTGAGCAGGGTGGTTTTGCCCACGCCATTGGGGCCGATGAGAGCGGCGATCTCGCCCCGGTAGAGCGTGATATCCGGCACGGTGAAGAGCAGATCGCCGTCTGTGTAGCCGACACCCAGGTCATAGGTCATCAGCACCTTGTCACCGCTGCGGATAGCTGCCTCCAGGCGCATGTGGATGTGCTTTTCATGCCGGGCCGCCTTCAGCAGGCGACCGCCATCGGCAGGAAGCTCACCGCGCAGCGCAGCTTCCAGGCGGTTGAGATCGCCCTTGGACTTGCCCAGCACCATCGTCTCCAGCTTGCGGATCCTGCCACGGGCCTGGCTGGTGTTCTGCTTGCCCAGGTTGCGGCGGATGTAATCCAGTTCCTTCTCGATGAACGCCTGCTGAGCTTCATATTCCCTGCGCAGCCGATCGTGGCGCTCCTCGCGCTGGGTGACGTAATGGCTATAGTTGCCGCGGTAGACTTCCAGGCGGCCAAAGGCCATCTCCCAGATGGTGGTGACCACGCGATCCATAAAGTAGCGATCGTGGCTGACGGCCAGCACCGCACCGTTGAAGGACCTGAGAAAGCCCTCCAGCCATTCCACCGCGTCGATGTCCAGGTGGTTGGTTGGTTCGTCCAGGACGAGCAGGTCAGGCGCCTCCAGCAGCAGGCGGCCCAGCAGGGCGCGGGTCCGCTCCCCGCCGGAAAGCCTGGTCAGCGGGCGCTCATACTCGTCCGGGCTGAAGCCCAGGCCGGTCAGCACCATCCGGATACGGTGGTCGTATTCAAAGCCGCCGGCATGTTCGTAGCGCTGCTGCAGGGCGCCGTAGGCTTCGAGCAGGGCGGTGTCGTCCGGGCGGCGGGCCATCTCATACTCCAGTTCGGCCAGGCGGCTTTCCATCTCCCGCAGGGGAGCGAAGACGCGCAGCATCTCCTCGTAGAGCGTGTGATCGCCGACCAGTTCCGGACGCTGGGGCAAAAAGCCGATGCGCAGGCCGCTGGCGCGCGTGATCGTCCCGGCGGTGGGTGTATCCAGCCCGACGATCAGGTTCAGCAGGGTGGTCTTGCCGACGCCATTGGCACCGACCAGGGCGATACGCGCGTCGTGCGGGATACTGGCGCTGATATCAGCGAAGATGTCACTGGGGCCAAAACTCTTGGCGACGTTGGACAGGGTTACCAGAGCCATGGTTACATTTTACCTTCAGCTTCCAGCGACTTGCCGGGTCGCTGAATAGAAAGAGTTCGGGATGAAAGGGGCGGCATCACTGCCTGACAGCGTCCCGCAGGGCGGGCAGCAAAGCAAAAAGGCTGCGGGATATGCGCCCACAGCCTTAAGTAGTTGTTCATGATACAACTAATGGCATGCAGGCGCGCTACCGGCTGGAAAATCTGCCCCGGCTGTTCTGATCATCCGCCTGTTGCCCATGTGTTTCATCCTTTTTGACCGGCACCGGGGAGTGTACATGGCCGGGGGAGGTGTGTCAAGCCGTACCTGAGCGGGCGGGCAGTATCGAATTCGGCTGAAATGCAAATTGGGCTGTACGCTGTGCCTCACCCCCCACTGCGCTACGCGCAGATTCCCCCCTCTCCATTGAATGGAGAGGGGGGCAGGGGGTGAGGCCAGGCGGACGGCTACTACCTGAGCGGGCGACGCGGCAGGGGTGACCAGTGATCTGGCCATCTGCCACGTCATCCCGTCGCGCTATAACGCTGCTGCAGGGCGGCGACCACCTCCTCGATGCTCTCCGCGACAATCAGCCGGTTGGTGGTTCCCGCCAGCCGCCGGGCGTGATCGACCACCAGAGCGCGTGCCCGGACGCCGTAATCCTCGATCTGGGCCACCAGCCTCCGCGTCCCCGGTAACCAGCGCAGCCAGCCTGCCACTTGCCAGGTGAAGCCGGGGGCCACATGCAGGATGAAGGTCTGCCCGCGCTGCAGGGCGCTGGCCGCCGCCCAGCCGGTCTCCGCCAGCCCGCCAAAGGCAGGCGTGTCCGCCGGGAAGACCATCACGATCGTTTCTGCGTGGGCCATGACCTCAGCCTCACGTTGACCGTCAGCTTCTGTCCAGGCCCGGCCACGAAGGGTGGGATCGTAATAGCTCACGCCCAGCGCTTGCAGCGCCGGGATGACGTGTGTCTCTCGCCAGCCGCCTCCGATAGCGCCGAACAGGACGACCTGGGGATGGGTGGGGGGTGTCATCGCTCCTCCTTGGTTGTTCATTGTTCGCAGGGTTCAGCCCGGCCTGCCCGGCAGCGGGATATCCCCCAGCGGCGTGTGCAGGGCGGTGAAGGTCAGCCGGGCGCTGACATGCTGGCCACAACGGGCGACAAAACCCAGCAACCCCGGCAGTGCCTGTTCCGGGGGCAGGATCAGCAGATGGCCGAGCTTGAGGTGTACCGTGTCCGGCACATGGGTGCGCAGGCCGGGCACCGCTGCTGCGATCCCCGCCCGTAAGCGGTACAGGCTATCATCGGCGGGGAAGGCGGTTACCAGCAGCCGCCCGGAATGGGTCAGGATCAGGCCCTGGCATTCAAGCGTGATCGGTCCGGCTCGCAGCCCATCAACGGCCCGCCCCACCTCCCGCCATTCCTCCCGGCTGAGGGGGTGGATGGTGTCAGCGGCGCTCTCGTCAAAGTGGGTGTAGTTGAGCAGGGTGGTGTGGTAAAGCGCCGGCGGTACGTAGGCGAAGGCGGGACCGGCCCCCGCTTGCAGCGCCGTCAGGTAGCCATCCACCAGCCGGGCGATCCGCCACCAGCGACGTGCCACACGCGGGTCGGGCAGCGGACAGCCCAGGGCCACGCCGGTCGGTTTGCAGGCGGCGTCCCGCACCCGGATCATCCCTCCGGTGGCTTCGGACAGCTCCTGCACCGAGCGCTGGATCTGGGCCGCGCTGAGGCCCTTCAGCCGCGTTTCGCGCAGCATAAACAGATAGGCGGCCCGGCAGATGGCGTCCGGGTGTTGCCGCCCCGTCAAGCCGGTCATGATAGCTCGATCTCCTCGTCAATGACCCAGGGTTTGTGTGGGTCAGGCCGGGTCATGAAGGCCAGCTTTTCCACCGTGATGGCCATGTCGTCTACCTCCTGGCGGAAAGCGTCCGTGACCTCCTGCTGAACGCGCTGCTGTTCCTGGGCAGGGATGCCGCTGAGCAGGGTGAAGTGCGGGTTAAAACTCTTCATAATGTACGGCGCATGATAGCGCCTGATCAGCAGGTTAGCCCGCTCGGAGCGGCGGTCGCGGTCCGGCGCAGCCAGGCCCAGCGAATAGTTAGAGGCGATGGCCCGCCGGTAGACGCGCTGGATCATCTCGTAGTGCAGGATCTCCAGCGCACCCCCGGCGTCTTTGGGACAGATGGCCAGGCTCTGGTCGTTCGGGAAGGGCCTGATCTCGAAGTCAGTCAGGCGGAAGGGATGCAGGCCCTGGGCGACAAAGCGGACGCTGGCTTTGGCCAGGGCGACGGTCTGCGGGTTGAGGAAGTACAGCGCATCGCTGATCGTCAGGTGGAAGCCAAAGTCCGCTGCGCCGCCCGCAAATGCCGCCCAGGGGGAACTGAGCGGCTGCCCGGCACGCACGTCATAGCCCAGCACGCGCGACCCGAACGTATAGAGCGGTGAATCGGCGGGTGGGATGAAGTACACTGCGAATGGCAGCAACGCTGCCGGGTCAAAGCGGCGATCCTGGCGGACGCGGACGGCAGCCTCCGCTGGCAGGGCACTTTCCCGCACGCGCTGGTAATGGGCATCCAGGTAAGCAACCACGCTGCGGTCGGCCTCCAGTTCCGCGGAGAACTGGAAAACCGGGCTGAAGTTGCCCAGGCAGGCGTAGCTGTAGGGATAGATGAAGTACTCACTGTCGACGATCATCAGGGCAAAGGTGGGATAGTGGGTGAACAGATGGATGCTGATCGTCTCCGGATCGCCCAGCGCGTGGCGCATGTTCAGCAGCGTCTCCAGGCGCTTGATCATGCCTGACTGCCCGACCGGTGGCTTCAGGTCGCCGATCTCTTCCTCGATCAGGCGTGTCTCCACGTCCGGGCTGTAAGGATCGGCCAGGTAGATCTCCAGGCGCATCTCACCGGCGGCGGCCCGTTCCATACAGCTCCGGGCGAAGGGGTCGCGGCTGAGGATATTCAGGCCGGTGCCGATCAGGATGAATGAGCTGGCCCGGCTGACCAGCGTTTCCATGTAGCCGCAGAACTCCGTGCTGTCGCTCTGAGCGAAAAGCGGGCGGTAAGCGGGCCGGGGCCGGGTGCGGAGGGCGCGGGCAAGATCGTCAACCGCATGATGGTAGTCCGGTTCCAGGTCGATGATCTGCAGGTCCTGCAACCAGGCCAGGTCCTGCTGGGCGGCCAGCTGGGGGCCGCAGGCCCGTACGCTGACCGGGATGATGAACTTGCCCAGACCTCGCGCCACGTACAACTCACGCCGGATCCACTCGCTTTCCAGCGCCTCCGGCGACAGGCAGACGATCACCGCGCCGGCCTTATCGATGCCGCGGAAGATCGCTTCCCACCACTTCTCGCCGGGTTCGATGCTCTGCTTGTCCACCCAGATGTCATGGCCGGCCTTACGCAGATCGTCCACCAGCCGGTCAACCAGGAGCTTGTCCGAACGGGAATAAGAGACGAAAATACCGGCCATATCTCCTCCTGCAGGAATCGGGGCGCTCAGCCCCGTCGCTTATTCACGGGTAAAGGGCACGAAGCGCACGTCCATCAGGCGGCGCATGGTCACGTCATCGCCCTGCCGCTCCACCAGCCACAGCGTCTGTACGTCTCCTACCGGCCCGATCGGGATCACCATCCGCCCGCCGTCCGGTTTGAGCTGGTCGACCAGCGGCGAGGGCAGATGATCCGGCGCCGCGGTGACGATGATCGCGTCGTAGGGGGCGTGTTCCAGCCAGCCGTAGTACCCATCGCGGCGGTCAACGTGCACGTCCGCGTAGCCCAGCCGATCCAGCACGGCGCGGGCGATCCCTGCCAGTTCCGGGATGATCTCCACCGTGTAGACCTGATCGGTCATTTCGCGCAGGATGGCCGCCTGGTAGCCGGAGCCGGTGCCGATCTCCAGAACGCGGTCGCCCGGTTCCAGCGCCAGAAGCTCGGTCATGATCGCCACCAGCGAGGGCTGGGAGATCGTTTGCCCGTAGCCGATGGGCAACGGATGGTCGTTATAGGCGGAATCGAGCAGGTAAGTCGGGATGAAGCTATGGCGGGGGACTTTACGCAGCGCCGCTACCACCCGGGGATCGCTCACCCGTGGGGCGACAAAGCGGCTGACCAGCGCCTCCCGCGCCGCCTGCGTTGCGGCTGTATCGCTGAAGTTCCGATCCAGTTGTTCCGGCGTGATCAGGATGGCGGTCGGGGTGTAGTGGGTCACGTCGTCGGGGAGGATGGCTGGCGCGGTCGGCGACGACGGCGGGGCAGGCTGCCCGCCGCACGCAGCCAGACTCAGGGCCAGGCCAGCCAGCATCAGCCAGCGTTTCATGCTCCTCTCTCCCTGTCGATTCGCCTCCGAATCGACATCTTAGCCACCGGCCTGTAGCCCGGCAGAGCGCAGCCGCCGGATGAAGTCAACCGATTGCAGGCGCCGTTCCAGCAGGGTCACCAGGTAGCCGAGCATCACCCGCTCGATCTCGGCGTGTAGCAGGCCGTCCAGGCGCAGCGCCTGGACGCGCGTCCATGGTTCACGCTGGAGCGCGCGCAGGGCGTGCAGCGCGTGCTGGCTGATGGACGTCAGCCCATCGCGGAACTCGCCGCAGGCGGGGCAGACCACCCCGCCTGCCAGCGGGCTGAAGTATTGATCCTCGGCGGCGATCGTTTCCCCGTTGATCACGCAGCGGGCCAGCTCCGGGCGGAAGCCGACCTCGTCCAGCAGACGCATCTCGTAGAAGCGGGCCACGATCCGCAGGTCGGCAGCGGTGCAGATCCGACGCAGTGTTGTGTCCAGCAGGGCGAAGAGCGCCTCGCTCCCGGCTTCGTCTTCATCGGTAGTGAAGCGGTCGAGCAACTCGACGACATAGTTAGCGTATGCGGCGCGGAGCAGGTCTTCCCGCAGGGGCAGGTACGGCTCGGTCATCTCCGCCTGGGAGATGATCAGCAGGTCGCGCCCGCGATGCAGGAGCATATCGGTGCGGGCGAACAGTTCCACGTGGCCGCTCTTGCGCGTGGTTGGCTTGCGCGCGCCCTTGGCAATGGCCCGCAGTTTGCCATGGTGCGGCGTGAGGAGGGTTAGCAGGCGGTCGGCCTCGCCGAAATCCATCCGGCTGAGGATGATCGCTTCGGTGCGGAAGGTGCGCTCTTTGCTCATCAGGCGGTCCTGACTGCCGGGCGGCTGATCGGATACCCGCCTGGATTCTAGCCCCGCCGCCGGAGGGAGGCAAAGCGGCAAACGGGGGAGCGGTCGGGAGGGGTAGCATCGGCTGGCTTGCAGCAGCGGGACGGATCGTTTACTGTTGAACCAGTGCGGATTGCGGAGGCGCGGCCTCCGCCTGGTGATGAGGTGAAGCGATGCGTGACGTGATCAAAACCACCGACGCCCCGAAGGCCATCGGGCCGTATTCGCAAGGGATCAGGATCGGCCATCTGGTCTACACGGCCGGGCAGGCGGCGGTCGACCCGGCGACCGGTCGCCTGATCGAGGGCGATGTCAAGGCCCAGACCGAGCAGACGATGAAGAATCTGGAGGCTATCCTCCGGGCGGCGGGCACTTCCCTGCGCCATGCGGTCAAGGCGACGGTCTACCTGCACAACATCGCCGACTTCGCCGCCATGAACGAGGTCTACGCGCGCTGGATCGATCCGGAGAAGCCGCCGGTGCGGACGACGGTCGGCGGGCTGGACCTGCCGCTGGGGGCGCTGGTGGAGATCGAGATGGTGGCCGAGGTGAGCGAGGGTAGCTGACGCCTGAGCGGGGGAACGGGAGCAGCGGGCCGCCGGTGATGATCATCGATCATCGGCGGCCTCTGGCTAGGGACGTTGCAGCCTGGGCAGGCGCTCTATTAATACCGCGAGTGCCTTCCTGGAAACTGTTCGTCAGGAAGGCCTGGTAGTACAGGCGTTTTGGTATGATCCGGGCACGCACCAAACTCGCACGCCTGGCATCCTTGATTATCTTTGTGGTGGAGTACCGCCCATCTTAGGGAGAGGAAAAATGACGTTCCTTACGACCGTTGTATGGCTGGCTACTGCTGTATTCTTTTTCACCTTGGCGCGCGCGGTAATTAGCAAAGCTGGGGCTACTATAAGCGATCCTGGGTTAGCATTTGCCTTTATGACAGTTGCCTGGTTAAGCGCAGTGTTTGGCCTTACAGGTGCTCTCGTGGCAGACATATACCATGTGCACGTGGCTGAAGGTGGCTTAATGAGACAACTAACATGGTGGATACCCGTAGTCTTCCTTGGCGAGGCTCTGCCAGAAGGTGTTAATCGCATACCTGTTTTCCTAATTTCTGGATTAGTTGGACTAGGTTCAATATCGATCCTGTCACTGCTTTTCGGTATCTCTAGATGGAAATCAGATTATCGGTATTCCTATAATAACATAAATATCACAAATATAACTGCAATTCTTATCCAGATAATTGGCCTTGTATCCGCCATCCTTGGCATTATTGCGTTTTATCTCGACTTTTTAAGGTAATAACATTGGGTTACTTCTTGATCTACCCCATGAAGGCGATTGTGGTGAGACCCTGACAGTTAGGCTTCGCCAAGACCAGGCTGCCTCGTAAGAACTGCGCCCCGGCTGCCGCGAACGCTACGGCAAAAACAATTAACTTTTGTTTGCCAGTATACCTCCCGGCGAACAGTTTCCAGGCAGGCCTTGACGGTCTCGATGGGGTGTTTGCCCAGGGACCAACGCTCGGTTGGCCCTGGGCCTTGTGAACCTGTGTCTCCCTCTACCCCCCGATCATCTGCAGCTCGCGCGGGAAGGTCGTCAGCGACTCCGCGCCGTCCGCCGTGATCAGTACATTGTCCTCAATGCGCACCCCGCCTACTCCCGGCAGGTAGACGCCCGGCTCCACCGTGAAGACGTGGCCCGGCTCCAGCAACTGGGCGTTCCCCTCGCGGATGTAGGGGCCTTCGTGCACCTCCATGCCCAGCCCATGCCCGGTGCGGTGGGTGAAGTACGCCCCCAGCCCGGCCTTCTCGATCTCGGCGCGGGCGGCGCGGTCGACCTCCTGGCAGGGTACGCCCGGCCCGGCGGCCCGCCGCCCGGCGGCGTTGGCCGCGTAGACCGCCGCGTATGCCTCCCGCAGGCGCGGGTCTGGCTCCCCCAGGGCGAAGGTACGGGTGATGTCAGAGGTGTAGTGGTCAACGCTGATGCCGAAGTCAAAGAGCAGCAGGTCACCTTCGCGCAGGGGGCGGTCGCCCGGCACGCCGTGCGGCAGGGCGCTGTTCGGCCCGCCCAGCACAATCGGCGGGAAGAGCAGCTCGCCCCCGCCGCGCTGCAGCATGGCGATCAGCAGGGCGTTGGCGATCTGGCGCTCGGTCATGCCGGGCCGCACGATCCCGATCACCTCCTGCAGGGCGTCCTGGCTGATGGCGATCGCCCGGCGCAGGGCGGCCACTTCGGCGGCGTCCTTGCGCAGCCGCAGCGCGGCCAGCGCGTCCCCCGCATCGGTGATGATCACGCCCGGCGCGTGGCGGGCGATCAGCTGTGCTTCGCTGTAGCGCATGCGCAGCCCTTCCACCCCCAGCCGCCCGCCGCCCAGACGCAACGCGTCCAGTGCGGCGCGGAAGGCTCCATCCGGCCCATCAGTGTCGGTGTAGGCGAAGAGCTGGATAGGGTACGGCGGGGCAGCCAGCTTGTCCTGTTCTAGGGTGGGCAGGATGAAGACCGGGTCGCCCGCGGGCGGATAGAAACCGATCAGGGGGCGCTCCATCAGATGGAACTCCTGGCCGGTCAGGTAGACCATGTTGGGGCCGGGGACGAGCGCGATGGCGTCCAGCCCGGCGCTGGCCACGATTTGGCGGATAGCCTCGAGATGAGCGGCATGCATAGAGTCCTCTTCTGTTCATAGAGGGTGTGCCTGCCCGGCCAGGGCCAGATCAGGCAACCCAGTACCACAGGATGTACACACCACTATAGAGCAGTGTCAAAAATGTGCCACCCATGATCAACAGGCGACGTAGCCAGTGTTCCCGGTTGGTGATACAGGCCAGCATGAAAAACGCCGGGAAGATCAGCAGGACATAGCGCGCCATGGACTGGATTATGACCCCGTTGATCAGGCGCGAGGCAGGCAGGAGAAGTTGCCCCCAGCCATAGAGTGCAAACGCTGCACTCAATGGCTTGTGGGCCGTAATCCGTCGTAAGATGGCGATAAGCAGAGCCATCGTGAGTTGGGTGACCACCCAGTCAGTGACTTCCATGATTGGCACCCTGTCCTGGATCGCTGCAAACGCCAGCGCCGTTCTGGCGATGCTCCGCCATGGCCAGGTGAAGGTGCCCCGCCATTCCGCTTTCAGCGCCTCCCAGGGGAACGGTAGCCCGGCAATCCCCTGCAGGTAGAAAAGCGTCCCCACCATCGCCAGCGGGATCAGGGCGAGCCACAGAGCGGGCAACCAGCGCCGATAGTCGTCAACCGTCCAGTACCGCCAGTCACGCCAGGGCCTCCCCGCCCGCACCTGCTCTAGGAACAGCCAGCCTAGCGCCGGGGCCACCAGCACGCCCTGCCAGCGCGCCAGCGTCGCCAGCGCGCCGATCAGGCCCGCCAGCGGCCAGTTGCACCGCTGAGCGGCCAGGAAACTCCCCAGCACAAGCAGCAGGAACAGTGATTCGGTATAGGGTGCCAGCAGGTAGAAGCTGGTCGGGAACAGCACAAGTGCTATGAGTGTCCGGTCGGCCAGGTGGCGGGAATGGTACAGCGTGATCAGACGGTGCAGGAGGGTAAGTGCACCAATAGCGGCAGTGTTGCTGATCAGCAGAGCGGCTAGCAGGTAGCGCTCTGCCAGCAGGCGGCCCAGTAACGCGATCAGGGCCGGGTAGAGTGGGGAGAAAGCGGACGCGCCCTCACTTGCTCCAGTATAGCCATAGCGGGCGATCTGCGTGTACCACAACGCATCCCAGCGCAGCCAGGGTTCCAGCAGGTAGTCTGAGAAGAAAGTGTTATCCGGGGCGGCCTCAGCGTAGCTGCGAGCAAGGGGAGTATCAGGCTCAATTGTTACGAATGTGAATTCCACTATGGTGACTATTGCCCACAGACTGAGTAGCACACGCCATGGGATGTACACGCGCAGGGCTGCGCTAAAGCTTTCTGCCCACCCCACGACTGGGTGGGTCACGGGCTTGCTACGGGCCATCACTTCTATAATTCCTCTCTTTCATCCTGTTAGTGATTTATCATTACTAATAACCGATCTAAGATCGAGCGCAAAGCAGTTTGCCCCTCCCCCGGATGGCTACTCCTGGCGCACGAACAGGATCACCACCCCCAGCGCCAGCAGGTAGGCCAGCGCTGCAGCGGTGGCATTCGCGCCGATCCCCCCGGCGAAAAGCGCCGTTCCCAGTGGGGCACCCAGCGCACGGCCCAGGGAGACGAAGGCCACATTGCCGGCCATCAGCGTGGCCCGGCGCTCCGGAGCAATCTCCGTCATCAGGGCAATGCTTGTCACCAGCGTTGCCTCAAACGTCAGGTAAAACAGGAACAGCCCCAGCAGGCTGCCTTCCACGCTGCGCCCCAGCGCCGGGAGCGCCAGGGCGCTCAGTACGCTGGCCCCTGCGCCCAGCGCCACCGCCCGTCGCTTGCCCAGCCGGTCGACGAGGCCGATGACCAGCCCTTCGCCGCCCAGTTCCGCCACGCCAATAACGATCGACGCCGCGCCCAGGGCCGCGATCTGCAGGCTGAAGGCGTCCTCCAGCCACACACCAAAGACGATGCTCACCAGTTCGTTGGCCAGGCTGATCAACAGGCTGGCGGTCAGCGCGGCCAGGGCGGAACGATGGGTCACCAGGGTGCTGATCGCTTCCTGTAGGGCGGGCGGCTGACTGCCCGGCCCTCGCCCGCCGCTCACCAGCCGCGCCAGCAGGACGCTGCAGCCGATCAGTAATGCTGCCAGCCAGGGGAAGGCGGCGTTCCAGCCGCTGCGTGCGATCAGCCAGCCAGCGACGGGGATGCCCACCAGGTACGCTGCCGACCAGGCCAGCTCGGTCAGGCCGATGGCCAGACCCCGCCGTCCGTAATCGACGCGATCGCCGACATAGGCCTGCATCGACGTGTCAAAGACGATCTTGCCCGCACCCAGCAGCAACAGCCCGGCGAACAGCGCACCGTAGACCGGCAGGATGGTCATCAGCAGCAGGGCAGCGACAACCGCGCCGAGGCCGATCAGCATCCCTGCCCGGCGGCCCTGCCGGTCGGCAATCACACCGAAGATCGGGCCAAGCAACCCCAGACTGGAGCGGGCGGTGATGGCCAGGGCTACCGCCTCCAGGTCGACGCCCAGCCCGCGGGCAATGGTCGGCAGGAAGGGATAGACCAGCCGGTAGGCGGTGTTGATCAGCGTGCGCGTGGCCGTGATGGTGGCGATCTGGTGGCGCAGACGGGCGGGCTGGCGGATGGCAGTCACGGGGCCTCCCCGGTGGGAATCAGCGGACATGTGGCCAGCGGGCGCGATCCAGGTAGTCGCGCATGATCTGGCTGATAGCCGCCAGACGGGTTTGCGCCAGAACCTGCTCGACCGGCAGGAAGGCCACCGCCGAGTTTTCCTCGTCCGCACCTTCCGGAATGAGTTGCCCGCCGGTCACCCGGCAGGCGTAGGCCGCGCCCACGCCATGGGCGGCATCGCCATTGGGATAGGTGATGGCGAACAGGCGCGGGTCGCTGTACAGGCCGACCAGGGCATATGGTGCCACGATCAGGCCGGTTTCTTCCCGTACCTCGCGGACGACGGTAGCCGGGCAGGTCTCGCCCAGATCGCTGAAGCCGCCGGGGAAGTCCCAGCAGGCGAAGTCGGTACGATAGGTCATCAGGATGCGGCCTGCCTCATCCTCCACGATGGCCAGCGCACCGGGCAGGATCACCGGCGCATGGCCAACCCTGGCCCGCAAAATGGGGTAGTAGGGCTGTAACGGCGGAAGGGATTCGACTGGCTCGATCGGCGGCGGTTCCCCGGCGCGGACGCGCAGGGCGCACGTCACCATCTCCCGGTGGGAAGGGTGTGTCCGGGGCAGGAAGTCCTCCGGCTCGATGAAGAAGGCGCTCAACGTCTCGCCGCCGTCCGCCCGGAGCGTACCGCCGGCTGCCTCCCCCCAGAAAATCGCCGTCCATTGCTGAACCTGATCGCCGTTGGGATAGCGCAGGTTATAGCGCGGATGGGTCAGCAGCCCGGCCAGCCCCCGGATTTCGGCGGTGATGCCAGTTTCTTCCTCAACCTCGCGGCGGGCCGTCTGGAGCAGGGTCTCGCCCGGTTCCATAGCCCCGCCGGGGATGCTCAGCCAGTCGAAGTCGTAACGGGTCTGGGCCAGGATGCGCCCCCGGGCATCGAAGATCACGGCGCTGGCATAAACCAGGTAGATCAGCTGGCTGCCAACCCTGCTGCGCAGCCATCTGACATAGCCATCGGCCAGCGATCCCGACGGGTTTGGTGCACTCATGAGTCTCTCCCGGTGCGGCGGTCGCCGTGCGGCAGCGCCCTTGACAGCCCTATAGCCGGGCGCTACAATGCTCCCCACAGAACGGGCGTGTAGCTCAGCTGGGAGAGCGCTACAATCGCACTGTAGAGGTCCAGGGTTCGAATCCCTGCACGTCCACACGCAAAAGCGTGAGCGCGCCGCTCACGCTTTTTACATGGTTCGTCCCGGCGCTTCCGGTGCCCCTGTCCTGCCTGCCGGTAGCGCCGTGCGGGCTACGGCCAGATTTCGTCCACACGGTCGGCTTTGATCGTGATGCGTTCCTCAACCAGGTCGCTGCGCGACGAATCGAAATCTGAGAACTGGATCATTTCGATGATGGCATGGCGGTAGACCCAGCGGCGGGTTTCCACCCCCTCGTCCAGAGCGATAATGGCCACATCCCGCGGTGGACGGCTGCCATCGCGCGAGGCGCGTGTCCAGACGTTGAACGGCGTGGTCGGGTCGTGCTGCACCATCTTTGTGATGGTCAGGGGTGGCAGTTCGCCATTCAACACAAAGCTGGTCAGGCCCTGGACAGCGAAGATTCCGCTTACCGCCTGGCCATCCAGTTCGACCCGAAACTCATGGGCGGAAAGACTGTCAACTGACTTGATTCCGGTGGCGGGGTTCATCCGATCCGGACTCCTTTCTGCCGGGGAAAGGCCGGTCAGCGGCGGCGCTGACGCCATGCACGTGACCACACGTCCGTAGTATACAGGCGACTGTCACTGCAAGGCAAACGCGATAAGCGTGGGTCTGGGCCGGGCGGCCACACCCGACGAGGAGGTACGTCGGCTGGCCTTCGTTTCTTGCGCCCGGGACGCCTTTGTGGGTAAAAACGGGTTACCGCTGTCCGCCCGGCGGGAAAGAATGCTGGCGGGAAAGGATGCCTGATGGGTTTGTTACGCCGTCTGCTGGGGCGGCACAGGGAAGCGCCACGCGGCCCCGCGCCGGGTGCCACACCCGGCCAGTTACTTGACTACCTGGAGGAACGCCGCGCTGCTGCTGAGGAACGGTTCCTGGGCCGCATCCGCCTCTGCCCCAGCTGCCAGAGTAATTACCTGCGCGTCGGCGCCTGGGCCAGCGGGGGCCGCGCTGGCTGGACCGTGACATGCGTCAACTGCGGCCTGCTCCTGGAGAAGACGACCGAGATCGAGGTCGGCTGAAGAAAGGCCCCGTCCTCACAGGCCATTGACCCGGCTGGCTTCCCGGTACTGGCACCACTCGCAGCCAGGATCGGCGGCAGGCGGCTCCGGCAATTCCAGCACGGTCAACACCTCGTCCAGAAAACTCAGGAATGCCTCGTCGTTACGCTGGATGGCGTGCCACTTCAGGGTCCCGGACAGCGTGGAACGCGTCGTCCCTTCGGCGGTGTAGGTCTCCGGGGTGAAGGCCAGCAGCCCCATGTGGCTGATCGGGCTGAGCGTGAACTTGCCCGGCGCGGGATGCTCCAGGGCGTAGGCATAGGCCCGTAGCTGCCGGGCGTAAAGCTGCAGGGATACCGCCTTGATGTCTGATGTTTTGAAGTCGATCACGCCGTAGGAGCCATCCTCAAATTGCAGGACGGCGTCCAGCTTGCCCCGGATGCTGCAGGTTGCCGGGTGACCATCAAGATGGATGGGGGCGGAGTGCACCCACTTCTCGCCGAAGATCATCAGGCCGGGCGGCAGATCGGGCGTCATGGCCGAGGTCTCCTTCCACATGAAGTAGGCGCGCATCTCACGGTCGATGATGCCGAAGATATTGGGGAACGGGCTGGATGGCCGGTTGAATTTGCGCACCAGCTTGAGGTAGAAGCAGCGCTTGCATTCCTCCCAGAGGAAGGAAAAGTCTGACGGGCTGAGGATGTAATTGGTCATCAGAGTCCCTCGATCGCTGCTTAACCAGGGTGGTAGGCGTGCATCATCGCCGGGATTGGCGCCGGTTGCCGGCCTGGCCGGCCCGCCGGGGGAAGGCGCTGGCCCACAGGGCGGCCTGCTCCGCTGCCGTCAGATCGCGCCACTGGCCCGGCGCCAGCCCTTCCAGCGTGATCGGCCCGATTGCCCAGCGCACCAGACGCAGCGTGGGATGCCCCACTGCCGCTGTCATGCGCCGTACCTGCCGGTTGCGTCCCTCGGTGATCGTCAGCCGCAGCCAGCAATCGGGGACGCTGGCCCGGTAACGGATCGGCACCGGGCGCGGCGGCAGATCGGGTGGCTCCGCCAGCAGCACAACTTCCGCCGGG
>FWPV01008809.1_pt1 | contig 17417 bp, 10 predicted proteins | sample 2228371 | NCBI WGS metagenome assembly FWPV01 (sample SAMEA103939776, study PRJEB20133) | metagenome | reverse complement strand
TGACCGATTAACTGAATTTTGTTTCTCTCTGCCCTGCCGGCTGAAAAGAGATGAAATAGGATTCCGGACAAACTTTTTTCCGGCTTCCGGGTATAAATAGATAGATGTTTAATCTGAACCGGTTGATTCCGGTTGTCTGCCTGATCCTTTCTGTGAGGAGGTAAAGATGTTTAAAAAAATTTTAGTGCTCTGCCTGCTGTCTGCCTTTTTTCTGCAGGCTGATCAACTGAAGTCGCCGCAGGAATTTTTCAATCAGCAGGTCGGCTCAGACCGGGTTCTGATTAACTACCCGGAAATCATCAGCTATTTCAAATATCTGGCGGCAAATTCGCCGCGGGTCAGGTATAGCCAGGAGGGTTTGTCCACTCTGGGCAATCCGCTGATGCTGGCAGTAATTTCCGCGCCGGAAAACATTGACAACCTTGAGCAATTGGTGGAAATTAACCGCCGGCTGCAGAATCCGGATTTGCAGAGTGAAGAGGAGAACCGGCAGCTGCTGAAACAGGCAAAGCTCTTTGTTTTAATCAGCGGCACGATTCACTCTACGGAAATCGGGGCATCGCAGGCAATGCTGCTCTGGGCGCATAAGCTGGCTGCAGCAGAGGACAAAGAGACGGCAGAGATGCTCTCGCGCGTTGTTCTGCTTTTGATGCCCTCGATTAATCCCGATGGTCATATTCTGGTTGTTGACTGGTATAAAAAATATTTAGGCACCAGATATGAAGGAGCTGCTTTACCTTTTCTCTATCATCATTATGCCGGTCATGACAATAACCGCGATTACTGTTTTCTGAATCTGAAAGAGAGCCAGGTGGTCAACCGCGTCTATACAGAAAAATATGTGCCGGCAATCTTTCTTGATATGCGTCAGATGGGCTCTGACGGTCCGCGGATGTTTGTTCCCCCGTTTGCCAATCCGCTCAATCCCAACCTTTCTCCGCTGATGCTGCGGCAGTGCGAGCTGATCGGTTCTTATCTGGCTTTTTCTCTTCAGCAGCAGGGGTTGAAAGGAGTTGCCACCGGTTACGGTTTTGATGCCTACTGGCCCGGCGGAACGAAAAATACCGCCTGGTATAAGAATGTTGTTGGCTTGCTGACTGAAGTTGCTTCCTGTAAGATCGCCACACCGGTTTTTATTGAAAGTAATGAACTGCGCGGTGGCGGTAAGGGTTTGCCGGTTTATAAACAGACGGTTAATTTTCCCGATCCCTGGCCCGGAGGCTGGTGGGGGCTGAAGGATATCGTTGACTATGAGCTTAAAGCTCTGGATGCTCTGTTGAAGATTTCTGCCCGCCACAGCACTGAATTTATTGCTAACTTTTCCCTGCAGGGAAAAAAGAATATTGAACAGGGAAAGACGCAACAGCCGGCCGGCTATCTGATTCCAGATGACGGAAAGTTTGCCACCTATCTGCTGCTGACAAAATTAAAAGAGCACGGCGTGCGCCTTTACCGGCTGAAAGAGAGCCTTGCCCGGAATGAGCGGTTCTTTGCTGCCGGATCTTTTCTGATTCCTCTGGCACAGCCTTTTCGTCCCTTTATTAAAGCAATGCTTGAGAAGCAGAGCTATCCGGAAATTCCCTTTTTTAATGATGGTCCGATTATTGAGCCTTATGATAACAGCGGCTGGACCATGCCCTTGTTGTTCGGCGTTAAGTGTTATGAAATTGAGGCTGAGGTTGATCTGAACAGACTGGAGCTGCTGCAGGAGATAAAAATGCCCGCGGCTCAGATTTCCGGAAACGGAAGCTATTATGTCTTTGATTGTTCACAGAACAGCGCTTATCTTCTGGTGAACAGATTGCAGAAAAAGGGTATCCGCGTCTGGCGCATAACAAAGGCTGATCTTGCCGGACACTTTGCCCTGCCGGTCAGTGCACTGAGTGCTGCCGAACTCTTACAGCTGGCAGAGGGCAGCGCGCTGAAGATAAAGAGAATGGATATTAGCGCTGACCTTCTTGCTGAGTTGAAAAAACCGCGGCTGGCAGTTTATCAGCCCTATCTGTCATCAATGGATGAGGGCTGGACGCGCTGGGTGCTCGACTATTTTGAATTTCCCTATAAAGTAGTGCGCAATCCCGATTTTAAAAATAAGAACCTGCTTGCCGATTTTGATCTTTTACTTTTTGCGTCAATGCCGCGCGATGTTATCGTTGAAGGAAAATTTAAAGAGAGCGACTATTTTAATCCGCAGAGCCTGCCGCCACAGTATCAGGGCGGAATCGGCAAAGACGGCGTGAATATGATTAAGGAATTTGTCCGCAAAGGAGGCAGACTGATTCTGCTCGATGCAGCCTTTGAGCTGGCGCAGAAAGATTTTGAAATAAATATCAGAAATGTTGTAGGTCAGGAAGCAAAGGATTTTCAGTGTCCCGGTTCAATATTGAAAATCGAAGTTAATTGCAGTGATCCGCTCGGCTGGGGCATGGAAAGCGAGTCAGCGCTCTATTTTGCTTCCAGTGCAGCTTTTCGGACTGCACAGCCGAATCTGCCTCAGCTTGAGAGGCGTGTTGTTGCCAGATTTTCTGCTGAGCGTGGGCATCTTTTAAGCGGCTACCTCAAAGGTGAGGAAAAGCTGAATAATGCCGCAGTAGCCGTGCGCTATAATTATGAGCGGGGAATGATTTTTGTCTTTGGCGGCCGCATTCAGTATCGCGGACAATCCTTTGTGACCTTTAAACTGCTCTTTAATGCAATACACTATGTGCAATAAGGAAAGCAATGATGATTAAAAAAATGCTTTTTTTGACTCTTTGCTTGATTATCAGCAATCTTTTTTTAAATGCGGCGTCAGAAAAGATTGCCGTTGCCGGCGGCGATTTTGAGTTTTTGGCAACCGATCTTTACAATTATTGGCAGGTTGTTTCCAAAAACAACCAGGCAGAAGTGAGCCTCTCTTCTGAAGCTAAAAGCGGAAAGGGCAGTCTGCTGATTAAAAGCGAGAAATGGGATAGCGTAGCGGTTATTTCCCGGAAATTAAGCTTGAAGCCGGGAAGGCTTTATCGCCTGACAGCGTTTCTGAAAACAAAAAATCTCTTCTCTAATCCTCAAGATCGCTACCCGACTTCTGTGCCGGCCTGTGTTTCGCTTGCCGGCTATCCCTTTACCAACCATTCACCGGCTGCAGGGGCAAGCAGAGACTGGCAGCAGATTGAACTGCTTTTTGTGGCTGTTTCCTCCAGCGAACAGATCAGACTTAATTTCGGTTATAACGGCAGCGCTTCCGGTTCGGTCTGGTTTGATCAGATTGAGCTGGAAGAGGCTGAAGATATAACCGGGTTTATCCCTGCTGAAACCATCAGCCGCTACAATAAAGGCTATCGCTTTGCTACACAGGGCTGGATCTACTTGCACATTGAAGGCAATCCGGTGGAGCGGGGGTTGCAGCACGGCTATCTTCTGGCAGAAGAGATTCTTGCCTATATCAGAAAACTTGCTCTGCGGGCTAACGAACAGAATCCTGTTGCCGGCTGGCAGAACATGCGCCTGCAAGCCGATGCGCTCTTTTTGCGCGGTTTTGAGCCGGAGTTTCTTGAAGAGATGCGTGCCATTGCCGAAGGAGTTAACCGCAGCGGTAAGCGAGCCGATTTTCTGAATCGCACCCTTGACCTGCTGGACATTGTAACGGTTAATTCGGCAATCGACCTTGGCCAGCTGGACAGTGCCTTACGCAAAACACCGCACGCATTGAGTTTTAAACCTTTTAGCGCAGAGTCTGGTTTTCAGGAGCGGCTTCATAAATGTTCGGCTTTTCTGGCAAACAACAGTGCCACTGTCAGCGGAGATTTGCTCTTTGCGCAAATGTTTATGTGGAACGGTTATACCGGAGTGCACTGGAATATCATCGTTGATTTAATGCCGGAAAGGGGTTTCCGGCTCGTTTTTCAGACATTTCCGGGCGGTATTCATTCTGGCGCCGATTTTTACCTGAACTCCGGCGGATTGATTATCGGCGAGACAACCGTGCAGCAAACTCCTTTTGAGAGCAGCGGTACTCCCCAGTCGAACAGGATCCGTAAAGCTGTGCAATATGCTTCTTCAATTGATGAATTTGTAAAAATAATGAGGGAAGGTAACAACGGGCTCTATACCAATGACTGGCTGGTGGCAGACTATAAGCGCAACGAACTGGCGGTTTTTCTTCTGGGGACAAAAAAATCAAAACTCTGGCGCAGTTCGCAAAATGATTTTCCGGCGGGAACGAAAGATTTTTACTGGAGCGTGAACAACAATAAAGATGATCTGGTGAGAAGAGAGTATGTGGCTGACGCTGATAATGCAGGATATCATCTTCAGCCCGGTAAACCGCGACATCGCCTTTCTGGACTTTTTCCGCCGTTATCGTTCAAAACTCGACCTGGCAACAGGAGCTGAAATTCTTGCTACCTCGCCGATTAACCGTCCGCATGCCTGCGATGCAAAAATTACCAGCGGCGAGCTGGCAAAAGAGCTGGGATTTCTTGCTCATTTCGGGAAAACAACTTTGCGCGAAAAATTTCCCGGCGAGACTTTGCGTATGCCGGCGCTGCCTGAAGCCGTTCCGCATCTGACACTCGGTTATTCGGTTTTTGCCGCCGGTTTTTTTCATGAAAAGCTGAAAGATCTTCCACAGATTAAATCTTCTTCTCTCTCTGGCAAAAAGGCTCTCAGCGCTGCCGAATTTATGAAAAAATGGCCGGTTGACAGAGGCAGACTCTGGAAAAATACAGTTTTTCCGGCTTCTGAGCAGGAGAACTGGTTTGTAAGCGCCAGTGCAGGTTATTACAGACTCTTGAACGCTGCTCCCGAGCAGCAGGAGAAGCTGGTCGGTTATTTAAAGGAAAATTTCCAGGAACTGAGCCTGCGCCTGCAATACCTGATGAACAGAGAAGGAAGCGTTGTTCCTGTTAAAGTTTCCCGCTCTTATGAAAAATATAACAGTTATCAGCTGCCCCGCCTGCGCGGCATTTTTTTTCTGCATCAGCTGAGGCTGCTGCTGGGCAATGAGCAATTTTTGCAGCTAATGAATGAGTTTCAGCAAAAGTTCAGCAACAGAGAGTTTCGCAATCACGATTTTTTAGCCCTGCTTAAAAAGTTTAGTCCGGATGATAGAGCCTTGCGGCTTTTTAAGACCTGGCTGGAAGATGATTGCTTACCGCAGCTGCGCATAGAGGCGCAGGTTGAGGAGTTGGCGGATAAAAGCTACAGAATTAAGCTCAGCCTGCAGCAGCTTGACAGACTCTTTGATTTCACAACTTCGGTTTTAGTTCAAACTTCATCTGCAGAGCATCTCTTTGTCTTAAATCTGAGCAGGGAAAAAGAAGAATTTGAGCTGCAGACTCCGCACCGGCCGCAGCAGCTGATCTTTAATTATACGGGAGATATTCCGTTGCCGGCAGGGAATATCTTTTCCGCCGGCAATTTTTTTGATGAATTTGCAACAACGAAAATCGTTTACGGCACTGCAGCTGAAATTGAAGCAAACCACACTCTGGCGCTGCGTTATCAGACTCTGCTGGCAGATACCTTTACCGAAATTCTGCTTCCGGTTGTTAAAGATTGTGAAATCAGTGCCCAGGAGCTTAAAGAGAGTAATCTGATTATTCTTGGCGGAGCCTATAGCAATTCGCTGTTAAAAGAGGTTCTTGCGGCAATTAATTTTAAAGCGGGCAGGAACTTTTTCTATTTTCAGAACAGGGCTTACGGAGATCCCCAGGACGGTCTGATAATGGTTTTGCCATCTATTTATAATCCGCAGCGCTTTATGATGCTGATTGTTGCCAACAGTGCCCTGGAGCTCTATCAGCTGACAAAATCATTTTTCTCTTCCGGACAATGGGCGTTATTTAAAAATGATCGGCTGCTGCAGAAAGGATTTTTTTCTGACGAGCAGTACACAATAAATTTTTAGGCTGCGATTTTTAGCAGTATCAGTTACTGAGAGCAGTTTTGATGGCTCTCTTTAATTCGTCAAGTTTAAAAGGTTTCATCAGTGAAGCCCGGAAGCCAAAATCTTGGTAATTAGCCATTACATCTTCGTTGCAATAACCGCTGGCAACAACTGCCTTCACCGCCGGATTGATTTTCAGTAACTCCTGCAGGACATCTTTTCCGCCTATACCCCCGGGAATTGTCAGATCAAGAATGACTACATCGAAAGGAGAGTTTTTCTGCATTGCTTCCTTATAGAGAGCAAGTGCTTCAATGCCGTCACGGGCGGTGGTAACTTCACAGTTAATCATCTGCAGCATTTCCGAGGTGACATCAAGAATCAGTTCTTCGTCATCCATGAGCAGGACGCGGATCTTTTTTTCAACAGCTGCCGTTTCGGCAGGCTTTTCCTTTGCCAATGAAGCTTTTTCCTCGATTGCCGGAAGGTAAAGATGAAAAGCGGTGCCGCGGTTCAGTTCAGATTCAACAAAGATGTAGCCCTCATGCTTTTTAACGATTGAATGAACTATGCTTAATCCCAAACCGCTGCCCATCGGCTTTGTAGAGAAATAGGGGTCGAAAATACGGTTGATAATCTCGCCGGGGATTCCATGCCCTGTGTCCTGAAAAATCAGGTGGACATAGATGCCTTTTTTCAGTTTTTCTTGCTCTTTATCTATTTTAATGTTTCTGGCAGTGATTTTCAGAACTCCTCCCTCAATCATTGCTTGGTCAGCATTGATGACAATATTCTGAATCACCTGGCGCAGCTGGCTTTCGTCTGCTTCCAGCAACCATAAATCATCGTCCAGGTCGAGCTCCAGCCGGACATTGGAGCCGTGCAGGCAGAATTCGGCAACCTCTTTCAGCAGTGGTTTAATCGCTATGGTTTCTTTTTTCGGAGCGCCGCCGCGGGAAAAGGTGAGCAACTGCTGGGTTAAATCTCGGGCTTTGTAGGCAGCCTCCTCGCAGTCCTGAAGTCTTTTGGTAAGTTTTTCGTTGCCTTTGAGAGCCTCTTTAATAATTGTTATATTGCCCATCATGGCCATCAGCAGATTGTTAAAATCATGGGCAATTCCGCCGGCAAGCTGTCCCAGTGCCTCCAACTGGGACATTTTCAGCTTTTCTCTTTCCAGCAGTTTTTTTTCTCTTAAATCAGAAAAAATTAAGCTGAAACCATTTATCTCATCTTTTTCGGCAAAAAACGGCAGAATTGCTCCTTCAATTTCCAGCTGACCGGATTTTGTTTCCAGCAGCCAGTTGTCAAATTCGATTTTCTCCTTTCTGGTTATTAAAAAAGAGAGGATCTGGTTTAAATCAACGGCTTCAAACGACCCGTTTCTGGTTGACTGTTTATTCAGATTTCTGGCGCTGATGATTCGTGCCAGCGGCTCATCTTTTATCTCTTCAATTTTCAGCTGCAGCAGCTCTAAAAACTTGTTGTTGCAGAAGAGAATGCGCATTGCCAGGTTGCAGATAACAATGGCGTCCTGAATTGAATTAAAGGCTTTTTCCAGGTTTTCGCGATAGATTTCCGCGGATTTTTTTAAGTTATATTCGAGGTTGTTGTCGTAAATGTGTGCAAGAAGGTAGTTGACCTTTCCGTTCTGCAAAGAGCAGTAGGAGAAATGAAGCACCGGAATCAGCGAATGATCGAGTCGCTGGAAACGATATTCCAGCTTTTGCGGAAATTCGTTGCGCTTCAGGCTGGCTTCAATCAGCCGGGAAATAAGCAGCCGGTCTTCAGGAAAAATCAGGTCGAGGAAATTTTTATTCTTCAGCTCTTCTTGCGGATATTGCGAAAACTTTTCAAAAGCCTTGTTGCAATAGATCAAGCGATCATCTTTCTGAATGAAAAAAGGCGTAGCGCTTTCTGTCAGGCTCTTAAGAATTTCTGATACCGTTTGAGCATCCTGCAGACCGTTTATTTGCTGAAAGTCTGAAAGTTTAAAGCTCATCTCTCATTATAAGTTATTTAATAAAAAAAAGAAAATTTTGCTGCGAAAATTACTGTCACTGAACAGTTTGAAAAATTGTTTGCATTTTTTTTTATTTTTTTTAGAATATTTTCTTAAATCAGTGAGTGAGGTGTTAATGAAAACTGAAGTTGCCGAAAAAGAGTTTAAACAGGAAGTCCTGAAATGGAAAGGCGAAAAGGGAGCTTTAATCCCTTTACTTCAGGCGGCGCAAAATTGTTTCGGCTATGTTGCCCCGCGGGCAATTGAGCTGATTCAGAGCGAGCTGAAAATTCCGGAGGCGGATATCTTCGGCGTGGTTACCTTTTACTCGCAGTTTCGCCTCACGCCGCTGGGCAGATATGTGATTAAAGTCTGTGACGGAACAGCCTGTCATGTGAACGGTTCAACCATGCTGATTGATACCCTGAAAGAAGAGCTAAAGCTCGACAGTAAGAGTGACACAACTGAAGACGGACTGTTTACGCTGGTTAAAGTAGCCTGTCTCGGCTGCTGTTCGCTTTCGCCGGTGCTGATGATTAATGAAGAAACCTACGGTAAGCTGAACAGCCAGAAAGTGAAACAGATTATCAGACAGTATCGGCAAAGTGCGGAGGCAAAATGATTACGCTAAAAGTAGGTCTGGGATCGTGTGGTGTTTCTGCCGGAGCAGATAAGACGCTCGAATTGTTGCGCGCTGAAACAGAAAAAAGGCATTTAAATGTCAGACTGCTGGAAACCGGTTGCAACGGTATGTGTTACCGTGAGCCGCTGGTGGAAATTATTGAGGAAAACGGCAATACTTTTCTTTATGGTGAAATCAGCAGTGCCCGGGTTGAGAAACTTGTGCAGCAGCATTTAGTGGAGAAAAAACCTGTTCAGGAGTGGTTATTGATCTCGCCCGAGCTTAATGTTGATCAATCGTTCTTTAATAAGCAGCGACGGATTGTTTTGCGGAATTGCGGAATAATTGATCCTGATTCTGTCGAAGATTATGAAAAAAACGGGGGTTATCAGGCAATCAGAAAGGTTTTGAAGGAGTATCAGCCGGAAGATGTGATTGAAATGATAAAAAAATCAGGCTTGCGCGGGCGCGGCGGCGGAGGTTTTCCCACCGGTCTGAAATGGCAGCTCTGCCGGCGTGAGCAAGCTGACAAAAAATTCATCATCTGCAATGCCGATGAGGGAGATCCCGGAGCCTTTATGGATCGCAGCGTTCTGGAAAGCGATCCGCACTCCGTGCTTGAGGGCATGATGATTGCTGCTTATGCCATTGGCAGCGATGAAGGCTATATCTATGTCCGTGCTGAATATCCCCGCGCCGTGAAAAGATTGCGCCTGGCATTGAAACTGCTTGAAGAAAGAGGCTATCTTGGTAAAAAAATCTTTGGTTCAAAGATGAATTTTTTCCTGCATATCAAAGAGGGAGCCGGAGCTTTTGTCTGCGGAGAAGAAACGGCACTGATGGCTTCCATTGAAGGCAAACGCGGCATGCCGCGCTTCCGGCCTCCGTTTCCGGCGCAGAAGGGTTTATGGGGCTATCCGACAAACATTAATAATGTTGAAACCTTTGCCAATGTTGCCTGGATTGTGCTCAACGGCCCTGAAGCCTTTGCCGCGATGGGCACTGAAAACAGCAAGGGAAGCAAAGTCTTTGCTCTTGCCGGCAGAATTAAGCGCGGCGGGCTGGTTGAAGTTCCGATGGGTATTACGATTAACGAAATTGTTTATGAAATCGGCGGCGGAATCCGCGATGATAAGAAATTTAAGGCAGTTCAGATGGGAGGACCGTCTGGAGGTTGCATTCCGGCAACCATGGGCAACCTGCAGATTGACTACCAGCAGATCAATCAGACCGGAGCGATTATGGGTTCAGGCGGAATGGTTGTAATGGATGAGACAACCTGTATGGTGGAAATGGCAAAATTCTTTCTCAGGTTTACCCAGGATGAGTCCTGCGGCAAGTGCACTTTTTGCCGCCTGGGAACGAAAAGAATGCTGGAAATATTGGAACGGATCACTGAAGGAAAGGGCAGAGAGGAGGATCTGGAGGCTCTGGAAACCCTCTCCTATCAGATAAAAACCGCTTCGCTTTGCGGTCTTGGTCAGACGGCACCGAATCCGGTGCTCACCACTCTCCGTTATTTCCGCCAGGAGTATGAAGCGCATGTGTTCCAGAAGAAGTGCCCGGCGCACAGCTGTCAGGCGCTGATCAGGTTTTCGATTCTTGCCGAAAAATGCACCGGCTGTACACTCTGCGCCCGGGTCTGTCCGACTCAGGCGATCAGTGGTGAAGCGAAAAAAACGCATCGAATCGATCAGGAAAAGTGTATCCGCTGCGGCAAATGCTTTGAGAGCTGTCGTTTTGCAGCAATTCTTAAAGATTAAAGGAGTAGAGCGATGAGCAGAATGATTAAAATAAAGATTAACAATCAGGAATTTACCTGTCCGGAAGGAAAAACGATTCTTGAAGTTGTCCAGGAAAATAACCTGGATTCCATTCCTACTCTCTGTCATGATAAACGGCTGCATCCTTTTGGCTCCTGTTTTGTCTGTGTGGTTGAGGTAAAGGGAGTTAACAAATTTGTGCCTTCCTGCTGCACTCCGGTTACTGAGGGAATGGAGGTTGTCACCAATAATAAAAGAATCACAGAAGTCCGGCGCACTGCGCTTGAGCTTCTTGTTTCGAATCATTACGCTGACTGCCTCGGTCCCTGTAAATTGCGCTGTCCGGCTGGAGTTGATGTTCAGGGATATATTGCGCTGATCAGCGAAGGCAAGCCTCATGACGCTGTCAGGCTGATTAAAGAGACCAATCCGCTGCCGCTGGTTTGCGGACGGGTTTGCGTGCGGGAGTGTGAAATTGCCTGCCGTCGCAACCTGGTAGATGAACGAGTTGGTATTGATTATCTGAAGCGCTATGCGGCGGACATTGATCGTCAGTCTTTCTGGACTCCGGCAGTTCCGGCAAAAAACGGAATGAAGGTCGCCGTAGTTGGCGGAGGACCTGCCGGTTTGACGGCAGCCTATTTTTTAATTTTAAAAGGATATGAAGTTACCATTTTTGATCAGATGCCGGCGCTGGGAGGAATGTTACGCTATGGCATTCCTGAATATCGATTACCGAAAGCGGTGCTTGATGCTGAAATAAACTGGATTATCAATCTGGGAGTGGAAGTACAGTTAAACAGAAAGCTGGGTAAAGACTTTTCACTTGATTCTCTGAAAAAACAGGGCTTTGATGCAGTTTTGCTGGCTATCGGAGCCTGGCAGGCAAAGGGAATGCGCCTGAAAAGAGAAAACGAGATCAGCGGTGTTCTTGCCGGGATCGATTTCTTAAGAAAAGCAGTTTTAGCGGAAATAAAAGAGTTAAAAGGCAGAGTGGTCGTTGTCGGCGGAGGAAATACGGCAATTGATGCGGCGCGCACTGCTTTGCGCCTCGGTGCAGACAGGGTAACCATTCTTTACCGGCGCACAAGAAAAGAGATGCCGGCGCATGATATGGAAATTCAGGCAGCTCTGGATGAGGGCGTTGAGCTGATCGAACTTGCTGCTCCGGTGGAACTGCTTGATGAAAACAGAAAGCTGAAGGGAGTGCGTGCTATACGCATGGAACTCGGTGCTCCCGATGCTTCCGGCAGGCGTTCGCCTGTGCCGCGCGAGGGCTCGGAATTTGATTTAGATTGTGACTGGATAATTTCAGCTATTGGTCAGGGAGTTGAAATTAACGATTTGAAATCAGAAACCGAACTGAAACTGACCCGCTGGGAGACGATTCAGACAGATGAACGGGAATTTTGCACAACTTTAACGGGAGTTTTCGCTGCCGGCGATGCTATCAGCGGTCCGGCGGTTGCCATTGATGCCATAGCTCACGGAAAAAAGGCAGCAGAAGCCATTGATCGTTATCTGCGCCCGGAAAGATCCTGCTCTTCAGGCTATTCCTTTCTCAGCAGGAAAGAGACCTTTGGTGAAGTTGACCGCCGGGATTATCTTAATTATCCGCATCTGAAAAAAGAAGAGATGCCGGAAATGCCTGTTGCAGAACGGATTAAATCTTTCAAAGAGGTTGAGCTCGGCTTTTCTGGGGAGCAGGCAGCAGCTGAAACGCGCCGCTGTCTTGAGTGCGGCTGTCTTGATTATTATGAATGTAAACTGCGTGAGTATGCTTCGGAATATAAAGTAGAACTGAAGAGGTTTATCGGCGAAGTGCGGAAATTTGAAGCTGACCGGCGTCATCCGTATATTGTTCTTGATGCCAACAAATGTATCAGTTGCAGTAAATGCATCCGTCTCTGTTCGGAAGTGATGGATATTACGGCTCTCGGACTTGTCTGGCGTGGCTTTAAGAGTGTGATGAAACCGGCCGGAGAAAAGCCTCTGGAGCAGACAACCTGTATCAGCTGCGGCAATTGTATTGATATCTGCCCCACAGGAGCAATTGAAGAGAAGCTGCCGTTTTCCAAACCAGGTCCCTGGAAATTCGAGCTGCGCGCCGGCGTTTGTCAGAAATGCAGTATTAACTGCCGGTTTAATTATAAGGTCTATTCCGATGAGCTTTATTCAATAGCAGCAGATGTTGAGACTTATAATCAGGGATTGCTCTGCAAAAAAGGAAGGTTCAGCGTTTATGCCGAGCGGGAAAAAAAGCGCCTGCTGCTTCCGGAATTGACGGAAAAGAAAAAAAGAAGCCAAATTGCCTGGAGAGATGCCCTGCAGCTGGTAGCTGAAAAAACAAAAAAGATCATTAATCGTTATGGTGCTGAGGCACTGGCAGTTTCGGCTTGTCCGGAGCTCTGCCTCGAAGAGCTCTATCTGATTGAGAAGTTGAGTTCTGATGTGCTTGGTTCTTTGCCGGTTGAAAGTTATCAGGCTCAGAAAAGCCTGCAGCTGGAGCGCAAACTGCTCAATGAATTGCCGGAATTTATTTCCACCTGCAAATTAAGTGATCTGGAGAGCGCTGACCTGATCCTCACCTTTAATGATTTTCAGGAGGAGAATCTTGTTGCCTGGGTGAAGTGCGTTCAGGCACAGAAGAGAGGTGCCCGGCTGATCAATATTTCCGCTCAGTCGAATAGTCTTCAGGAGCGGGCAGAGATTGCTTTTAAAATGAAAACCGGCTGTCAGGATCTGCTTTTCAGTCTGATCGTTGCTGAACTACTGCGCCGCAAGGACTATGAAGAGATTGCCGGAGCAAAAAGATTGCTTCAGCAACTGCAGTTTATCAGGATAAACAAGGTGCTTGATGCCTGCGCTATTTCCCGCCAGCAGTTTGAAGAGCTTTATCGTCTCATTCTGAATGCGAAAAAGGTTGTGGCGGTGCTGTCGCTGGAAAATGCTTTGCCGCAGATTGCCATTACCATGGTTTATAATTTGCTTTTATTGCGCAATCAGCTGAAGAGCGGCAGCGGCTTGCTGCTGCTTTCAAAATTCGGTAACTGGGAAGGCCTGCGTCAGATGCGCCGGCTCTATTACCGCCGGGGTGCTTTTCTGGAAAAGAGGTTAAAAGAGAACAGGGTAAAAATACTCTGGCTCTTTGAAGAAAATCCTTTTGAAGAATTAAAATGGCAGAAATTGCTGGAAGGAGTGGAGTCGGTTGTCTATTTCGGAAGCCATTTTCCGCAGGCTATTGACAGAGAACTGATTCTTATTCCCTGGCTGCCGCAGACTGAAAAGTGCGGTTCGCTCATTTCCACGGATCTTCGCTGGCAGTCTTTTAAACCGGTATTAAAGCCGAAGAACGAATTCAGTAATCTTGATACCTTAAAACAGCTGGCAGCTTTTTTGGGAGCCGATTTTAACTATCATTCCTGTCTGGAAGTCTTAAATGAGATCAGCGAAATTCATCCGCTGTTTTTTGGATTGCCTGCCGGCCAGCTTGAGAGTTGCAGGCTCGATTTTTATAATCTTCTGGGTTGAAAAAAAAATTGCTATGCTTTATGCTCAATAAATGAAAACAGAAAAACATAGAATAAAAGAAGGGAGGTCTGTTTTATGAGTAATATTGGCAGTTATGAAGAGCGGCGGAAAAATTTCAGCTGGGAACAGGTTGAACAGGAACTCGGCTATGAAAAAGGAAAACCGATAAATATCGGTTATTACTGCAGTGACAGGATTTGCGAGCTGGGCAAAGGAGAAAAACTGGCTCTGGTCTGGCAGAGTTTCAGCGGAGAAATCAGATATTATAGCTATTATCGTCTGAAAGAGCTCAGTGATAACTTTGCCGCCTATTTGAAGGATCTCGGACTTAATCCGCAGGATCGGATCTGTCTCTTTATGGACAAAGTTCCGGAGCTTTATATTGGCTTCATCAGCATTCTGAAAATGGGCGGGATAGCCCAGCCGTTATTTTCAGCTTTTGGCAGCGAAGCGCTTTTTACAAGGCTGGCAGATGCCGGCACGAGGGCGATTATTACTCAGAAGAAGCATTTAAGCAAGGTGCGACAGATTCTCAGGGATCTGCCGGCAATGGAATTTGTGCTTGTTATCGATGAACAACAGTCCGGCCTTAAGGAAAAAGAGATTGCCTTTGATCTGGAGACGATTCCGGCGGCACCAGACTTTAAGTTTTATCAAAGCCTGGCAGAAACTCCTTCCGTGCTTCACTATACTTCAGGAACAACCGGTAAGCCGAAAGGCGCCCAGCATGTGCATTATTCTCTCATTGCCCAGTATATTACAACCAAATGGGTTCTTGATTTGCAGGAACAGGATCATTATTGGTGCACTGCCGATCCGGGCTGGGTTACCGGAACATCCTATGGTATTATCGGTCCCTGGTCAAACGGAATAACACAGTATGTTCTGGATGCCGGCTTTCGTGCTGACAGCTGGTATAAGTTCATTCAGGATCACCGGATTACGGTCTGGTATTCCGCACCCACGGCGATTCGCTCATTGATGAAAGAAGGAATTGAACTGGTCAGAAAATTTGACCTTTCCAGCCTGCGTCATCTCTGTTCGGTGGGTGAGCCGTTAAATGCCGAAGCGGTAATCTGGTCAAAAGAGGCTTTTGGCAAAGAGTTTCATGATACATTCTGGCAGACCGAAACCGGAGCGATGATGATCTGCAATTATCCGGGGATGAAGGTGAAACCGGGTTCAATGGGCAAGCCTTTTCCGGGAATTACAGCCACGGTTGTTGACGGGCAGACCTTTGAACCAATAGAGCGAAAGGGCGTAGTTGGTCTGATTGCCATTAAGCCGGGCTGGCCTTCAATGTTTCGCACCTATTATAACAATGAAGAGACTTATCGCAATAAATTTAAAAACGGCTGGTATATCTGCGGAGACAGGGCAAGTATTGATGAAGACGGTTATTTCTGGTTTGTTGGTCGTGATGATGATGTTATCAATACTGCCGGCCATCTGGTCGGTCCTTTTGAAATTGAGTCGGCTCTGCTTGAACATCCGGCAGTAGCTGAATCTGCGGCGGTGGGCAAACCTGATCCGATCAATATGGAAGTGGTCAAAGCCTTTATTGCCCTGAAACCAGGCTATCAGCCATCAAAGGATCTGGAACTGGAGATAATGAATTTTATCCGCAAGAAACTTTCGCCGCTTGCCATGCCGCAGGAGATAACATTTATTGACCGTCTTCCGAAAACCAGAAGCGGCAAGATTATGCGCCGGCTGTTGCGTGCCCAGGAATGGGGCGAGGAAATCGGCGATATTTCAACCCTTGAAAATGATTAGTCAATGGAGGGCAAAATGTCAGATATAAAAAACATTATTCTTGATTATGTAAAAAATGAGTACCTGGAAGAAGACGATGATCGTCAGATTAATTATGACACTCCGCTGATTTCCGGAGGAATTGTCGATTCTTTTTCCATGGTCTCCTTGAAGAGATTTCTGGAGAATCGCTACAACATTCAGATTCCCGATGCCAAGGCAACGCCGGAGGCTTTTGATACAGTCAACAATATTGCCGCTTTGCTGAAGGAATTCGGAGTTGAGTAAGGAGATGTCCGATGGCTTTTACTCAGGAACAACGCCAGAATTATCAGAGCGAGCTGCTAAGTCTCAGAGAGCAGGGGATTTTTAAAGAAGAGCGGATAATCTGTGCTCCTCAGAGTTCAGAAATAGAGGTTGAATTTCCGGCAGGCGCCAGGCCCAAAAAAGTTATTAACATGTGTGCCAACAATTATCTTGGCCTCTCCTCACATCCCGATGTTGTTGCCGCGGCGCATAAGGGGCTTGACCATCGCGGCTACGGAATGTCTTCGGTGCGTTTTATCTGCGGAACGCAGGACATTCACAAAGAGCTGGAAAAGATGCTCACCGATTTTCTGGTTACCGAAGATACAATACTTTTTCCCTCCTGCATGGACGCCAATGCCGGAGTTTTTGAGGCGCTTTTTGATGAGCGTGATGTATTAATCGCTGACAGACTGGTTCATGCTTCCATTGTTGACGGTATGAGACTCTGCAAAGCCGAACAGGATACATATAAACATCTGGATATGAAACATCTGGAAAGTAAGCTTGAACTGCATAAAAATAAGCGCCATAAAGTAATTATTACCGATGGGGTCTTTTCCATGGATGGGGATCTTGCTCCGCTGGACAAAATTGTTGAGCTTGCCGAAAAATATCAGGCGCTCGTTTTCGTTGATGATTCGCATGCCTCAGGCTTTATTGGCAGAACCGGCCGCGGCACTGCCGAGCATTGCGGAGTTCTTGGAAAAATTGATCTCATTACCACAACACTGGGCAAGGCGCTGGGCGGAGCATCAGGCGGCTGCGTTTCCGGAAGGCGTGAGCTGGTAGAGATGTGTCGCCAGAAAGCCAGACCTTATCTCTTTTCCAATACAATTCCTCCGGTTGTAGTTGAGGGAGCGCTTGCTGTTTTACGCATTCTTTCCCGCACAACAGAACGACGCGACAAGCTGGAGGAGAATACCAGATTCTGGCGCAAGGGCTTAACTGAGGGAGGTCTGGTGATTAAAGAGGGTGAGACTCCGATTGTGCCGGTTATGCTTTTTAATGCAAAATTGTCTCAGGATTTTGCCCGCGATCTCTTTGAAGAGGGCATCTATGCTGTCGGATTTTTCTTTCCGGTTGTTCCGAAAGGGCAGGCAAGAATTCGCACCCAGCTTTCGGCAGCCCATGAGCGTCATCATCTGGAGCAGGCGTTGCAGGCTTTTTTAAAAGTAGGGAAAAAATACGATATTCTTTTTAAGACGAAAGAGGAGATTATCCAGAAATACGGGCAGTAGACAGAAAATAGTTGTTTCAGTTCCGGAAGAATACTCAAGTTGAAGCTCATATAAGAAGGAGACGCTCAGAAAGCAGAGCCGGAAGAGGCAACCAATAATTTTGAACAGGATTTTTTGACCTTTCAGCAGACAATTACCGGAGTGATAAACAGGAAAAGAAAAAACTGTTTTCAGAAGTCATAAAGATCAGAGACAAAGTAATTAAGGATATGGCTAGGTAGGCGCTCTGAGCCGAAAAGTGTTTTTGATAAAATGATGAAGATATTTTTTAGTTTTTAAGCTTAAAGAGTAAGCGGCACACCGCTGAGAAAATTTTTTTAAAAATAATGAA
>FWPV01008808.1_pt1 | contig 17418 bp, 16 predicted proteins | sample 2228371 | NCBI WGS metagenome assembly FWPV01 (sample SAMEA103939776, study PRJEB20133) | metagenome | reverse complement strand
AGTAGGCCACCAGCTTCTTGATGTCGTCCTGGACCAATGATACCATTGCTCCGTAAATGATTCCGATCACCGACAGAATTAGAATGACGGGAATGAAATCGACGCTTGCCTGAGGAAAAATGGGCAGTCCAAATCGCAGGAACCCGTAAGTTCCCATCTTCAGCAGCACTCCGGCCAGAATCACGCTGCCGGCTGTGGGAGCCTCGACATGCGCGTCGGGAAGCCATGTATGGAAGGGAAACATGGGCACCTTGATGGCAAAGGCAAGGAAAAAGGCCAGAAACAACCAGAACTGCATGTTGGCCGGCAGACCGAAGCGATGATAGGTCAAGATGTCAAAGGTCATGATGCCGGTGGCATGATAATGGGTGAAAAACAGCACCAGTATGGCCACAAGCATGAGCACGCTGCCGCTCATGGTGTAAATGAAGAACTTCACCGCCGCATAGATCCTGCGCGGCCCTCCCCAGATGCCGATGATGAAATACATGGGAATGAGCATCACTTCCCAGAACACGTAGAAGAGAACAAAATCCAGCGCGCAAAACACACCGACCATGCCCGTTTCCAGGAACAGAAGCGAGATCATGTAGCCTTTCACACCCTTATCCACAGCCGACCAGGTGGACAGGATAGCGAGGGCGGAAAGGAATGTGGTCAGAAGTACCAGCAGCAGACTGATGCCGTCCACCCCCATGTGGTAGCTGATTCCGTACTGGCTGATCCACGGGATATTCTCGACGAACTGCATTTCCCATGTGCCGGCGTCAAACCGAAAGTACAGCGGTAGTGAAACCAGGAAGGTAACGGCGGCGGTGAGGAACGCCACCCATCGTATCAGGTCGTGTCGCTTGCTGTTGATCAGGCAAATCACCAGAATTCCCAGCAGCGGCAAATACGTGATTACGGACAGGATCGGAAAATTCGGTGAATTCATCATAGTCTCATCAAGAATGTTAGAAGGTAATAACTGACGATTGCGACGCCGCCAACCAGCATCGTAACCGCATAATTTCTCACCAGACCGGTGGCGGACACCCGAATGGTGCCCGCAAGCGAGATGAAAAACCCGGCGACTCCATTGACAATTCCGTCGATACCGCGCAAATCGACCACGCGCGCGAAGAAATTCGAGATACTCAAGGTGTATTTGCTAAAAAAAGTGTTGTACAGGTCCCCCACATAGGTGTCCCCTTCGGCAATCGGCTTGCGTGCGAGCCACATGAACACACGGCTGCCCTTGCGGTACACCCAGTCGGTGTCGATGCTGATGGTCGGCTCGGGATCGAGTTTGCGCAACAGCATGAAGAATCCTAAACCGGTGAACAGCAGGATACCCAGCGAGTTAGTCACGTGTTCGCCGGTATACGGTGCGAAATGCACCGGATAGGGAAGCAGGTCATAGAGCGGTCCGGGCAGAACACCGATGCCGATACACAAAAAGGCCGCCATGCCCATGGCAATAAGCATGTTGAGAGGCGGCTCCTTGGCTTCAATTCCGGAATCCTTGCCAAAGAACATATAGTAGGGAAGCTTCAGCCCGGTGTGCAAAAATGTACCGGCGGAAGCCATGGTCAGAAGCAGCGCCACAACCGGCCAGTGATCGTGGCTGGCACCGGCCACCACCATGGACTTACTCACAAAACCGCTGAACAGAGGGAAAGCCGAGATGGCAAACCCGCCAACCATGTACAGCACCAGTGTGATCGGCATGGTCTTGTACAACCCGCCCAGTTCCGTCAGCTTGCTCCTGCCGGTCATATGAATCACGGCACCAGCCCCCATAAAGAGCAGGCCCTTGTAGAGGATGTGTGCAAAAGCGTGGGAAACCGAACCGTTTAACGAGAGCTCCGTGCCAATCCCGACACCCGCCACCATGTAGCCCACCTGACTGATGATGTGGTAGGCCAGCAGACGCCTCGAATCATTCTCGAGCACGGCGTAAACGACTCCGTAGAGGGCCATGATGGTCCCCAGCCAGACCAGCAGTTCGGTTCCCGGGAAAACTCGAACCAGTACATATACCGCCGTTTTTGTCGTGAAGGCCGACATGAAGACAGAGCCGGTCACGGTGCCTTCCGGATAGGCGTCGGTCAACCATGCATGCAACGGCGGCACAGCAGCGTTCAATATGACTCCGGTAAGCATCAGATAGAACGCCAGGCTGCCGTCGTGCGCCACAGGCCCCACGGTGATGGATTTCGTCCCCAGGTAGTGCAAAATGATACCACCCAGCAGACAAACGCCGCCAAACATATGCACCAGGATATAGCGGTATCCCGCTTTGATGGAAGCCTCCTGGCGCCGGGCAAAGACCAGGTAGACCGAGGCAAATGCCATCAGTTCCCAGAAGACAAACAGGGTGAAATAATCTCCGGCAAAGGTCACCCCCAGGGATCCACCGACGTACAGGAAGGCGGAGACGTGCTGCCCCGAGTCATCCACATGCAGCGCGTAGACAATGCCGATAAAGGACATGATGGTGAAGACGTAGGCAAAAACGATGCTCAGCTTGTCCACCGCACCGAACGTCATTGTCACACCAAGAAACTTGTAGTGCCAGAAGCTTCCAGGGGACATGGAGAGGACGGTCGCCACGCCCAGCACCGGGATGAGCATCAGGTAAGCCCGCTGCACCCTGCCGCGCAGAAAGGGAATGAGCAGCGCACCGAAAATGTAGTATATCGACGGGTGTAACCAATCAATCATCGTAATAATCCTCGTCCTGCATGATACCGCATTGATGCCCGATAAATTTGGAGACCACAATGATCAAAACGCAGGAAACAAAACCGTAGAACGCGCCAAAACCGGGTATCTTGTCCCATATGTATTCGGCATGTGCACGATGGACTAGAAAATCGGCCACGAACACCACCGCCAGTGCCAGGTACCCGAGCCGCCTCAAGGTCTTTGCATTGGCCGGGTCGCCGATATAAAGGACGATCCTCTTGATCATCGGATCACCTCCTGCGCGAGACTTAGGAAATAGTTTGGATAAATGCCTATCACCAATGAAATGATGGCCGTCAGCACCAGCGGCACCACCACCATGGGAATCTCCCGGATCTCCTCGTGGTGGTCATGATCACCATGTTCCGCTGCCTCCGAATGATCCTCTTTCTGAAAAAACGCCTTGTAAGTGATCGGCAGAAAGTACGCGGCATTCAACACCGTACTCGCCAGCAGCACCATCAGAATGGGTATCTGGTGTGCCTCGATGGAACCTACAGCGAGATACCACTTGGTGACGAATCCTGCCGCAATGGGCACGCCGATCATGCTGAGGGACCCGATGAAAAACGCCGCCATGGTCCACGGCATTTTTTTGCCGATGCCGGACAGCTGGCTCACCTCGGTTTTGTGTGCAGCCGTGTACAACGAGCCGGCACAAAAGAAGAGCGTTATCTTGGAGAAGGCGTGATTGGCAATATGCACGATGCCGCCCACCATCCCGCTCGGCGTCAGCAGCACCGCCCCAAGGATCACGTAGGAGAGCTGGCTCACGGTGGAATAGGCCAGCCTGGCTTTGAGGTTGTCCTTGGTGAGCGCAATCACCGAGGCCGCAATAATGGTGAATGAGACCACGTAGGCCGCGGTGACCCCAAGATTGAGGCTGGTCATCATGTCTACCCCGTAGACATGAAAAACAACCCGCAGAATCGAAAACACACCCACTTTAACAACGGCCACCGCATGCAGCAGGGCGCTGACCGGAGTCGGAGCCACCATCGCCGAGGGCAGCCAGTTGTGCAGCGGCATGACCGCACCCTTGGCAAACCCGTACAGGAAGAAAAAGAACGCCACGAACAGCAGCGGTGTCGCCGCATGTTGACTCAACAGCCCATCGCTTTGGAAGTCCGTCGTACCGGTTACCACAAAAACGATGATGATGGCCGCCAACAGCAAGGTCTTCGACAGGCTGAGCAAGTACAGGAAGTACTTCCTTGCCCCCTCGATCGCCTCAGGCGTTTCCTTATGACCCACCAGGGGGACCGTGGCAAGGCTGAGAAATTCATAGAACACGAACAGAGTCACTAGGTTCCCCGAGAAGGCCACCCCGACGGCAGACGCGAGACTGATGGCAAAGCAGGTGTAGTATCTTGTCTGTGCATGCTCTTTGTTGGAGCGCATGTAACCGATGGAATAGAAGGTGGTGACAATCCACAAGAAGGAAGAAACCGTGGCGAACACCATGCCCAAAGCATCCACCCGAAACTTGATGGAAACCCCCTGGAAAAACGTGACGAGAGTGTACTCGATGGTGTGACCGGATAAAATGGCGGGCGCCATCGATATGACGATTGAGAACTTGATGACCCCGGCGAGTATCGACCAAAACTCACGCAGGTTGGGGCGATCTCCCGTCCTCAAGATCAAAGGCACCGCAAGAAGAGAGCTCAGCACAGCAAGAACCGGTTTTATGGATACAATCGTTTCCACGTCTTCATTAACCTTTGCTTAAATTGATGTCATCCACATTAACGGTAGGCTTGTTTCTAAACAGTGAAATGATGATGGACAGCCCCACCGCAGCTTCCGCCGCAGCAACCGTCATGATCATAAACACAAACACATGGCCGTCCAAGTTGTTCAGGAATCGTGAAAACGCAACAAGAGTTAAATTCACCGCGTTCAACATCAACTCGATACACATGTAAATGATCAGTGCATTGCGCTGCGTGAACACGCCCACCGCGCCGATTGAAAAAAGCATGGCGCCCAAAATCAGATAAGAATTCAGTGAAACCATAGGCTACATTCCCTGATCCGGAAAGTAAGAGAGCTCATTGATCCGAATCATCAATCCGTCTCTTGGCCAGGATAACCGCACCGACAATCGCTGCGAGCAACAACACCGAGGCTATTTCGAAGGGCAACAGGTACTCGGTGAAGAGCATCTTCCCTACGGCTCTAGTGGTGCCGAATAGAGCAGCCGCCTCTCCCAGCGGCACAACGTTGTCACTCAACTTGACCACACTCACCATCAACACAAACACCAACCCGACCACCGCGATGGCGATCATTTGCCACAACAGTGCACTGCCGGCCAGCCGTCCTTCCTTCTCCTCGATGTTGAGGAGCATGATCACGAAAAGGAACAGCACCATAATGGCTCCCGCGTACACGATCAACTGCAGCGCAGCGATCAGGTGCGCGTCGAGGAGCACATACAGACCGGCCAGAAACGACATGGTTGCAATCAGGCTCATGGCGGCGCGCACAGGCCTCTTATTGGTGACCATAATCAGCGCCGCCACAACAGCGCCCAATCCGAGTAGGTAAAACATCAATAATTGCATTTGGAGTAGATCCTCCTGATATATTCTATGCGCCCCTTGACACTTTCCTCGGACCTTAAAAGCTGCTCTTTGGAATAGCGCATGCGGCTCCGGTCGGTCTCCGCCAATCCCTGGTACTCGGAGCTCATCACAATCGCCTCCTTCGGGCAGACTTCCTCGCAAAAGCCGCAATACACGCAGCGGGTCATATCCAGAACATAGCTCAACGGGTATCTCTCGCCGTTTTCTCTCTCTGCCCCGACGATGGAAATGGCATGGCCGGGACATGCCGTCTCACACAACCCGCACGCCACACACCTTTCCGTTCCATCCGGACGCATCACCAAAACGGGCCGGCCCCGATAAGCAGGGGGAAGCACAACCTTCTCGTCCGGGTAATAGACGGTGAAGACGCTCCTCTTCTTGCCGCGGGGAGGAAGCACAAATCCCAGCATGTTCAAGGCAAAATGTTTGGTGGTGACGTACATTCCCCGAATGATCTCAAAAACATACAGTTTCTCCCACAGGGTAAGATCGAGGTTTCTCCTCACCCGTTTGGGCTTCAGCCTGCCAGCCGGGACGCCAACCGTTACCTGAGAACCTTTTCCATCGAACTGTGTCATTTTATCCATAATAAGAGAACCAACCCGGTTATTGAGATGTTGATGAGGGAAAGCGGAAGAATCATCTTCCAGCACAATCTCATCACCTGATCATATCGAAAACGCGGAAGCGTCCATCGAATGGTCATCTGCAGCCATATAAAAAAGATCACCTTGGCAAAAAAGGTGGCAATATTGACGAGCATCGCAAGAATGGTTGCCCCGTTGGGCCCGGCAAACTGAAAGAAAGAAAGGAGCATGGCATCGGTCACAAACGGGATATGCCAGGCGCCCAGAAAGAGTGTGGTGAGAATGCCGCTGATGGTGACGATCTCCAGGAACTCACTCATCCAGAACATGACGAACTTGAGACCGCTGTATTCCGTGAAATATCCCGCTACCAGCTCCGATTCCGCCTCGGGAACGTCGAACGGAACCCGCTTGTTCTCGGCCACAGCACAGGTGAAGAAAAGAATGAAACCGAGCGGTTGAATAAAGATGCCCCAGTGCAGGAAGTTTTCCTGCATCGCTCCGATCTCACTCAGCTTCAGGGTACCGAAGACCATAATGATGCCGATGATCGCCAACCCCATGGCCACTTCATAGGAGAGCATCTGCGCCGAGGCGCGCAGCCCCCCCAAAAGGGACCAGTTGCTACGCGAAGACCAGCCGGCCAGAACCACTCCGAAGGTGGCAAGTGAGGTCAGGGCGAAGACGAAAAGAATGCCCACATCCAGGTCGGCGATGACCAGATTGACGTGGTGGCCGAATAACTCGTACTGCCCACCAAATGGGATGACGGAAAAGGTCGCGATGGCGGGAACCAGACATATGAAAGGAGCGAGGGTATGGAAAAACTTATTGGCACCGGCGGGAACGAAGTCTTCCTTGGTGAGCACCTTGACGGCATCCGCGATCGGATGGAAAAGTCCAATGATGGTGAATTTACCGATGTTGGCGCGGTTCGCTCCGATTCTGTCCTGCATGACCGCACTCTGCTTGCGTTCCACCCAGCCCAAAATGGGGGCAAAAAATCCCAGGTTGATGCTGAATATGAATACAATCTTTGCTACCGACTCGATAAGATCTGCAACCATGGTTATCTATCGCATTCTCCGCCGATCATGTTGATCATATCAAAGGTGGGGACGATATCGGCGATGAGCCTCCCCTTCATCATCCTTGGCATTGCGGCGGTGAGAGGAAAACACGGAGGTCTTACTCTACATTTGTAAGGCTTGCCGCTCCCATCACTCACAAGATAGAATCCGAGCTCACCATTGCCGCTTTCGACGGCGAGATACACTTCGCCGGGAGGCGGCTTGATGCCCTCGATCACGGTCTTGAAATGAAATATCAAAGAGTCGATCCTGTTATAGATGTCGTCTTTCGACTGCCACCTATAGTAGGGCATGTCGACGTTTATGGGCCCGCCCGGAAGCTGCTCCAGCGCCTGCTCCACAATGCGCATGCTTTGATTGATCTCCTCCATGCGCACCAGGTACTTGTCGAAATTGTCACCGGTTTCTCCAATGGGGACTTCAAAGTCCATGCGGTCGTAAACCAGATACGGGTTGGCCTTGCGCACATCGTAGGGCACCCCGCAGGCCCGCAGGCAGGGGCCGGTAAACCCGTAGGCGATGGCTTCCTCGGCCGGCATCGTGCCGACATCGCGCACACGGTCGATGAATACCCGGTTCTTGGTGAGCAGCTTATTCACATCGCTCCACAGAACCCGACAGCGCTTGAAGACCTCCAGCGTCTTTTGCTTGAACCCGTCGGGAAGATCATTCTTGAGCCCGCCGATCCGCACGTAATTGGTCGTCACGCGCGCTCCGCACAGCATTTCGATCAAGTCCCAGACCAGTTCGCGCGCTTCGACAAAATAGAGAAAGGCCGTGAATGCACCCAGTTCCAGACCGCCTGCAGCGACATTGGTCATATGGTCGGCGATGCGTGACAGTTCGCAGGCAATGACCCGGACGTATTTGCACCGCTCGGGCACATCAATACCGATGAGCTTCTCCACCGCCAGCGCATAACCCACGTTGTTGATGAGCGGCGAGACGTAGTTCAACCGATCGGTATAAGGGAACACCTGATACCACGTGCCACTCTCGCACATCTTTTCGAACCCTCTGTGGAGGTACCCGATTTCCACCTTCAGGTCCTCGATGGTCTCTCCATCCAGGGTCACCAGAAATTTGACGGTTCCATGGGTCACCGGGTGGGAGGGACCCATGTTGATCACCATGTGTTCGGTATGAAGATCTTTGGCTATTTCAGACATGACTCTAACAACGACTCGCTGGTGGGTTAATTGATCGGCCCGATCAGGGGCTGGCGCTTCTTTACCGGATAATCTTTGCGCAGGGGATGCCCTTCAAACCCTTCGTACAGTAAAAGCCTGCGCAGATCAGGATGCCCGTTGAACGCTATTCCGTACAAGTCGAAAACTTCTCGTTCAAACCAGTCGGCAGCGATCCATACGGGCACGATGGAATCGATGCTGCAGTCGGACTCGGGCACCCCTGCCTTGATCCTCACCCTCCGGTTGTACCTCAGCGAGTACAGATGATACACCACTTCAAAGCGAGGTTCCCTGCCCAGGTAGTCCACCGCGGTGAGATCCATCATGAAATTATAAAGAAGCTTGCCATCGTCTCTCAGAAACGTGCATAGGGCGACGATGTCTTCTTTTTTCACCACCGCGGTATCATCTCCCCGGTAGGAATGGGTCTCGAGGATCGAGTCTCCAAACCGCTCGGTCAGTCTCTGTAAAGTCACACTTGCATCCATAAACGAACACTTCCTAGGGGTTTAACGATGTTTTTCAACACTCGGTAAGCTTGGCCTCGTCGGTCACCGGCGCCGCACCGCGCGGCCAGTCCGACCAACGCTCCTGGGCGACCTTCTCCTGCAGCTTCATCAGCCCGTCAATGACCATTTCAGGGCGAGGTGGACAACCCGGCACATAGACATCGACCGGGATGAGGGTATCGATGCCCTGGACGGTTGCATAGTTGTCATAAAATCCGCCTGAAACGGCGCAGACGCCGAAGGCAAAAACCCATTTGGGCTCGGTCATCTGGTTGTAAACCTTGACCAGGACAGGCGCCTGCTTATGGCTGATGGTACCGACCACCATCAGCAGATCCGCCTGGCGCGGCGAGAAGCGCGGCAATGCGGCGCCAAATCGGTCGAGGTCATATTTCGGCCCCGCCACGGACATGAACTCCATGCCGCAGCAGGCGGTTACAAATGGGTAGAGGAAAAAAGAGTACTTTCGTGCCCAATTGACCACCGACTCCACCTTGGTGAACAATACGCTGCCGCCCAGCAGACGTTCGGCTTCTCCCGAATCGAGCAGCTCTTGACCGCTTCTGCGAAGGGCGCCCAATCTGCCCTTTATCGATCCCATTCCAATGCTCCCCTTCTCCACACGTAAATCAGGCCAATGGCCAAAATGGTCAGAAAAATCATCATTTCGATGAAACCGAACAGGCCCAGCTCCTTGAAGAGCACGGCCCACGGGTAGGCGTACACCGCTTCGATGTCGAAAATCACAAAAAACAGCGCCACCAGATAAAATTTGACGGAAAACCGCAGCTTGGGCGATACGATGGGGCTTTCACCACATTCGAACGGTTCCATCTTGTCGATGAAGGACTTCTTGGGGCCGATCAGACTGGTCGCGACCAGCATCCCACCGGCTGTGGCCGCCGCCAAAACGAGCATTATCAACACATGGATGTATTCACTCATAGTCTTGGTCCGCTCTTGAAGATGTTAACGTTGGGCGTAGAATGTCTGTGAATTTTGTATTTCGGGAAGCACCACTACCACAAGATGGCGATTAATGGAAGAGAAAACTTTCACTAACGCGTGAGAAATTTTTTTCAGCCGGCACATCGACCGCCTATAACGCGCCGCCGGATGGCTGTCGCAGGCGGCTGTATGATACTGCCGCCATGGGGCCATCAGAGAACCGCAGGATCGATCCCTTGCAGGGTATGTTACTACCCCTTCTTTCCGGACATGCCGCACGCGCACCATCATCTTCAGGTTGTGATATTTTTCGCTTGGTTTCCCTCGGACTTTTCGGTAATTTGACCAGCACCTATCGACAACACCGGGATCTCATATACCGAGCAAACAGTTTCAAGGGAAGGCAGACAACCACAAAATGGGAGGGGTGCTCATGCGGCAATTTGTGCTTTCATTAACAGTGCTGGCCCTGATCCTTTCCGCACGGCCGGCGGCAGCGGAAAACAAATGGTATCTGACCCTTTATGGAGGCCAGGGAGCCGACAGCGATTTGGGCGAGATGTTAACCTTCCAGGCGGATTTCAAGAATGTGTACCTGCTGGCCCTGGCGGTAGAAAGGGGCCTCTACACCTACAGGGACAAGCTCCGATTTGAAGTCGAAGGGATCGTGGTCAAATATTTCGGGAGGCAGGAGAATGCCGAATTTGATGCCCTCGTCATTGCCCGCTGGCTGGATTTCCCCTGGAACAACCACCTGCAAACCACCTTTGCGGTGGGCGACGGGCTTTCGGTGGCCACCGAAGTCCCCGAGTTTGAAAAGGAAAGGCGCAACGGCAATACCGCCCAGGTGCTCAATTATCTCATGTTTGAATTGACCTTCGGGCTCCCGCAATTGCCCCGCTGGAGCCTCATCACCAGGATCCACCATAGATCCGGCATGTTTGGGCTGTTCGACGGCGTCCATGGTGCATTCAATTCCCTCTGCTTCGGCCTGCGTTATGAATTGTGAGGCCGGCTCACATGTGCAGGATGAGACGTATATCGGGAGTGTTCTGATACTGCCGTAAGAATTGGTCTGATGGTCTTGTCCGCTTTTGTCCTACATGGACCTTAGAACCTCAGCAGGGCGGTTGTTGTTGAACTGGACGACGACTGTCATCCCGGCGAAGGCTGCAATCCGGACGGGCAGCATCCCTCACTGGATGACCGACACCCCTCAAAAAAAGACTTGGAAGCGGCTTTGCACGATGTCCGCATTGCCATGGCCAATGGTCGGCAAATGGCGGTCATACACGTCGGCATGAACGTAGTTGACCATCAAGCGCGCATTGTCGTTGAGATACCAGTTGAGGCCTGAGGTGATATTGCTTTCTCTTCCACCGCTAATACCGGTGTCGTTGAGATCCAGGTAGGAATAGCGCAGGACGATTTCCCACGCCCCCCAGGAGTTGTTTAAGGGGTTGAAGCTGCGGCGCGGCTGCAGCGTGGAAAAAATTCCTTTCGCGGTGTCGTAGGGACGATTTTCTGCTGTCAGGAAGTAACTCAAATAAAGGTAATAGCCCCACAACCAATGGGTTTCGGGGACCTGTGCAATATGCTGAAATAATTCAGCCTGCAAAGATAATCCAGCATACACGACGGCCAGTTCGGCAGCGACCAGGTCTACCTGGTCGGCCTGGAATTGGGGGGTCTCCACCAGCATGTCCCCGGAAAGATCGGATTCCGGCTGAGTGCCCACCTGCAGCAGGTCGTCGATGCGCAACTGGTGACTGTAACTGAGACCGAGATGTAAGAGCTTGCGACCTTTTTGGCCGTACCATGGCAGGCCCGTTATCCTGCCGGTAAGGTTGACGCCGCTGCCCTCCTGCAACACACGCGACATGTTTCCGAGATCAAGTGAGCCGACGTCCCAGAAGCCGCCCACCGCCCATGTGATGCGTTCAGCGAGAGCGCTGTCGGAGATTTCCAGTCCCGGGTTTCGGGCTGGAGCAAAGGCGTCGGTCGGCAGAGAAACCTCCATGAAGGTGGTGTTGACATTGCTGATCAACTGCTCGAGGGAAAACGGCTCTTTGACCTGTCCCAGCAACAAACGGCCCAGTGCAGGAATTTTGTGGATAATGACATAGCCATCCTGGATGGCGGGAGCGTCAGTGAAATCAAATTGTAACCTTGCATGCACCCGATCACAAAACGTTGCTGCAACTTCTACCCAGAAACGACGGAGCTCGGCACTGGCGCCCGTAAAATCGGGATAGTTTCTGTCCAGCCGGCGATCAGCCCAGATAGTGCCACCGTCCACCTGCAGTCTGCCGCCAAGCTTGATACGGACGTTGTCGTCAACACTCTGCAGATGCAATCCATTGTCCCAGTACCCTTTCACACCGGCAGAAATCGAACCCGCGGCGCCCCTTTGTGGCACCGTTGCCTGCGCTCCTTTGGAGACATCGGGCCAAGAGTCCAGCGCCTTCGCTCCAACTGAGAAGACTGCAGGAGACAGTAGTATTATGCAGATCAAAGCTGCCGTTCTTGTTATGTTCTTCCTTTCCCTGCGCAATAATTTAAACAGGCTCACAGATTGTCCGCGAAGCGGTGTTGCGTGCGGCTCCGTCATCCCAGCCAAAGCGGGAATCACATGAGTCATGGATTCACAAGGCATTTGACTCAGCTGCCGGGAACCGCAAGCGTCGCTCCCTGATGTCATCTACCGCGAGCGGAATACTCACATGCCAGATTGGCTCTCCACTTTTGCAAGGTTTGCAGGAATGAACGGCACACGGCTTCCCATGATAATCCGACGGGGTTGTTGCATCAACGCTCATGGGCCAGCAGCACTGCCATCCAGGTAAAGCTGCCGGAAGGGGGGACTCCAAAGAACGAACGATCCCCCGCAAGCTGGCGGCGAAGTGTGAAGCCCTGGGCAATCAGCTTCTCGAGCAAAGGCCTCCACTGGATATCATGGAACCCCGAGAGGATGAGGTGTCCGCCGGGATTCAAGAGCGGCGGCAGGTCAGGCAGGATGAGACGGAGCACGGTATAGGGCAGATTGGCGACGACACAGTCGAAGCGGCCCTTGACGGCATCGGGGGTTGCGGCGAACCAATGCACGGCGCCCAGCAACCCATTGGCGCGGGCATTTTCGAGACAAGTGGCAACAGCACGAATATCCCTGTCAAATCCGACTACTCGAGGCACCCCCAGGCGTGCCGCAGCCAGTGCGAGAATCCCCGAACCGCAGCCGACATCGAGCAGAGAGCGGCAGGCCGCATGCTTCAGGGTATCATCCAGCAGCCGCAGGCACAGCCGAGTGGTCACATGGTCGGGATGAAACGCTCCGTCACTGCGCACCTTTAGCAGCTCTTCCCGGCGCAACTCCCAGGGGAAGATGGGTGAAATGGCCACCTTCAACCCGGAGTCAAGCTTCAGCAGCATGGCCGTCTCCATCCCGCCAGCAACCCGTCAGCATCGTTGCGGCACTTGCTCAAGCCCTGCCGGCGCCATCAGCAGCCGATCTGTTTGAAGAAATCGTTGCCTTTGTCATCGACCAGAATGAACGCGGGAAAATCAACCACCTCAATCCTCCAGATGGCTTCCATGCCCAATTCGGGGTATTCGAGGACCTCAACCTTTTTGATGTTTTCCTGCGCCAGCAGCGCGGCAGGACCTCCGATGGAGCCCAGGTAGAATCCGCCGTATTGCTTGCAGGCATCGGTCACCTGCTGGCTGCGGTTGCCTTTGGCAATCATGATCAGCGATCCGCCGTGGGACTGAAAAAGATCCACGTAGGAATCCATCCGTCCTGCCGTGGTCGGACCGAAGGAACCGGAAGGCATGCCGGCAGGCGTTTTGGCCGGGCCGGCATAATAGATGGGATGGTCCTTCATATACTGAGGGAGCCCTTCGCCCCGGTCAATTCTTTCCTTCAGTTTGGCATGCGCGATGTCGCGGCCGACAATGAGCGTGCCGGTCAGGGACAGTTGGGTGGTGACCGGATATTTGCTCAATTCGGCAAGAATATCTTTCATAGGCCGGTTCAAGTTGATCTTGACCACACCACGTTCATGTTTTCCCCGGTACTGCTCGGGAATAAACCGCCCGGGATTACGTTCCAGTTCCTCGACCCAGATGCCCCCTTTGTTGATCTTGGCCTTGACGTTTCGATCCGCCGAACAGGAGACTCCCATGCCTACCGGGCAGGATGCCCCGTGGCGGGGAAGTCGGACCACGCGCACATCCAGTGCAAAGTATTTGCCGCCGAACTGAGCGCCGTAGCCGCACTGGTATGCCGCCTGCAGAATCTTGTCTTCCATCTGCAGGTCGCGGAAGGCCTGTCCGCCTTCGTTCCCCTCGGTCGGCAGAGCATCGAGATAGCCGGCTGAAGCGAGTTTCACCGTTTTGAGGCAGGACTCGGCCGACGTGCCCCCGATGACAAAGGCCAAGTGGTAGGGCGGACACGCGGCCGTTCCCAGGGTCTTCATTTTTTCCACCAGGAATTTTTCCAGGCCGGCCGGGTTCAGCAGGGCCTTGGTCTCCTGGTAAAGGTAAGTCTTATTGGCAGACCCGCCCCCTTTGGCCACGAAAAGAAACTTGTATTCACTCCCATCAACCGCGTAAATATCAATCTGTCCGGGAAGATTGGTGCCGGAGTTTTTCTCCTCGTACATGGTGAGCGGGATTGTTTGCGAGTACCTGAGATTTTCTTCGGTGTAGGTCTTGTAAATACCCTTGGAGAGGTACTCCTCGTCCCGCCCACCGGTCCAGACCTGCTGGCCCTTCTTGGCCACAATGGTGGCTGTCCCGGTGTCCTGACACAGAGGCAGGATTCCCTGTGCGGCCACTTCGGCGTTACGCAGCATGGCGATGGCCACCCCGCGGTCGTTGGGAGCGGCTGCGGGATCGTCCAGAATGGCGGCAACCTTTTCCAGATGGGCCGGCCGAAGCAGGAAAGAGACGTCGCGCATGGCATGATTGGCCAGATACGTCAGTCCTTCAGGATCCACTTTGAGGATCTCTTTCCCCTCAAAATCAGCCAGCGTAACATAATCTTTTGTGAGCAACCGGTACTTGGTATCATCCTGGGCGAGGGGAAACGGGTCTTGGTAAGAAAACTCGGGCATGGTGCACTCCTTTCAGCATTGGACTGCGGATCACATCGGTCACTTTCAGAGGGCTGATGTTAGGGCAAAAGGATTGCTTTGTCGAGTGTCGAATTGACCGTCGAACCGGCCAAGTCACAGCCTGTTCAGAGGACATGCGGCAGGCACCAGCATTCATTCCCGGGGGGATACTTGCAAAAATCTTCAAACTGTTGTTTTTATTGCAGTGACATTGACACGGTCCAAGGAGATACAGAAACAAGGAGTACGATAATGGCCACCATCGACTACAATGCCCGTTTGCGGGATATCGCCGAGTTGGCGGGGGCGTTGGCGGATCGTAAAGCCGATTTGCAGCGAGCCGCGGCGGAAGACGCCGGGTTTCCGGTAAAGGTCACCGCTCTGGAGGTTGACCTTGCGGTACAGCACCTGCGCTCCATGGAGGAGGAACTGGACTGGGTTGCCCACTGCAGCCCCTACGGCACCGTGGCCGCCATTCTTCCTTATGATGCCCCGGTGGTAGTGCTTGCCCGCCTGGGAGGGGCCGCCATGTTATCGGGCAATAAGCTGCGTTTCAGTTTTTCCTCACAGACGCCGCGCAGCGCCCAAGTGATTGCCGAGATAGTCAGACCCTTCAGCGCCCTCCAGCCGGTGTTGGGCGAGGACAACCGGGAATATGGCAAGCGCTGCGTGGAAGATGAAACGGTTCGGGTGCTCTTCATTTCCGGAGCATCGGCGGTCGGCCAGGCCTACCGAAGCAAGCACGAGGCATTTGACAAACTGTTTTTTGCGGGTCCCGGCGGAATGCCCGCCGCCTTGGTCTTTGCCGACTCCGATGTAGACAGGGCCGGCCGCTTCATTGCCAGGCGGGCATTTATCAACGGCGGGCAATACTGCACCACGTTGAAAAAAGTGCTCATCCACCGCACACTGTACGCCCCCATGCGCCAACGGATCATGACCCTGGCGAAGGATTTCACCGTCGGCGATCCCTTCGATGAACATACGGACATCGGACCGATCCGCGTGGAACGGACCCGCAGAATTCTGCACAAGGCGCTGCAGAGCTGTGCCGGAGCAGATTTGCTGTACGGTGGGATGAACGGGGAATGGGTGACACCGCTAATCCTTGAGATGCCGCAGGGGACAATGGCCGACCTGGAACTGTTCGGTCCTTTTCTGCTGCTCCAGCCCTTTGACGATCCTGAGCAGGCCGTCCAGCAAGTGATTCGCACACGCTACGGCTTTCTCCTGGCCTTCTTCGGCACGCCCCCGGACCACGCCCGGACACTGTTCCATGAGCATTTCGGCATGGTGCACGACAACCCGGATTTCGACTTCACTCCGCTGAGACTGCCGTTTGGTGGAAAAAAAGAGAGCGGCTGGATACTCGAAAGGCAAAACGACCAGTGGATTGAAAGGGACGGTGCATTCCTGTACGGCAAGGAACTGGTGCGCCATTGCAGAGCGCAATGACACTGCCTATTTGACGACGATCGGCCAAAAGATCGGGAGCACTCCCAGTACCACCATAAACACCAATAGGGTGAGCGGCAGGCCGACTTTGAGATAATCGGTGAAACGATATCCTCCCGGCCCCATGACCAGCGTGTTGGCGGGATGCCCCACGGGACTCATGAAGCTGGCGGAGGAAGCCAGGGCAACCACCATGCCGAGGGACTCGATGGAAAACCCCAGATCCACTGCCGTATCCAGGGCAATGGGGGCCATCAGCATGGCCACCGCAGCAGTGGGGATGATTTGCGCCGCTATCGCCGTCACAAGGTACAGCCCGGCGACGGTGGCAACAGGGCCATAGTGGCCGACCAGCGAAACAACCCTTTTGGCGAGAAATTCCGCGGTGCCCGAATTGTGCATGGCAATCGCCAAAGGGATCATGCCGGCAATCAGAAAGACCGCACGCCACTCGACATGCCGATACGCTTCCTGCACCGTTAGACAACCGCATAGAACCATCAGGGTGGCTCCGGTGAGTGCGGCAATGGCAATGGGCAGCCACCCCAGGGTGACAGGGATGAGCACCATGGCCATGATGAGTACTGCCAGCGGCGCCTTGTTCCAGCGTGGTGTTTCCTGGACCTCTCTATTCAACAAAACAAAGTCCGGCTCTTTGCCCAACACTCGAAGCTTTTCCAAGGGGCCGTAGAGCAGCAGCGCGTCGCCGAAGCGCAGAGGCTTGTCGGTGATCTCGACTCCCCCATACGGCTCTCCCTCTCTCCAAATGGAAAGGACGTTTAAGCCGAATTTTTCACGGAAGTGCAATTGCCTCAGGGTCTTTCCCACAAGCGTTGTGTGCGGTGACAAAATCGCTTCTACAAGACTCGCTTCACCCGAATTCAACTCATTGATGTCCGGTGCCTCCTGCCGCTCAATCTGCAAATCCTCGAGCCCGCTCAGTATTGCTAAATTTTCGCGTTTACCCTCAACCAGCAAAGAGTCACCGGCCTCTATCTGTTCTGACTGCTCGGGTGCCAAAAGCAGTTGCTCGCCTCGCATGATCGCCACCACGGTCAGCGCAAAGGCTTTACCAAAACCACTCTGTTCAAGGGTCTTCGATACCAGATCAGAATCCTGCGGCACCCGCAGGCACATGAGCCGTTCATGCAGGCTGAACAGATCGGCACTGTCCATTTCAAGCAATTCGAAATCAGG
>FWPV01000422.1_pt1 | contig 17418 bp, 19 predicted proteins | sample 2228371 | NCBI WGS metagenome assembly FWPV01 (sample SAMEA103939776, study PRJEB20133) | metagenome | reverse complement strand
CCCGGGGGGGGGGGGGCGGTGCCCTTGGGGGGGGGGTGTGGAGGGGGGGTGGGTGGGGCCTTGATCTCCAAGGGGTTCAAGCCAGCGGCGCTCCACCTCTCTGACCTAGACATTGATATGGCAAGGAAGGCAAAGGGGCGTCTCCGTTCCGCTGGGGTGAGGCGATACTCGGTGGTCGTGGCCGACGCCTTCCGACTCCCGTACCGCGAGGCGAGCCTGGACGCGATCTTCGGCTTCGGGGTGCTGCATCACGTGCCCGACTGGCAGGGGGCGGTCTCTGAGATAGCTAGGGTCCTGAAGCCGGGAGGGCTCTACTTCCTGGAGGAACTCTACCCTTCCCTTTACCAGAACTTCATCACGAGGCATATCCTCCTCCATCCCAAGGAAGGCCGTTTCCGAGGCCCTGATCTGAAGACCCGGCTGCAAGAGAGCGGCCTGGAGCTCCAGGCCGCCGTGGGACACCGCTGGCTCGGGATCATCGCGGTGGCAGTGCGCACCCCCGTCCGATCCCCGGATCCTCCTCCCCAAATGCGAGTGGTACGAGGAGAGATACTGTTGCGCAAACCGATGATCCTTCCCACGGCCGCGTCCTAACCGATGATGGTGCTCATCAAGGCGACCAGCAGGACGGCCAGGGGATAGAAGCTCGCCCTGTTGAACAAGGAGGAGGCGCGCCAAGGGGCCCGGTCCCTGTATAGCCTGTACGCGGGGATGATGAGGAGGTAAACCCCGGCCAGGGATACGCCGACTGCGAAGGGGTACCCATGCCTTCCGGGGGCGAATCCCGAGAGGCACAGGCCCAGCCCCAGGCTCATGGCCAAGGAGACCATCACGATCACCACGGCCCTGTCGAACCCCATGCGGACGGGTATGGTCTTGGCCCCCAGTTGCGCGTCCTCGTGGAGATCCAGGAGATCGTTGGGGATGTTCTGCCCCCCGATCTCCCAGCAGAAGAGCCAAAGGAAGAGCAGGGTCATGAACTCCCAGCCGGGGGCCGGATCCACCGCGAACACCGCCGCGATGGCACCGGATGTCTTGACCATGCCGCTGACGATGGTGCGCAGGTGAGTCACCTTCAGGAGCAGGCAATAGACGGACTCGAGTGCGCATCCGGCCACGAATATCAGGGCGCATACAGGATTGAGGATGTAAGCACCCACCAGGGCCAGCGCTGCCCATCCCATGGCCCAAAAGAGAGCGACCCTGAAGCTCAGGAGGCCCATGGCCACTGGGTGACGCACGAAGACGGCATCGAGATGGAGGCTGCCCTCCACAGACCCTTGGCGTCTCACCCTGTCCCTGTCGTTACGGTAGTCCACGAGATCGTTGAGGGCATAGACCGCCGTATACCCCGCAAAGGCCGTCACTATCCCGAGGGCTATGACCCCGAAGCTCGGGAGCCCGCCATGGGCCATGACCGCGGCCGCCCCAGGGGTGGCCATGTCCAGGACCCCGTGGGGGGTCCGGGAAAGGGCCAGGAGGAGCTTGAGACGCGACAGGGCAGGCACCTGTTGAATAGGACTGCCTTCCATCCCCTTTCCCATGGGCCCAGATCCCATCGGCAGGGTCCCTTGAATGAGGGATACATTTCCACCTGACCGATGAGGCCCCCCGGTGTCAACGCATCGCGAGGGGCCCTGCATAGAGGATGACAGAACATGGATGAGTTTGCAACGGGGGACGCCCTGCGGGTATCATACCCATGAGGATGGGATTCCCAATGAGGCCTTATCCTGCGTCATGGTGCAGACTGGGCGTTCGGGGGCCCTCGGCCCTGGGGGGCCTCCTCGGGCTCCTGCTGGCCTCCTCTGCCCAGGCGGCTAGCCTCGGGAACCCCACTATGGTCATCACCGAGTTCGGGGCGTTTGCTGAGACCCCCTTCTTCATCGAGAACAGGTCCAACTACTTCCCCTTCAGGTTGCCGGACCGGACGTGCCAGGGGGACGTCCCCTGCAGGTGGACCGAGGACGAGACGAAGCTGCACATCAAGGTCTTTGCCAGCGGTGACCGAAGGATAAGGAAGGTGACGCTCGAGGTCAACGCCGGGATGCCGGAGACCCTGTACGAGAGCAGTGAAGGTTCTGCCGTCGTGAGGACCCATGTCATGCCGAGGAAGGGGGGCATCAGGGTCTTCTGCAACCCGCAAGGGGAGCCGGCACTGCCCGGGGAGCAGGAGGACGTCGTGATCGTGAGGGCCATGGAAAGGGGGGATGACCAAGAGGGGGCCTCTCAGACATAGACCGCGCTCACCATCGTCTACAAGTTTCGATGCCTCAGACAGTGAATCCAGATCCCCGCTCGCTCATTCCTTTTCCAGGAGAGTCCCTGGCATGATCTTGTCCTCTCCGAATCTATCGAGGATCGTGTCCATGGCCTGGCTGAGTCTGCGCCCCCTCTGTGCATCTCGGCCCTTCTCGAAGAGGCAGAGCTGTCCCTTCTGCTCCCTCGATTGAAGCTGTGACACCGACACCCCCAGGAGTCTCACCGGCCTCGTCCCGGCCTGAGTCTTCATGAGGAGCGAGCGGCAGGCGCGAAATACCTCGCGGCCATCATCTGTCGGATGAGGCAGTGTGATGGAACGGGTGGCCCGAGCGAAGTCCCTGTATTTCACCTTCAAGGTCACGGTCCTCCCTTCCAGGCCTTCGCGACGAAGCCTCCTCGTTACCTTCATGCTCATGAACAGGATCTCCCTCAGCATGGAAGAGGTCTCGAGAAGGTCCCGCGGGAAGGTCTCTTCAGCCCCTATGGACCTTGGCCCTCGTTCGGTCTCCACCTTTCGGTCGTCAATGCCTTGAGACAGCAAATGGAGGTGGATTCCATGTCTGCCGAACTTGTCCCTCAGCACCTCCAAGGGGATCCTGCTGAGGTCTCCAATGGTCCTGACCCCTATCAGGGCCAAGGCCTCCTGGGTGACCTTGCCCACCCCCCAGAGTCTCTCGATGGGCAACGGGGCGAGGAACTCCTTGACCTCCCCCTCCGGGACCACTGTAAGACCGTCAGGCTTTCGAAGATCCGAGGCGATCTTGGCGACGAACTTGCAGGTCGATACACCTGCCGATGCCGTCAGCCCTGTCTCCTTTCTGATGGCCTCTTTGACCTTCTTCGCTATCTCCACCGGGGGGCCGAAGAGGCGAACGGAACCTGTGACGTCCAGGAACGCCTCGTCGATGGATAGCGGCTCGACAAGAGGCGTGAACCGATAGAAGATCTCGAATATCCTCTCCGAGACCTCCCTGTATCTCCTCATCCTCACCGGGAGGAATATCCCCTGGGGGCAGAGGCGCATCGCCGTCGCCATGGGCTGCGCGGAATGAACGCCGAACCTTCGCGCCTCATAAGAGGCAGAAGAGACCACTCCCCTGGTCCTAGACCCACCCACTATGACGGGCCTTCCCCTCAGGGAGGGGTCGTCAAGGACCTCCACGGAGGCGTAGAAGGCGTCCATGTCCATGTGGATGATGGCCCTAGAGAGGGTCATGGGGGCCTTGTCCCGGGTCTCTGGCCATGAACCCCTTGGGCCTGCAGCCAGAGACGGTGGCCCCGCAGGTCTCCCCGCCGGGGAGGCGAAGGCCCCGGGCAAAAGACGATGGAGTTGTCCCAACAGGGGTACGCATCAATCCTTGACGACCATGCCACAGATGACGTGGGCATGGGATCTCTCGAGGCTGCTAAGTGTGGGTATCACGACACCCGCCAGGGAGTTGCACCCGAGGCAGTTCCCTTTGTCATTGGGGCATCCTCTGACACCCAGGAACAGGACCTTCCTCTGGATCCTCCTCTTCTGGATTCCGCAGACAAGCCTTTCGAAGGTGGTTCTCCCGGCCTCCATGCCAGGATATGTCCCGATGAAGGCGCATATGTCGCTCATACCGTTTCGAAAGGTCACGCAATGCTTCTTTTCCGGACAGTCTTGGGCCCTAAGCCTCAGGATGGGGAGTTCGTTGATGGCGAGGTTCGAAGTGCACACACCGTAGTCGGCCACGTCGACGATCAGGAACCTCTTTCCCTCGTGGTCCAAGACAGCCCTGTGGGTCCTATCCGCCACCTGCCATCCCTCCCATAGCAGGATGAACAAAGGCGTGTCGGTCGCGTCAATCGGATCCTAGCAGAGTGGGCCCCCCCTTTCAAGGTCGGCCATGCCAGTGCACCAAAGGCCCTTCAGGGGACGGCCAGGGGTCCGCCGGGACCCGAGCTCGCCCCGAAGCGGGGGTGAAGGGCGGAGTCGTTTGACGCACGCGCCGAGATGACGTAGCCTGAGGACCAAATGGGGATGATCCTCGTGCCAGCCGGGGGCACGGGGGGTGACGTGCTGTATCGAGAGGGGGTGTCTTTTCATGCCTGACCGAGGAAGCCCCTCGGAAGGGGGGGACATGGGCCGCTGTCCGTTGTGCGACCTGGGAAACGGGGAGGTCCTGGCTGCCAACGCCTTGGCCATCGCATTGTCGGACCCTTTTCCAGTGAATCCTGGCCACGTATTGGTGGCCCCGCGGCGCCACGCAGAGACCTGGTTCGAGGCCGAGCGGCAGGAACGGATCGCGATGATCGATCTCATCGATGACATCAAGGCCATGCTGGACAAGGATCTTTGTCCCGACGGATACAATATCGGTGTGAACATCGGGCGCGCGGGGGGGCAGACGATCTTCCATCTGCACTTGCACGTGATACCGCGCTTCGAGGGCGACGTGGATGACCCCACGGGCGGCGTGCGGATGGTGATACCGCAGCGAGGCAATTATCGCAGAGGCGGTTTCGTGCCGAGGGCCCTTCCGTTGAGGCGATGGCGTTAACGATGGCACGAATGTCGCAGCCGTCGGGGATACTGCCCAGGCAGGCCTTGATTTGGACCTGTCTTCGAAATAATCTCCGGTTCGGACTCCAGGGGAGCCCATGAGGAACATGGATTGGAGGAGGAGGGGCATGAGACGAGGACCCATATTGCGGCTCACGTGTCTTTGGCTTTGTGTCGTGCTGGCATGGGGTCTGGCCTCCATGGGGGAGGCGATGGGCTCCAATCAGAAGGGGATGAAGGACGCCCAGACCTCCAAAGGACGATCCTCAGGGCCCGGGCAAACGAGGACCTTCTATGTCTCACCCCAGGGCAAGGATTCGAACCCGGGTACGCGCGAGAGACCTTGGGCCTCGCCAGGGCACGCCTCCCGCCAGCTGCGCCCAGGGGATACTCTCGTCATCCTAGGAGGCCGGTATGTCCTCAGGGAATACGACGCCGACATCATCACTCCCCGGTCGGGGAGTCCTGAGGCCTGGATCACCATCAAGGGGGAAGAAGGGAGCCGTCCGATCCTGGCCGGCCGCGACAACCTCACGACCGCCATCAATCTGTCCGGGATCAAACACGTCCGTATCGAGAACCTGGAGATCACCCACGACGACAACGCCAAAGGGAAGGCGGCCTGGTTCCGAGATGGGCTACAGATCCTAGAGAGGCCTTCGAGCCACATCGTCCTCAAGGACCTCCACATACATCATGTGGACGAGTTCGGTATGAACATCCAGGACGTTGAGGATCTGCAGATCATCGACTGCCGCATCGAGTATGCCGGATTCGGTGCCCTGGGTGGTCCCGCAGGGGAGCGTGGGGGGTGGCGCCACGTGGTCGTTCGCGGCTCACGTCTCTCTCGGAGCGGGCACTACTATCAAGGGGGCGATGGTTCCAACCGGCCCTACGACCGGCCGGACGGCTTCGGCATAGAGCCTTCCCGCGGCCCCGTGCTCATAGAGGATACCATCGCTGAGCACAACCGTGGGGACGGCCTCGATTCCAAGGCCGCCAACACTGTGATCCGTCGTTGCGTTGTGGCCAACAATTCGTGTGACGGGGTGAAGCTTTGGGGGGACAACAGCAGGATCGAGGAGACGCTCATCTACGGCCGCGGCGACGGTGACCCCGCCGCCTCCCCCTGGGCCCCCATAGTCATCCACAACGAGGGACAGCCGGGCGCCAGGTTCGAGATCCGCAACGTCACGGTGGACGACCAGCTGGGGCGTAACTACCTGCTATACGCGCAGTACGACAACCCTGATGTCCCGGTGCGGATCTCGGTGACCAACACGATCTTCAGCGGCCGCGGGCCTCAGTGTCCCATCTTCATCGGGAGGGCCAGCACCTTCACGGCACAGCGCACCCTGTTCCACATGCCGCAGAACGAGACCGTTGTGGTCCATGGCAACAGGTCCTACACCTGTCGAGACATCGCCTCGCTGGGCCAGGGCAACGCCTGCGGCGACCCCCTCTTCGTGCGCCCTGGATGGGTGGGCGCAGGGGATTACCGCCTCCAGAAGGCGAGCCCGGCCTTGGGCATGGGGGCCCCTGAGTCCGTAACAGGGCCCAAGGGGGAGGGGATGCCAGCACAGGGCCAAACCCCGCCGCCCCCAGCCACCCCGAGGCCTTCGGCACCTGCACCTGTTGCGGCCAAGGCCGCAGGTGGGCCTTCACAGCCATTGAACCCTGATCCCCCTTCCAAGCCAACGAGGCTCGTCTTCATCCACCACTCCACGGGCGAGGACTGGCTCAAACCCGAGGGTGGCAACCTGCGCCAAGCCCTCAATGACAACCGCTACTATGTCACCGACACGAACTATGACTGGGGACCCGAAGACAGGGACAGCAGAGACGGCAAGCGCATCGGCCATCACACCGACATCGGCCACTGGTACAACTGGTTCCTCGGCCCGAACCGAGAGGTCTACCTTGGGACCCTGTACAAGACCCGCCATGTCTCAGATGCCATAGGGAGGAACAGCATTCCAGACCCCGGAGGGGAGAACGTGGTAGTCCTCTTCAAGTCGTGCTTCACCAGCGCCCAAGTGATCTACGGGAACCCCGAGGACCCCCCCATTCCCAAGGGTCAACGCAACCCCCTCTACGGCCAGGACGCGATGAACGATACGGTTCATACGGTGGGCAACATCAAAGGGCTTTACCGCGACCTGCTCGGATATTTCGCCACCCGCCCCGATCGCCTCTTCGTCCTCATCACCACCCCTCCGTCCCATGACAAGGCCGTGGATCGAGAGATGGCGGCCAAGCTGAGGGCCATCAATGTATGGCTCGTGAGCCAATGGCTCAGGGACTATCCTCAAAGAAACGTGGCGGTCTTCGACTATCATAATGTCCTCACCTCCAATGGTGGCGACCCGAGGCGCAATGATCTGGGGGCGACCACGGGCTCCCATCACCGTTATCGCAACGGCAAGGTGGAGCACGTGGTTGGGAGGAGCGACTTTCTGGCGTATCCCAGCGAGGGCCCAGACAACCACCCCACCGCTGTCGGCCACAGGAAGGCCACAGGGGAGTTCGTCCCCTTACTCAACGTGTTCGTCCACTGTTGGCAGGGAGACGGAGGGTGTCCTCGCTGATCCCTGTGAAGGCCTAGGGACCGCCATCCCTGGTTTGGGGGGGCTGTTCCGGGCGTCCTTCGATGGCCATGGCGCTCGGAGATACTCGTTCCTTGTGGGTGCGTCTGTACGGATGTCGCTTTCCGACGGGCCGACCCCTTGCTGCACCGAGAGGGGGCCTCGGTCCTCACGGCCGACCACGTCCCGGCCCTTGTGCACGACGACAGATGGGCAAAGGTCTGGGACCTCTCCAAGACGGCGACCCTGGGGCCTTGGCGGGGTTTGTTCCGTGGGCCCATTCATCGAGGAGGGGTGAAGGGGGTGATGGTGGTGATGGCCGCGTTGGTTGAAAGGGTGGATCCGGAGCTCTGGACAGCATGTAAAGGACGCCTTCCAGGCCGAGTCCATCTTGGGTGAGATCCTGGCCGACGATATGCGTATCTCGGGTGGCCGTTGGGGTCGGGGCTGGGATTGGGGTTCCCATCGAAGAACCTGCACGGTCAGCCCTGGGGATGAGGTCTTGGACTCCTTCGTTCGTCGCGAGGGAGTCGTTGAAGCGATCTCCTTCGTGGAGTGGGGGATGGGTGGAGAGAGGTCATCAAGGCCACCGCGTAGGGACACGAGGCAATGTCCAACGTTGGGGAGGAGGAGCGCTTTGGTCCATGAGATCCCTTGTGCGATGGACGATCTCGTTGGCCGGGTCGGCAGGGCTGAACTGATCTCCCACCGTCAGGAAGGGACGAGTTGTCCCCTCTCGCGGGGCAAGGGCTTGGCCGCCTTGGACCTCCCGGGAAGAGGCTGACACCGCAAAAAAGGGCCGACCGTATCGGTCGCCCCCAGGCCTTTCTTGGTAGGCGGTGGAGGAGTTGAACCTCCGACCTCTGGTATGTGAGACCAGCGCTCTGACCAACTGAGCTAACCGCCCACGGTATGATTACATTACCCCAGCCGCGCGTTATTTTCAAGGGGATTCTTGACTCCCACCGCGATCCTGTTGCGAGGCCTTGCCGGCAGGGCCTCGCCTCCCGGGGTCCAGCTATCTGCCGGGTGGGTGCTGGGCCAACGATCCGGCCCGTTCCGTGATCATAGCTCCACTATCGTGTAGGTGCACGTCCCGCGGCAGAGGGTCCTGCCTGTGTCGTCTCGAACCACCGCCTCGGCCACCGCCTGCGAGCCGTCCCAAGAGATGACCTTGCCCCGCGCCTCGATGCCTCGGCCAGGGAGTCCCGGGGCGAGGTACTGGACCTCCATCTTCACGGTCCTGGGCCTTTGTTCAGGGGCGAGCCTGGTGCCCACCGAGACAGCGGCGGCCATGTCCACCAAGGAACACAGCATCCCGCCATGGACGATCCCCTGGGTATTCAGGTGAAAGGGACAGACATCCAGACCGATGACGGCCTGCCCTTCGCTGAAGTCGAGCAGGGACATCCCCACGTGCCTAACGAACGGGCCCGAGTTGACGATCTCCCTGAATACCTCCGGCGGGATGGCCGGCTCCAATGCCAGGACCCTCCCTTGGGCCTCCCATGGTCAGTGCTCAGTCAATCTATCAGAGCTGCACCTCATGTGCAAGCGGCCCCCTCGCCTTTACTTTCGTAATGATTTCGCCTATGCTCAAGACGAAAGATGGGTCTGGCTCTGGAGGGGCGGGTGTTCGAAGAGAGACCTCGAGACACAAAAGGCGATCATCACCAGGGCTCGATGAGCCATGGGCATGTGGGTCCCCTCGAAACGAACAGGAAGGCCCTTCGTGTGGCCATCTTCGTCACCGCCAGCGTGATGATACTCGAAGTCGTGGGCGGGTTTCTATCTAATTCCCTGGCCCTGCTGAGCGATGCAGGCCACATGCTCACGGACTTGCTGGCCCTGCTTTTGAGCCTGGTTGCCCTGCGCCTGTCGACGAGACCCCCATCGTCTACCAAGACCTACGGGTTCTACCGGACCGAGATACTGGCGGCCCTGGTCAACGGGACGACCTTGGTCCTCGTGTCGGCCTACATCCTCTATCAGGCCTACCAGCGCTTGGTTGTGCCGCAAGCCGTGGAGGTCCGGACCATGCTCGGGGTCGCGGCGTTGGGATTGATCGCCAACGGTGTGGCGGCCATGGCCATGGCAAAGGCAAGCAGCGAGAATCTCAACATCAGGGGTGCGTATCTTCACGTCCTGGGCGATGCCATGTCCTCCCTGGGGGTGATCGTCGGTGGGGTCGTCATCCTCCTTACCGCTTGGTACTGGGTGGACCCTATCATCAGTGTCCTCATATGTTTGGTGATCCTGAGGGGTGCGGTGACCCTGGTGAAGGACTCGGCGAACATCCTCCTGGAGGCCGTGCCCAAAGGGTTGGCACTGGGGGAAGTGGTGAGGACATTGAGGGGCATACAGGGGGTGAAGGACCTCCACGACGTGCACATCTGGACCATAGGCTCCGGGTTCTTCGCCATGAGCGCGCACGTCTTGGTGGACGACGTCCTCACGAGCCGCGCAGGGGATATCCTCAGAGAGATCAACCGCCGGCTGAGGGAGGACCACGGGATCGTTCATACGACGATCCAGTTCGAGTGCAGGAACTGCGAGGAGGGGATCTACTGCGACGCAAGCGGTGCTTGTGTGGCGATCAGCCGGGTCAACTGCCACGACCGTTGAGAGGGGGTCCGCATGGGGAAGGAGAGGATCAGGGTCCAGGGGATGAGCTGCCAGCATTGCGTTTCATCCGTGAGGGAGGCATTGGAGTCGCTCAAAGGCGTCACCGGTGTGAGGGTGGATCTTGAGACAGGAGAGGTGGATTTCGTGCTGTCAGAGGGCGTCTCGCTGCAGCGGGTGAGAGAGGCCGTGGAGGAGGCCGGATACACCGTCATGGATTAGGCGGGCCCGGACAGGAGGAGGGCGATGAAGATCTCTACGCGAGGCAGATACGGCGTCAGGGCCGTGGTGGACATAGCGTTCTATGGCCGGGGAAGGCCGCAGCAGATAAGGAAGATCTCCCAGAGGCAGGAGATCCCGGCGAGGTATCTCGAGCAGATCTTCCAGAGGCTCAAGAAGGCCGGCCTCATCAAGGCCACAAGAGGGGCCAAGGGTGGGTACTACCTGGGCAAGGACCCGGCGGAGATCTCGGTGGCCGACGTGGTGAGGGTGACCGACGGGCCACTGAGGCCGGTCCACTGCCGCGAGTATGGAAGGAAGGACCTGCCGTGTCATCGTTCCGATACCTGTGTGGTGAAGGAAGTGTGGGAAGAGGCAGGCAGAAGACTGGAGGGGTATCTGGCCTCCGTGACCATCGCGGACCTCTGCCGAGAGGCCGAACTCAGGGAGGAGAGGCGCCAGGAGGGATAGGGCTTGGGCATCGGGCATGCGAGATGGCTCGGAACGCCGGAGGGGATGACAGGGTTGGAGGAGAAGAAGCGGGTCTTGAGAGGGATCCTGCGGGGGATGGGATCGGGGCTGGTGGCCTTCTCGGGCGGGGTCGACAGCACCCTGCTCCTTCATGTGGCGAGGGAGGAGCTGCCGGGCGGGGTCGAGTCGGTCACTCTCAGCACCCCGCTGCAGTCGTCATGGGAGGTCTTGGAGGCGGTGGATACGGCGAAGGCCCTTGGTGTGCCGCACCTGGTGCTGGAGAGCCGGCACTGGGAGGACCCCGTGTTTTCCAAGAACAGGTCTGACAGGTGCCACAGGTGCAAGTGGCTCGTGATGTCGCAGCTCGTGGAGATCGCCAGGGCACAGGGTCTCGCATGTGTCATGGATGGCTCTCATGCAGGGGACCGACGGGAGGAAAGGCCAGGCATGAGGGCCCTGGAGGAGTTGGGGATAAGGAGCCCGCTGAGGGAGGCGGGGCTTGAGAAGTCAGAGATCCGCTTTTGGGCAAGGGAGTTGGGGATCCCCCACTGGGACAGACCGCCACGGGCTTGCCTGGCCACTCGGATACCCACGGGTGAGAGGATCACGTTGCGGAAGCTGGATCGGGTGAGGGCTGCGGAGGACCGTTTGAGGGAGATGGGTTTTCGTCAGTTCAGGGCGAGGTACAGGGGCAGGGCGGTGGTCATAGAGGTCGGGCAAGGAGAGGTGGGCGCGCTGGTTGAAGAGGACCTGAGGGGGCGCGTGGTGGAGGAGATGCAATCCGTGGGTTTCCGCCACGTGTGGGTGGATCTCCGCGGTTACGTGGAGAAGGGCTAGGAAACATCGCGCGGCTGCCCCTTGGGGCCCTGAGAGGAGGGGGGGTGTTTGCCTCACCATTCATCGAGCGAAGCGCGGGGATCCCACACAGGGCCCTCGTCCCAGCACGTCGCCCTATTGATTTGGGCGGACGGTTTGTGATAGAGAGGCCGATGGGATAGGGGGCGGTGTCTTCGGCGAGGGGCGGAGAAGGCTCGCAGGGAGGATGGTGGTTTCCGCATGAGACCGGGGGCCACGAAGGGCGAGACGGCCGGGGGGGGCGTCCTCAAATGGACCCTCTCCCTGCGATTCGGGAGGTGGTTCTGGGCGCTGTGGTTCATCATGGCCCTGTGCTTCGTGGTGTGGACTTGGTGGGGGGAAAACGGATTCCAGGCCGCCGCCCGGCTCAGGGCCCAGAGGATGGATCTGGAGATGGAGAATCAGATCCTGCAGCAGAGCAACGAACGCCTGAGACAGGAGATACGGCTCGTCCAACAGGACCCGTCTTTTCTGGAGTGGATAGCCAGGGAAAGGCTGGGGATGATCGGCGAGAACGAGAGGGTCTACGTCTTCCAGAAATGATCCACGGCCTCGGCTGCCAGGGCCGCCGGGGCCCCAAGTTTTTCTGACCCCCAAGCAATACAAGATGATGTGTGGGATATCCCGTGCGCCCCTACATGTACGAAAAAGATAGATCAAGTTTGCAAAATTTAACATAATTATTTATAAGTTTTCATCATTTTGCTTGACAAGACGGGTGTCCTTGTTCCAAGATGGTCCCGCAAATCCAAAGAAGGGGACAGGGGCATCGTGGAAGAAAGGACAAAGAACACGCTTCGCGATCTCAGGGAGTCCCAGATGCTGAGCAAGGCGGAGCTTGCTCGAAAGGCCGGTGTCTCCCCTCTGACCATCGACCGCATCGAAAGGGGGCTCCGTTGCAGGATGGACACGAAGAGGAAGATCATCCTGGCCCTCGGACTGAAACTGTCGGAGAGGGCCAAGGTGTTCGGTGAGGAAGAGTGATGCCCAAGGGGAGCTTTCTTATCCCAGGGACCGAGGGGCATGTTTAGGATCTGACAGCAGATCCGAGGCCTAGGAAGGGGTGACATGATCTCAATGGGGTCCAAGAAGGTCGACTTGGTCGGGCTGGACATAGGGAGCCACTCCATCAAGCTCGTGGAGCTGAAGAAACTCAAGACCGGCTACCGTCTGGAACGCTTCGCCATGGCACATCTGCCGGCCGATGTCATCGTGGATGGCGCGGTCATGGACTCGGGTTCGATCATCGAGGTGATCAGGGAGTTGATATCCAAGCACAAGATCAAGAACCGGAAAGTGGCACTGTCCATTTCCGGTTTCTCGGTGATCATCAAGAAGGTCACCCTGAACGTCATGTCCGAGGAGGAACTTCTCGAATCCATCCATTGGGAGGCGGCCCAGTACATACCCTTCGACATAGAGGAGGTCAACATCGACTTCCAGATCCTGGGCCAGAACCCTGAGAATCCCGATCAGATGGACGTCCTGCTGGTGGCCGCCAAGAAGGAGATCATCAGCGACTACGAGACCCTGATGTCGGAGAGCGGGCTGGAGACCCATATCATCGACGTGGACTCCTTTGCCGTGGAGACCATGTACGAGAACCTCTTCGAGATGACCCCCGAGGAGGTCATAGCCCTGATCAACATCGGCGCCAGCACCATGAACTTCAACATCGTGAAGGGGCCGATATCCCTGCTGACCAGGGATGTCTCCATAGGGGGGAAGCAGCTCACCGAGGACATACAGAAGCAGTACAACCTGAGGTACGAGGAGGCAGAGGCCATCAAGTTGGGCCCTCCCGACTCCTGGGGACAGTACAAGAACTTCGACCGACTGATCCGCAACGCATGCGATTCCTTCGCCACGGAGATCCAGCGTTCGCTCGACTTCTTCTACGCCAACTTCCCCGACGAGCACGTAAGTCGCTTGGGGCTCTGTGGAGGTGCATCCAAGACGCCCGGGCTATTGGAGCACATACAGGAGAGGGTCGGGATCGAGACCTTCCTGATCAACCCGTTCGAACGCACGAGCTATTCCCCCAAGGCATTCGACGAGGCGTACCTGAAATCGGTCGGGCCCATAGCCGCTGTGGGCGTTGGCTTGGCCATGAGGAGGGTAGGGGACAAATGATCAAGATAAACCTCTTACCCGTCAGAGAGAAGGTAAAGAAGGAGAACATCCGGAGGCAGATCACCATCGGGGCGCTCCTCATACTGTTCTCCGTCGCGGTGATGGCCTACTACTACCTCCAGATCTCCCATCAACTGGAGGCGGTGCGCACAGAGAAGGCGCAGATGGAAAAGCAGTTGGCCGACCTCAAGAAGGAGGTGGGGGACCTGAGCAAGATAAAGGGGCAAAAGGAGGCCCTGGAGAAGCGAAAGTCGGCCATCGCCACCCTGGACAAGAACCGTATCGGGCTGGTGAGGGTCCTGGATGAACTGAGTTCTGCCAAGCCCAGTGCCCTTTACTTCACGAGCCTGGAGCAGAAGGTCGCAGGGGCGCCATGGGACGATTTCGGCGTGGTCCTGACAGGGATTGCCACCGACAACGAGGTCATAGCGCAGTTCATGAGGAGTCTGCAGAAGGTCCCCATATTCAAGTCGGTGGACCTGGACTACACCAGGTCCAAACCCATGCAGAAGGAGGGGGGGGTGTTCCAGGAGTTCCGTTTGAACCTCCAAGTCTCCTTTGCCGAGAAGAAGCCGGCCCAGCCGGCCGCGCCACCCAAGACCAAGAGTTGAGAGGGCGTGGAACAAAATCGGTTTCATGACGGGATAGGAAGGTGAGATGGCCGCCATAAGCAAAGAACAGTTGGTGAATCTGCCCAGGGCCCAGAAGGCCCTCATACTGGTGGGCTTCATCCTCCTGCTAGGCGCGTTGTGGTACTTCCTCCTGGTATCGCCGGTGGAGGGGGAGATATCCAAACTCAAGGGCGAAATCACCAAGATCAAAGAGGAGATCCAGACCCAGGAGAAGGCCAAGAAGGAGAAGACGAACCTGCAGGCCCAGATCAAGGAGCTGGAACGGGAGCTTCAGGTCCTGAGATCCAAGCTGCCGGAGGAGAAGGAGATCCCAGGGCTGCTCAGCTCGGTCAACGAGATCGGCCGTCTGAACGGGCTCGAGTTCCTCCTCTTCAAGCAGGACAACGCGGTAAGGAGGGATTACTACTCTGAGATCCCTGTGCAGGTTCAAGTCACAGGGCCGTATCATCAGGTAGCCCTGTTCTTGAATCGCGTCGCCACGCTGGATCGGATAGTGCAGGTCTCCAAGCTGAGGTTGGACAAGTACAAGTCGGTGGGGACCACGGGCCACCTCGAGGCCTCCATGCAGGCGACCACTTACAAGTACGAGACCGAACCCCTTCCCAAGGCTCCCGCAAAGCCTGGGGCTAAGCCGCCTGAGACGAAGAAATAGCCGTGAGGGTGAAGGGCAAATGAGGTCAGGAGGGGAAGGTTGAAACTCAATCGCATGGTCGCAGGGATAGGGACAGGGGTCGTCTTGGCCCTGTTTCTCGGATGCGGGGAGGAAGGGGCCCCGCCCAAGACCACTGCCCCGGTGGTGAAGAAGGTGGAGCCGGCGGCGAAACCGGCTGCCCCGGCTCAGCCAGCGCCGACACCGTCAGCCCCACCTCCGTCAAAACCGGCTGAGAAACCCGCAGCGGCGCAACCGCCTGCAAGGGCCGAGGCCAAAGCAGCTGATTACACCTATAAGCCAGGGAACAGGCCGGACCCGTTTCGGCCTTTCTTCGAGGAGGCCAAGGCCGCAGCCATCATCTCCGAGTGCGAGGGCATACCTCCAGGGCCCCTCACCGAGCAGGAGGTGAGTCAGTTCAGCCTGGTGGCCGTGATAGCCCATGGCCCGGAGACGGTGGCCATGGTCCAAGACCCCACAGGGAAGGGGTACGTGATAAGGGTCGGCTCCTTCGTGGGCAAGAAGTGCGGCAAGGTCAGCGCCATCGGGCCCGATGGGGCCATTATAGAAGAACCTTACAAGGATCTGATGGGTCAGACACAGATCCGGCAGGTCACTCTGGGATTCAAAGCGTCCGAGGGAGGAAAAAGGCGGTGAGAACATATCGAAACCGATGGAAGGGTCCTTTGGGTTTGGGGATGGCCACCTTCATTTTGGGGATGCTTTCCTTCTCCTTGGGGGGATGGGATGCGAGCCCGGAGGAGGTCCTCGGGCCCCGCGCCCAAGAGGGGCACGGGGCCATCCCTCTGGATACCCCCAAGGCGAAGAGACTGGTGGATCTAATGGTGACCGCCGAGGCGGACGGCACGAGGGCCGTCCTGGTGGGAGACGGGGAGATCCCCAGTTACAATGCCTTCGTGCTGAAGGAACCGGCCCGCATCGTCTTGGACATATGGGACATAGGCTACGATCCGCAGGTCAAGAAGATGCCGGTCAGGACCCGAGACCTGGCATCGGTTCGGATCGCCAGATATCCGGACAAGGTCCGAGTCGTCTTCGACGCGGTGGAGACGAACAAGGGGGCAGTACCACCGTTCAGCGTGAAGAGGGAAGGCGGCAAGCTGGTCCTCTGTGTCGGTGAGATGGCAAGGGGGGAAAAGAGCGACCTCGGCGGGGCCCCAGTGGGCGAGACACCGAGGCCGGACATAGGGCAGTGGCCGGAGGCCGGGCACACCTCGGTGCCGGCGCAGGTGGCTGAGGCGCACGTCTCCGATGTCCCCATACCCCCTGAGGCCGGCAAGGCCTCCCCAGGGCAGCCGATTTCGACCGAGGCCGCGGCCGACCCGCTGACCTCCGGGTCCGAGGGTGCGGTGGAGCAAAGAACGGGCGAGGCCGTGGCCGAGGCCAGCGGGCAGGAGGTGCAGGGCCAGGCGCCTGTGGCTGAGACCCGGATCGTTCCGAAGGAGGATGAGGGGACAGGTGAAACCCCCCATTCCACTGCGACGGAACCTCCGGTCATGGCCTCTGTGGAGGAGAGGGCCGCTGGTGAGACCGTACCCCTGGGACCCACGGCAGGGCAATCGGGGCCCGGGCCCTCGATGATCAGCAGTGCACCCATTTCCGAAGAGGTGATCGCCTCCAGGGACACCGGGAAGGAAAGGTCAGACAGGGCGAGTCTAGTTGCCAGCCAGCCCCCGTTTCCGAAGCCACCTCAATCCTCGTCGCTTCAGCCCTACGGCGACAGGCGCAACAAGACCGAGGCCGTATCCCTGGCCCAGATCTCCGCCAAGGCCGAACCCAGCCAAGAGCAGGAGGCCGAACAGGAAGAGGATTTCAGGATCATCACGGGCATGGAGCCGGGAAGGGATTACAGGGGGCAGCGGATGGTGGACCTGGACTTTCAGGACATCGAGCTCGAGAACGTCTTCCGCCTCCTGGCCGAGGTGAGCAATTTCAACATCGTGGTGAGCGAGAAGGTCAAAGGGAAGATCACCATGAGGCTGAAGAACGTCCCCTGGGGACAGGCCATGGACCTCATCGTGTCCACCCAGAAGCTCGGGATGGTCCAGCAGGGCAACGTCATCAGGGTGGCCCCCCTGAAGGATCTCATCGACGAGGAAAAGGAGAGGCGAACCCTCCGTCAGCAGAAGCTCCAAGAGAGGCTGGAGGCAGCCAAGAAGCAGCAGGAGGAGAAGATCGCCGAGCAGGAAAGGGAGAAGAAGCTCAGGCCCTTCGTCACCGAGACCATTCAGCTCAACTACGCCAAGGCGAAGAGCGTGGTCGATGAGCAGATCAAGAAAGGGAAGCTCCTGACAGACGAGAAGGATCTCAAGAAACAGGGGATGGTCTTCTATGACGAGAAGACCAACCAGGTGACCGTGACCGACTATCCCGAGGTCATCGAGGAGATCAGGAGGTACATCCAGAGGGTGGACAAACCCACCCCCCAGGTCCTGATAG
>FWPV01008807.1_pt1 | contig 17419 bp, 22 predicted proteins | sample 2228371 | NCBI WGS metagenome assembly FWPV01 (sample SAMEA103939776, study PRJEB20133) | metagenome | reverse complement strand
CTTTCTTTATTTTAATATAAAATATAAAAGATAGAGGAAGTTTTTAATAGATGAATGAAAAGCATATTTTTTGATTTGATTTGTTTTTTTTTTAAGCAGTAAATCAGAACATAAGAGTATAATAGTCAGAAACTATTTGGTTTAATTGGTAAGTTAATTTAATTAATAAATTCAAAGAATATACCTTATATATGTAGTTATATTAAGCAAAATAATAAAAAATTTGAAATTAATTTTTTGAAATTTTTTCTTTGATAATTTTTTATTTTTATTAATGTGCGAAAAATAATTATTACGGTGTTTATGTTTGAAATAATGTTTTTATCTGGATGTTCTTGGTTATCAAAAGAAATTATCAAAATGAATCAAAGTGAAGAAAAAGAAAAAATAAAAAACAGTGACGAAAGAACAAAAACATCATATGAAAACGAAAAAAAATGATTTTTTCTTCTCAAGAAAAAGTAACAACATTCTTAGAGACTATTGATGATAATAGTAATCCTATTTTTCTTGATAAGAATTTATTGATAATAGGTAACAAGAATTTTGAGGTGAAGAAAGAATTTTATAACGAAGCAAGAATGTTTTTGCAAAAAATAAATTTGGAGAATATTTATGAATTAAAAGGTGTTTTGGGAAATAGAAAATTAACAAAAATGATTGTAATATGATTGTTAGAGAGGCGAAGAAGAGAATTGGTGATGTTGAATATCAACAATGTGATTGGGAAATAAATCAAGATAAAACATACAGAAGTGTTGATCCTGTATATGCGAAATTGTTTCAAGTGGAAAACAAATATCTTTTTTTAAATGTTGTCGAAGAAGGATTGGGAGGAAGAAACTATCTAAATATTTTATATGATCTAGAGACACAAGAAATTATTGATTTAACAAGAAAAACAAAAGAAGAAACTGACACATATTTTTATGATGATAAGATGTGGTTTCTTCAATTTGAAAGAATTAAATCTTATTATGATTTGAAAGCAAAGCAGTTTTTAGATTTATCCACTAGCTTTCATAACAAATCTTATAAATGGTGGATCATTCAATTTGAACCAAATTTTATTGTAGAATCGTTTGATAGTAAAAAGATAATAAATTTAGGAAAATTAGAGGGGAAAGAAAATAAAAATTTTCATGATACAGAATTTGAAACAAATTTTGGAAAACATTTTTTTGGAACATATTTTGAAACAAATGAAGTAAATTCTTATTTTGCATCTATAGAAAGTGTTTTTTGTCAACAAGACAATGAAGATTGTATTGCAACTATAAGATATGGAAAATTAGAGGAAAATGGATTAGAAAATTCTAAAACTTATGAAGTAAAATATAGAACTGCTGGAACAGAGTGTGGGGATTTTCCAAACAGTACTTTAATTCTAAAAGATAATTTAATTATTACTACTTATGGTTGTCCGATCGTTTTGGAATTGACAATTTTTGATCTAGAACAGGAAGAATTTATTTATAGAAGCAACTCTGTCGATTAAAATCTATGAAAAAATAAAATTGTAAAGAAATATTTTGCTATCCAAAATGAAAAATTTTCATTATATTATTTTAAATGTAATTTTTTTAATTTTTTATACTAACAAAAAACATAAAAATATTTATTAACTTGTTTGTAGTAAAAACTATGATAATATCAAAATTGATTTCTGAATTGTTATAATAAATTAAAAGAATCTGGTAGTTTCAATTATGAGCGAGAGTTATAGGTTTGAAAAAATATATGAAGAATTCTTTAAAAGTGACAATAAAAAATGGCAGTTGAGAGTAAACTTATGCAAGCTATTGACAATAAAAATAAAAAGATTTAGAATTGCTTTACAAGCAAATTTTTTATTTTCCATTTGAATTTTAAACAAAAAGAAGGTCTAGAGTTGTTTTCAGGAACTAGGTCCGCAAGAGTTGAGAAAACAACCTTCGTTTTTTTTGTTGGAGATTGTTTTTTTTGTTAAAATTATTAATCGAAGAAAGATATAAGTATTTGGATTTAAAGAAATCCAAATTTGAAATTTTTGAACATTTTTATGAGTAAAAAAGACAGCCACAAAGAAATAGTTAAATTGGTTGGTGAAGTAGTGGAGCTTTTGCCCAGCACAATGTTTAGAGTGAAACTGGAAAATGGCCATATTATTTTGGCTCATATTTCAGGAAGAATGAGAATTAATTTCATAAAGTTAATGCCCGGAGATAAGGTTGAAATAGAAATGAGTCCTTATGATCTTACTCGAGGAAGAATAACTAAACGGCTTTAAAGAACCATTTTAATTAAGTTTATTTCAAAAATAGTGTTAATTAATAATAAAAAAGCCAAAGTGCTATGAAAGTTCAATCTTCAGTTAAAAAAAGATGTGATAAGTGTAAAATTGTTCGTCGCCGAGGTAAAGTTTATGTTATTTGTAAAAATCCTCGTCATAAACAGAGGCAAGGTTAATAATTTTTGATTTAAATAATTTAAATAAAATGGCAGTAAGAATAGCAGGAGTAAATCTTCCTGATGACAAAAGAATAGAGATTGCATTGACCTATATTTATGGAATTGGTCGTTCTCGTTCCAATAAAATCTTGGAAAAAGTTGGCATTGACAAAGATATCCGCACTAAGGATTTGAAGATGGAAGATATTAATCGTCTCAGAGAAGAAATCGAAAAAAATTATCAGCTAGAAGGAGAACTGAAAAGAGAAATAATGATGAACATTAAGAGACTTAAAGAAATTGGTTGCTATCGAGGTATTCGTCATATTCGTGGTCTTCCTGTGAGAGGACAACGAACTAAAACCAATACACGAACGGTTAGAGGAAATAAGCGGGTTACAATGGGCAGTGGCAGAAGAACAATTGAAAAGAAATAATTTTATTAATTAAGTTTATTTTGATTCTAAAAAAAGTTTTGAATAAAAAGTATGGATAACAAAGACCAAAAAAACAAGAAAGAGCCAAAAAAAGAACCACAGGAAAAAACAACCGTTGTTCAAAATGATGAAAAGAATAAGATAAATTCAAACCAGACGACTCCAGAAATTTCTCAAGGTCAAGGTAAGGTAAAAGAAGAAAAGAAACAGCAAAAAGAAGAAGAAACCACTAAAGATAAAAAAGAACAACCAGCAATTGCGTCGGTGATTGTGAAGAAAAAAAGAAAAAAAAATCGTCGGCAAATCCAAAAGGGACGAGTTTATATAAAATCAACCTATAACAATACCATTGTAACAATGACTGATATGCATGGCAATGTTTTGGCTTGGTCAACAACAGGTAATCTTGGTTTTAAAGGAGCTAAAAAAGCAACTTCCTATGCTGCTTCTCAAGTGGTGGCTGATATTGAGATGAAAGTTCAAAAATATGGACTTAAAGAATTGGATGTTTTTGTTAAGGGAGTGGGAACAGGGCGAGAAGCTGCTATTCGAGCTCTAGTGCAAAAAGGCTTTTCTCTTAATATGATAAAAGATATTACTCCTATTCCTCATAATGGTTGTCGTCCCAGAAAACCTCGAAGAGTCTGATAAAGAGTCTAATAATTTGGAATTTTTTTAAGATAAACAATTAATTAAAAGATGGAGGGAAAGATTTAGGCGAATTTATTTAAATAAGTTAAGAAGTAGAGCAGTAAATTGCACAATATTAAAAAAATGGCAAGAATTCTTGATTCAAAATGTAAACTTTGTAGAAGAGCAGAAGAAAAGCTTTTTCTCAAAGGAGATCGTTGTTCTTCTCCTAAATGTGCTATGGTGAGAAAAGCTTATCCTCCTGGAATGCATGGAAAAGCAGTTCGAAAAGGACTTTCTGAATTTGGAAAACAATTAGCTCAAAAGCAAAAAGTAAAAAGAATTTTTGGAATTTCAGAGTGCCAATTCAGAAAATATTTTGAAGAAGCTAAGAAAAAAAAGGGAATTTTGGGAAATGATTTGATTGAAATTTTGGAAACCAGACTGGATAATGTGATCTATCGCTTGGGTTTGGCTCAATCCAGAAATCAAGCAAGACAATTGGTTAGTCATGGAAATTTTTTGGTAAATGGAAGATCATTGAATATTCCATCAGCCAGAATTAAAGTAGGTGATAAAATAAAAGTAAAGGAAACAAAGTTGATTAAAAAATATTGGAAAGATTTGCAATTAATTCTCAAAAAAGGACAAAAAATTCCTCAATGGCTTTCTTTTGATCCTGTTAAGATGGAAGGAGAAATAATTGCTAAACCAACTTTGCAAGATGTGGGAATGGAGCTGGATTTACAGGCAGTAATTGAATTTTATTCTCGTTAATTATTTTTATTGATATTTAATAACAAGATTTTAATCTTACTTGTTAATTTTTAAATTTTAAAAATAAATGTTATCAGTATCTTTGCCAAAATCTTCTCGTTATGAAAAAATTGAAAAAAATCATGGTAAAGTTATTATAGAAGGTTGTTATCCAGGATATGGAACCACTTTGGGAAATTCATTAAGAAGAGTACTTCTTTCTTCTCTTTCGGGAGCAGCGGCTGTGGCAGTTAAAATTCAGGGTGCTACTCATGAATTTACTACTATTAAGGGAGTTATGGAAGATGTGGTTCAAATAATTCTTAATCTTAAAGGGGTTCGTTTTCGTCTTACTGGAGTGGAAGAAGCGATAGCAACATTGGAGGTAAAAGGAGAGAAAGAGGTAACAGCTAAAGATATAAAATGTGGTTCAGAAGTTGAAATTGTAAATCCAGATCATCACATTGCTTCTCTTACTTCAAGTAGTGCTGGTTTATCAATGGAAATAAGAATTCAAAAAGGAATTGGCTATGTTCCGGTTGAACAACAAGAAACAACTGAAAAGGAAGTGGGGTTAATTTCTATGGATGCAATTTATACTCCAATCAAAAGAGTCAATTTTACAGTTGAAAACATGAGAGTGGGAAAGAGAACGGATTTTGAAAGAGTTATTTTGGAAATTGTTACCGATGGGACTATTTCTCCTCAAGAAGCCTATCAGCAAGCTATTGGAATTTTAATGTCTCAATTTAAAGCTATTTCTGATTTTAAAGAAAATGGAGAAAAAGAGTTAAAAGAAAAAACAGAGCAGAATAAAAAGGAACTGAAAGAAGAAAATCAAATTCAAGAAAAAATACAAGAGAAAAAAGAAAAAGAACATTTAATTGAAGATTTGAAATTCTCCACTCGAACTTATAATGTTTTGAAAAATAAAGGAATAAAAACAGCAGAAGAATTGGCAAATTTTTCAGAAAAAGAAATTAATGATTTTGAAGGAATGGGAGAAAAAGGCATCAAAGAAATCAGAAAGACTCTTGGATCATTGGGAATTATTCTTAGAAAAGAAGAATAATTTTTTGTAAAAATCAATCAAAGTTTGAAAACTATAAATTGCAGAAAACTAGAATAAGCTTAAAACAAGAAGATGAAAAAGAGAAAAGAAGGTAGAAAATTATCAAGAGAAAGAAATCAACGGCGAGCACTTTTGAGAACGTTGATGGTAAGTCTTATTAAACACAAGAAAATTAAAACAACTTTAGCAAAAGCTAAGGAACTTCGTCCCTATGCCGAAAGGATGATTACCAGAGCTAAAAGAATAGAAAAAGGAAAACTTTCCAAATCAGCCGGAATACGTCTATTAGCAAAAGAATTACCGGTTACTAGTGTGAAAGAGCTTTTGAAAATTGCTAAAGAATTCACTGCTCGTAAAGGAGGTTATCTTCGGATTTTAAAAATGATTCCTCGTAAAAGTGATTTTTCAGATATGGCTTTGATTGGCTGGGTGGAACCGATTTGGGATCAAATTGAAAGGGAAGATAAGAGTAAAACTCAAAACAAGAAAAAGGAAGCAAAAAATAAAGCAAGAAAAGAGTCTGTCAAAAAATCAAAAAAAGAAAAATAGAATAAAAATATTCAAAAACTTTCAAGCCAAGATAAGAGGATTTTTTGAGGCAAATAAAGAGAAATTAAGAAATAGTTGATGTTAATAATAATTTCAAAAAATGATTTAATTTAAAAGAATGGAAAAAAAGTCAGTGACAAAAGATAAACAAGCAAAAAAAACTTCTCTTAAAAAGAAATCAGAAGGACAAAAAAAAGATTTTTTTCTTTTTGATGCTAAGGGAAAGGTGCTGGGAAGATTGGCAACTCAAGTTGCTAGGGTTTTATCTGGAAAGAATAGAATTGATTATTCTCCCAATGTTGGAGGTAATGCATGGGCAATTGTGATTAATTCTGATCAAGTGAAAGTTACTGGCAAAAAAGAAAAAGAAAAAATATATTGGAGACATTCTGGCTATCCAGGGGGGATTTACAAAAGAACTTTTGAGGAAATGATGAAAAAAGATTCTACTGAAGTAATTAAAAGAGCAGTCAAAGGAATGCTCCCCAAAAACAAGCTTTCGCGAGAAGCAATGAAGAGATTAAGAGTTTTCAAAGATAAAGCTTATCCTTATAAAGATAAAATTACTCAAAGACAATAAATAATTTGAAAAATTATTTTCATTTCAATAGTTAACTAGTTTGATTTTTAAATAAGAATGATCACTGAAAAGCAAAAAAAACAACCAAGTAAAAGACAATATTTTGAAGGAGTGGGGAGAAGAAAAACAGCAGTGGCGAGAGTGAGAATTTTCAAAAGTTCAAAATTAGCGAACCAAATAGTTGTTAATGAAAAGAATCCTCAGGAATATTTTGACACTGAGGAGATGGTTGAAATTGTAAATTCTCCCTTTTTAGCAATAGGAAAAGAGAAAGGTTTTGAAGTTTCTGTGAAGGTAAAAGGGGGCGGCAAGAGAGCTCAAGCAGAAGCAATTAGATTGGGAATTTCAAGGGCTTTAGTGAAATTTAACGGAGAACATCAAACTATTTTGAGAGATCTAGATTACTTGAAAAGAGATCCACGCAAAAAAGAGAGAAAAAAAGCTGGATTAAAAAAAGCTCGTCGTGCTCCTCAATGGGCAAAACGTTAGAAAAAAATTGCTAAAAATTTTGAAAAACATCCTTTTCAAAAGCCAGTCTTTTAAAGATTGGTTTTTGATTTTTTCAAAGAAGAGTTGCTAAAAAGAAATCAAGATGCTAAACTAAAATAACCAAGAATAATTTGGTTTTTGAATTTAATATCTTTAATAAAGCAAAAATGAGAATTGGGATAGATGCCAGACAAATTTTGAATCCTGAAAAAAATCCTTCTATTGGAGTGGGTCATTATACTTATCAACTTATTCGAAATCTTTTAAAAATTGACAATCAAAATCAATATACATTGTTTTTTGACTATCAAGTAAGAGAAAAAGATGTTAGAAAATTTTCTCGTCCTAATGTAAAGATAAAATATTTTCCTTGGTCAGATTATAAGAAATATTTACCTGGAGCTTATAGTGAAATTTTGGGTTTGGCAACTTTAATTCGTAATAATTTAGATATTCTTCATGTTACCTCTCCTGATTCCAGAGTTCCTTTGGGTTATCGAGGCAAAGTAGTGTGCACTTTTCAAGATCTTGCAGTTTATAAATATCCAAAACTTTTCTCCAAGCCAAAGCGAATTAAAGCCAGTTATAATCGAAGAGCAATGGCTAAAAGAGCTGACAAAATTATTGCTGTTTCACAAAACACCAAAAAAGATATCTTGGAAAATTTTCCTGAAATTTCTCAAGAAAAAATCAGAGTTATTTACAATGGATTGGACGAGAGATTTTTTGAAAGACCCAAGGAAGAAGAAAGTCAAAAAATCTTTGAAAATTTGAAAAATAAATTCAATTTTGAAAATGATTTCATACTTTTTGTTGGCACTTTGGAACCAATAAAAAATATTACTCGACTTTTAGAAGCTTATAGAATTTTAAGAGATTCATTGACTATGAAAGGAAAACATGTTCCTCAGCTTTTGGTAGCAGGGAAAAAAGGCTGGTTGGCAGAAGAATATGTTCGAATTAGCAAAGATTTGAATATTGAAAATGATGTTAAGTTTTTGGGCTATGTGGAAGGAGAAGAATTAAAGGAACTTTTGGTGCGATCAAAGTATTTTGTTATGCCTTCTTTGTATGAAGGTTTTGGAATGTCAGTGGTTGAAGCAATGGCAGTAGGAACATCTTGTTTGGTTTCTAAAATAGATACTTTAGAAGAAATTGCCGATGAGGCAGTGGAATTTTTTGATCCTTTTGATATTGAGGAAATGGCAACTAAAATGGAAAATTTTTTAATGGATGAAAAAAGAAGAAAGGAGCTTTCTCAAAAAGGAAAAGAAAGAGCGCAGAAATTTTCTTGGGTAAAATGCGCCAAAGAAACTTTGGAATTATATCAAGAAGTGATTCAAAAATAAGAATTTGATTTTGAACGATTTTAGTCTGGACATTTTTATTTTTTTTGAATATAATATTCTTTGGTTAGTTTTATTTTTGGGCATGTAGCTCAGCTGGTTAGAGCGCAACACTGATAATGTTGAGGTCCCAGGTTCAAGTCCTGGCATGCCCACACGAAATTTTGCATATTAAGAAAAACGCTCAAAAAGAGAAAACATAACTGAGATGATGTTGAAAATTCAAAAAGAAAATTAAAGATTTGAAAGTTGTTGCAAAAAGATAAAATTTTGTTTTGACTTTACTCAAAACAAGAAAAGTTCCTTAGAGAGATTATATTTATTAAAAGAAAGTTTAAGATCAAAAAAAGAAAAGTAAAGAAATTCGTTTTTGACAAAGATAATTTATTTTTTTTAATATTATTTTAATTTTCAAATGTTATTATCCTTATTTCTATTGAATGGGGGTGCAGGAGGCTGGAAATAAGGTTTTTTGTTTGTGTTCTTTATTTGTTGTTCTTTGTCAAAAACAAGGGCCCTTAGCTCATTTGGTAGAGCGCCTCGTTTGCACCGAGGAGGCGAGGAGTTCGAATCTCCTAGGGTCCACCAAATTGTTTTAAATATGCACTTTGTCCAGCTATGTTCTACTATCTTTTTTGTTTTGAAAAGCATAATGAACAGTGGTTCTCGTCAGTTTTGTTTGTCCTTTGTAATTTCGTATAATTGATAGCTCTAATACCAATATAAGATTTCTACTTTTGTAGATCCTTTGTAGATATTATTAATGTTGATTATTAATAAATTGAAAAAATCAGAAAAATTATTTTATAATTTAGATAAAAAATAAAAATCCATGAAAGAAACAATCAAAAATCTAACAAAGGCGTTTATTGGTGAAAGTCAGGCAAGAAATCGCTATACTTTCTATGCCAAAATTGCCAGAAAGGAGGGTTTTGAACAAATTGCAGAAATTTTTCTTGTTACGGCTGAAAACGAGAAAGAACATGCAAGTTGGTTATTTAAGCTAATCAATGAATTAAAAAAACAAAGCGGCGAAATTTTAGATGAAATAAAAGTTGAAGTGGAAGCTCCAACGATTCTTGATAGCACAATTGAAAATTTGAAAGCAGCAATTGCTGGAGAAAATTATGAATATACAAAAATGTACCCTGAATTTGCTGATATTGCTGAAAAGGAAGGCTTTTCAGCGATTGCAAAAAGATTAAGAGCGATTGCTGTTGCAGAAAAACATCATGAAGAAAGATATAAAAAACTTCTGAAAGAAGTTGAAGCAGGGACAATATTCAAAAAAGAAAAGAAAATGTGGTGGGTTTGTCGTGAGTGTGGTTATGTTCATTTTGGAACGGAGCCGCCGGCAAAATGTCCTTCTTGTGATCATGAAAGAGGTTTTTATCAAGTTAAATGCGAAGAATATTAAAATTATATAGTATATAGCTAAGATTAAAAAAGAACTAAAATAAAAATATGACAGAGCAAAAACAAATTTACAAGTGTAGTGTCTGCGGAAATGTTGTGGAAGTGTTAACTGTGGGCGGAGGAGAACTTGTTTGTTGTGGCCAACCTATGGAACTATTGAAAGAGAAGACTGAAGATGTTGGTTCAGAAAAACATGTTCCTGTGATGGAAAAAACAAAAACAGGAATAAAAGTTAAAGTTGGTTCTGTTCTTCATCCAATGGAAAAGGATCATTACATAGAATGGATAGAAATAATAGCAGATGGCAAATCTCACAGAAAATTCCTAAAACCGCAAGACAAGCCAGAAGGAGAATTTGAAATAAAAGTTAAGAAAATGGAAATAAGAATTTATTGTAATCTCCATGGCTTATGGAAAGCATAGATTTTGAATATTTTTTTAATGGAATTATTTTTCATTAAAGCATTATTTTTCGTTGAAAATGCCAATAAAAAACTTGATTTTTTGATTTTGTTTAGAGCTAATCAAGAACAGTTGGATTTTTTTGTTAAAAATCAAAAACTGGTTGATTTTTGGACAAAGCAATTTTGAAAAAAATTGCTTTGTTTTTTGTATGATATGGAATGGAACCTTTTTGGTTTTTTTGCTTATTGGTTTGTGAAACTGGAAGGAATCAGTAAAAATAATCAAAGTTTATAATTAAATTTATCAATATGAAAATGAAAAAAACAATATTTGTATTATCAGTCTTAATGCTTATTCCTTCAGTTGTTTTGGCTTGGGATGATTGTCCGTATGGTGAAGTGAATGATGCCTATCCAGGAGATTGTGGTAGATATATTGATTCAGACGGCGATGGTATTTGCGATCATTCTCAATCAGTTCCAGAAGGTGGAAATTCTGAATCACCAAAACCGGAAGAAGAAAAAAAAGCTGAATCATCAATCACAAAAAATGAAGAAGAAATTCATGATTTAATAACTGGTCAAGAATTAAAAAGCAAGACAGTTGAAGAAGTTGCCAAAATTTATCAAATTGATCCTAATAAATATGCCAAAGAACTGGCGGATTATTATAAAGTAACCGTAAAACCAACTGATTCTTTTCAATTGCTTCATGATAACTATGGCATAGAACCCAGTGTTGCAAAAGATATTGCAAGCTCCATTTTAACAGAAAAACAAGTTAATATTTCTAACACTAAAAACAAAAATGAAAAAACCTATCCCTTTATGTCCATCTTGATAGTTTTGAGTTTAATCTATTTTACTACATTGTTTCTATCAAAAAGAAAATTAATAAGTGTTTTAACACACAAAAGAATTTGGAATATTTTTTTGCTGATTTCTTTTTTAATTTCAGGAATTTTGGGGGTTTTATTGATAATTAGAATCAATTTTGGCACCGTTATTCCATTGCCGTTTAATATTTTATTTTGGCATGTTGAGACAGGGATAGTAATGTTTATAATTAGTGTGTTTCATATTATTGAACGTTGGTATTTTTTTAAAGATTTAATCAGAAGAATAATGATTTTTGAAAAATAAAAATTATCTTTGACTTCTTCTTTTGAATTTTTCTTTTTTTAGTTACTTTCTGATTATTTAAAATCTTCTAATAAAAAGATATTTGGTTTATTTATTAATTTAGGGCCACTTTTCGATTAGAGGTTTTCTATAATTGTAATTTCATTTGATTTGTTTTCTTTAATTTTTTACTTAATGTTTCGGAAATTTTCTAGATTAATTAAATACAATTATATGAAATTATTATTTTTTATCTTATTGTAATATCTTATTGTAAATTTATAATAACTTTATTTTTTGTGGTATAATTTGTTTAAAATAATAAATAATAAAATAACAAATAAAATTATGAGTAATCAATTACATCCACGGGCAATTTGGTTGTTTTTTGCTAGATTTTTTTTAATGGAATTAGCTTTTATATTTTGGTTTGGATTATTGTTTTTGTCTGTATTTATGAAGGAAATTTTTTTTAATATTTATGTTGATATGTTAGGATTATTGTTTCTTGGTCTTCTTGTTCTGTTCAATTATATGTGGGCTGAATTAAGTTATCGTTTTTATCGTTATGAACTTACTGAAGATGCTTATAAATCAGAAAGAGGAGTAATTTGGAAAAAGTATGTTTCTATTCCTTATGGTCAAATTCAGAATGTTGATATCTATCGAGGTGTTATTGCTCGTCTATTGGGTCTAAGTGATCTTCAAATTCAAACAGCTGGTTATGGGGGAGGAAGAGGAAGGGAAGGTTTTGGTTTTGCCAGTGAAGGTAGATTGCCGGGACTTTCCAAAGAAGATGCAGAAAAATTGCGAGATGAATTAATTCATCGCGCAAAAAAAGCAAGGAATCAGGGATTATAGGGATTATAAATTATTTGGAAGATTATTAACAAAAAAAGAAATCTTTATATCAATGGATTGAGTGAGGGTAGAATTATTTTGTAATTTTTAACGAAATGTTTTTGAAATTTTTATTTTTCTGATGGGTTTCAAAGGATATTTTTATAATTACTAATATTAAGAATGAAATATTTTAATTTTAGTAAATGTTATTTTTTTGATAAAAATTTTTTCAAAAAGAATTTATTGATAGAGGATTTAAATAGAGGATTTAATATAATAAAATAAAGGAAAAAGTAATTTGATCATAAAACATAAAAAGTTCAATTTAATGAAAAAAAGCAGGCTTTTTACGAGCCTGCTTTGTTTTTTTAAATAGTAAGAGCAAAAACTCTTCTTTTTTCAAATCTAATTTGAGCACCAATAATTCGACAAGAGATTTCATGTTCTTGGTGAGAAGGAATTGGCTCTCCGTAGAGAATAAAACCTCCTTTCTCTTCAACTATAATGGCAGTTTTACCATAATAGTTATTTCGATTAAAAATAAACTCTTTTTTTATTTCTTCTTTTATTTCTTCCAAACCTTTAAAGAATTTAAGCATTTTTTCCTCCTTTTTGATTAAATAGTGTTTATGTAATTTGGCAAAGAACAAAAAACTGCCTTCCCTTGAAGGCAGTTTGAGAAAAAGATTTGGTTTAATTTGCCTACAAGGGAACTACAAAAGGACCATCAAAAATAATGAAGGCCATGATAATCAATTTGATAGCACTGAAAAACTTGTTTCCTTGAAGCAAATTAATCATGTTTTTAATTATTTTGTAAAGCTGTTGATAGTTTAAAATTTTTTTGGTTTTTTGTCAAAAAAGATTCCCTAAATCTTTGAAAGATATTTTTAAAAAGGTAATTCTTGAAAATGACTTAAAAATAATTATAATAGTCTTATATTTTCTAGATGATAACTAATTTTGATTTAGAAATCGGAAAAAAAATTGTCTTCTTGGAAAAATTATAAAAGGTATAAGAATTTTTTAAAAATGAAATTTTCTATTTTCACTTTGGGTTGCAAAATTAATCAAATTGATTCAAGAGAATTGGCAAATTTTTTAATTAAAGAAGGATTGAGTTTTTGGCATGGCAATATTGAAAAAGAAAAAGGGCCAGATTTGGTAGTGATAAATTCTTGCGTTGTAACCCAAAAGGCTCTTATTAAATCTCAGCGAAAAGTTAGAACACTAAAAAAGAAATACCCTCAAGCATTTTTTGTTTTAGCGGGTTGTTTTCCGGCGGTTTATTATTCTGAAGCAAAAAAACTTTCTGTTAATTTTATTTGGAAAGGAGCAGTGGGAGAAAAAGCTGGCAAAGAGATCATAAAACGTTTTTTTTCTTTTTATAAAATAAATCAATTAAGTGGCAAGAAAAAAGATGAAAAGAATAAAGATGAAAAAGAAGGGGAAATGTTGGTTTCTTTTTCGGATCGATCGCGCTATTTTCTCAAGATTCAAGATGGTTGTAATCAGTTTTGTTCTTATTGCATTATTCCTTATGCTCGGAAAAACTTGAAAAGTCGTACTGAAAAAGAAATAATTCAAGAAGCTTGGATGGCTGGTCAAAATGGTTTCAAAGAAATTGTTGTTTCAGGTATTCATTTGGGACTTTTTGGCAAAGACAAAAACAAAGTCGGAAAATTTTTATCTTCCAAGAAAAAAGACAAAAAGGATTCTTTGGCTGAACTTTTAAGAAAACTTTGTCAAATTGAAAAAATAGAAAGAATTCGGCTTAGCTCAATTGAAATAAATGATATCAATGACGATCTTTTAGAAGTAATTGCCAAAGAAAGAAAAATTTGTCGTCATTTTCATATTCCTTTACAGTCGGGATCAGATCGCATTCTAAAAAAAATGAATCGACCTTATGATAGTCGGTTTTTTCTTAAAAGAATTAAAAAAATAAAAGAAATTCTTCCGGAGGCGGTTTTTTCCACTGATGTAATGGTTGGTTTTCCGGGAGAAAGCAATCTTGATTTTAAAAAAAGTTGTAATCTAATTAAAAAAGTAGGATTTATTCGTCTTCATATCTTCCCTTTTTCTTCTCATAAATTAACTCCAGCTGGAAAAATGAAGAATGAAATTTCTCAAGAAGAAATCAAAAGGAGAGCTAAGATTTTGAGGAATGTTGGATTGATATTGGCAAAAAATTTCAAAAAATCTTGTCAGGGAAAAAAAGAAAAAATTATTGTTGAAAAAATTGAAAAAGGTGAAGTGGTGGGGAAGGCAGAAAATTATTTGGAATTTAGAATTCATTTAGGAAAAAAGAAAATTAGTCAATTAAGAATTAAGAAAGGTCAGCTAATTGAAGTAGTAGTTTAATAAAGTGAAATTTTGAGTTTGAAAAGTGTGGAAAATTTTGATAGTTAGTTTTGTTGGCCTGATCTGATCTATTCAATCTAGCATTAAAGACTTTAAAATTAATTCTGAAAATAAGAATGATAGATTCTTTGTTCAAACAATGAAAAATTGTTATAATTGATGAAAATTATTTTATAATCTAAATTTTCTTAAGTAATCAAAAATGAAAATTGTAAATCATATTATTAATTTGTCTACTCAAGCTACTCTTGATTTTATAGACATAACTGAGAAAGTGATTAAAGTGGTAAAAAAATATGGTGTTAAAAATGGAATTGTTAATATTCAATCTCTTCACACTACCATGGCAGTTGTCATACAAGAAGCTGAACCACTTCTAATTGGTGATCTTAAGAGAACTTTGGAAAAAATTGCTCCTCGCACAATGAAATATATGCATGATAATTTTAAAATTAGAACAATAAATATGCATTCGAATGAACCAATCAATGGTCATAGTCATTGTAAAGCGCTTTTTTTGACTTCTGGAGTTTTTGTCAATATAGTTAGATCTGATCTTCAACTTGGTAATTGGCAAAGGGTTTTCGCTGTTGAATTAGATAGTGCCAGAAGAAGAAAAATTGCCCTTCAAATTATTGGAAAGTAGGAAAAAAAATAAATAATTCACTTTCTTGACAGAAAGAGAAATTTTGCTATTATAATTAGCAGTTAAACTCCCAGTCTGCTAATTTTTGCTTAGTTAATTAATAATTATTAAAAATCTAAAATAATATGAAAAAGAAAATTCAACCACTTGGAAGAAATGTATTAGTTAAAGTTAAAAAAGTTGAAAAAATGACTGAAAGCGGAATTGTTATTCCTGACACAGCTTCAGAAAAAAAACCGCAAGAAGGAGAAGTGGTTGCTGTTGGAGATAGCGAAAAGATAAATCCTAAAATAAAAAAAGGTACTTCTGTTTTGTTTAGAGAATATGGTGGAACAGAATTGGAAATAGATAGTGAAGATTATAGAATCTTAGATGCTAAAGAAGATATCTTGGCTATTATTGAATAGTAAGGTTTTCTTGGTAAAAATGAAACAACTTAAAACCGCTCTTTCAAAGAGCGGTTTTATTAATTTAATGAATTATTAAAAAGCTTGTTGAGAAAGTTAAAATAAAATCAATCTTAAATTTTTCAAAATAAGCAAAGTACAAATGATGTCTTATTGAATAATTCGCGTCAGATTGATTTTGCATTAGGTTAATTTTTTGTAAGAAATTAAAGTTCAATTCCTAAGCCGGGAATTATGTTTTTTTCAATAAGAGTAACTAATTTTAGTATTTTTCGGTCATCTTTCTCGTTTATTTTCCATATTAATTGTTGATTTTCTTTTCTGTAATAGATATCATTTTCTTCTAGAGAAAAATTTGAATAAGCAACATCAATAATATTGATTCTGTCTCGCGTATCAAGTTCAGCTGATTTTATATCTTTATCAATTGAAAAAATGATATTTTCATAATTATCCATCCATTGAACATTTTTGACTGGCCGAGAGAAACGAGTGATAAAGATTTTTTCTCCTGCTTGACGAACTGGCTGTGTTTTCCATTCTCTTAGCATTAAATTCCAAATTTCATTATTGGTCCAATAAAGAAGTTTTTTGCCATCGTTGGAAAATTGAGTTCCCAAGACGTTTTTTTCAACCAAAATAATCTCTTGACTGTTTTTTTCAGTATTTTTGTTAAAAACATAGAGATCTTTCTGACCATTTCTTATGGAAATGCGATATTCATCATAGACAATCATTTCCAAAAAATTATTTTCGGGGTTAGGAATGGGAAGAGAAGTTATTTGGTTTTTATCAGAAAAATTTCCAACACTAACTTCCCAAATGATATTTTCTGGTAAAATAGAAAAATATATTTTTTTGCCTGAAAAATCAAAACCACTCACTTCTTGGCTGATTAATATTGTTTTCTGAGGATCATTGAGATTAATATAGAAAAGTTGGCCATTATTGGTCAAAACAGCCAATTCTTCATTCTTGTCAAAACCCCAGCGAGCAAGTCTAATTCCGGGATAAGTTATTTTAGAAGAGATAAAAGATGAAGTTTTTTGTTTTGATTTTTGTTTCAAAGATTCTAAAGCAGATTCTGAAGCAGTAGAAGCAGTGTTTGATTTTTCTTTTTGAGAATCATCTTTTTTTCCAGAAAAAGATTGAGAAAGAAGATTTTCTTGATTAATTATTTTTTCATAAACTTCTTTTTGAAAAAATTTTTCAAAATCAAGAGGGTCTCCTTTGAGAATATTTTTGTCAAGAGTAAGAATAAAATATTTTTTAGTTCCTTGTTTATCTTGAAGTGGTAAAAGAATTCGATTATTATCTTTGTTCCATTCTATATTCTCTTTTTGAGTTTTTTCTAAGAAATTCAAATTAGGGTCAGTTAATGAAAAAATTTCAGAAAGTTCATCTTTTTTGGTATCTAGTAGAAAAATTTTTTTTGTATCTTCTTCCTGAGAGAACAAAATTAATTCTTCATTTTTGCGAGGTGAAAGAAAAAATTGTTCTACTGTTATATTAGAAAAAGTTTTTTCTTTGCGATTTTCCAAAGGAAACAAAATTACATTCCAAAATTCACTAGAAAGACCAGAATGAACATCAATAAATTTTTCCCAAGTAGTATAACCTTCTTTTTTACAAGTAATTTTATATTTTCCGGGATGAATTCCATTGATTGTGTAAGAACCATTCAGAGTATTTAGTCTTTTTTTGTTTTGTTTTTTGTCATTTAAATAAATATCAATATCTCTTGGCCAGCTTTTAATAGTGATAGAACCACTATAAACAAAAATCTTTTTTTCAGAATCAAAGCGATAACCCTGAAAAAAGAGAATAATAAGAGGAGCAGTTATGATAAAAAGAAAAAAAAAGAAAGCAAGTAATAATCTTATTTTTACAGTGCTCATTTTTCGTTTTCAGTATTTAATCAGAATCAA